>ENA-OQDL01000976-OQDL01000976.1-human-gut-metagenome-genome-assembly--contig:-NODE-976-length-15802-cov-3.388517_pt1 | contig 15802 bp, 16 predicted proteins | sample MGYA00242782_ERZ504609 | MGnify/ENA primary metagenome ERZ504609 (study PRJEB26092, sample SAMD00036320) | human gut metagenome | host: Homo sapiens | study: EMG produced TPA metagenomics assembly of... | reverse complement strand
CTGTCTCTATGGTCTGCTTTTTAAAAATCGGCAAATGAGGTGGCAAACGGACTGGCGGAGCATGTGTCCGGCAGTGTCAGCGCGTTTGCGGATAAGATGAATGAGAAAGCAGCGTCCTTAGGATGCACGCATACGCATTTTGCAAATCCGAATGGTCTGAACAATGCAAACCATTTTACAACCGCACATGATATGGCGCTGATTGCAAATGCTGCATTCAATAATGCGACGGTGCGTCAGGTTGCATCGACCCTGCATTACGATTTCCCGGCGACTGCCAGCGTGCCGACGGTGCGGACGCTTACGATTGGACATAAGATGCTCAATCCGGCAAATTCCCAGTACTATGAGGGAATCATAGGCGGAAAGACCGGTTATACCTCCCTGGCAGGCAACACGCTGGTAACGTGTGCAGAGCGAAATGGCGTGCGCCTGATTGCAGTTATTTTAAAGAGTTCGCAGACCCATTATGACGATACGAAGAAGCTGCTGGACTATGGTTTTGCAGTGGCGGGAAGCGCATCCGGCACACCGGCTGGCACGAACACCTCGGTATCGGATGCGGCGAACAACGGTACGTCAAATTCCAGCAAGCCGTCCGGCAATACGACCAGCACAAATACCTCGTCTTCCGGCAGTCAGGGCGGACCGGGTAGCTCTGGAGCTGGCAATACAGCTGCTCAGGGCGACGGTGCGTGGCAGCAGTTTGGAAATGAATGGAAATACCTGAAAGCAAACGGAACCTACGCGGCAAATGAGAGTCTACTGATCAAGGGAGAGACATACTATTTCCATGCGGATGCGTGGATGGCGCGTGACTGGCAGATGGTAGACGGCTCCTGGCATTATTATTATACCGAAAGCGGGGCTATGGCGAAGAGCCGCTGGATTCAGACGAATGGATACTGGTATTATGTGAGTGCTGACGGAGCATTGTTTGTCAATGGAACGACACCGGACGGATATAGAGTCGATGCGAATGGTGTCTGGATTCAGAAATAAAGAAGAGAATAAAACGGAGCCGACCGGCAGAAAAGACCGGGGCGGCTCCGTTTTTCACAGCTCTGCGGTCGCAAAAAGACCGGCGGCATAGCTGGCAAATGGGGGTGATGTTATTATAGTGTGATCAATTCATACTCCCGGCTTGCCCAGACCGATCTTCTCCGCGTGTGCCAGGCAGCTTTTCCACTCAGATTCTGGTGTGGAATTTGTGAAATGGTCATGGTGATCGTGGAAATCCGGATCAGCAAGATGTTTTGCAAGCTGGCTGCCCGGCATCGGAGCAGCGGCCAGACAGGCGTCCACACAGGCCTGATCGAGGTGCCAGCGGATCGAAAGGAAAGCAAAGCAATAACCAAAGTATTTGGCAAGGATTCGGGTACGTCATTTTCGACCGTTGCAGTCGCAGTTCGGGGAGACGGTCAACGACCAGGGAAATATGGAAGTTTGGACGGCCGTCTACAACCGCTTTGGTATACTCAGCCATACGGCAGTTTAACAGTTCATTTGCAGTATCGTTGTCAAATGCAATGGCATCAAAGTTGCAGGCACCCAGGCAGCGACCGCAGCCTACGCAGTGTTCCTGATCTACATGCATTTTTCTGGCAGTTTCATCAAAGATCAGACCGCCGTTGGCACATTCCTTCTGGCATTTGCGGCAGCCTTTGCAGACATCCTGCTCAATGTGTGGTTTGCCGCTGCTGTGCTGGTCTTTCTTTCCGGCTCTGGAACCGCAGCCCATACCGATGTTTTTGATAGTTCCGCCAAAACCAGTCATTTCATGGCCTTTAAAATGAGTCAGGCTGATAAATACGTCAGCATCCATGATCGCACGGCCGATCTTTGCTTCTTTTACATATTCCCCGCCTGCTACCGGCACATCTACATCATCTGTACCTTTCAGACCGTCACCAATAAGGATAGGACATCCTACAGTCAGCGGTGTAAATCCATTTTCCCAGGCACATTCCAGGTGCTCTAAAGCGTTTTTGCGGCTTCCTGGATACATGGTATTACAGTCAGTAAGAAATGGCTTTCCGCCAAACTCCTTTACTACGTCTGCAACCGCTTTTGCATAGTTAGGACGAAGATAACTGATATTTCCCAGTTCTCCGAAGTGCATCTTAATAGCAACAAATTTGCCGTCCATATCCAGTTTTTCGATACCGGCTTTTTTGATCAGCTTCTTTAACTTGGTTGGAAGTCCGTCACCAAAGGCAACGGTGTGAAAATCAGTAAAATAAACTTTTGATGGTTCCATACAATACCTCGCTTTTGTGTGATTATATTTAAGTGATATTTTTTCTCTATAGTATAATGCAAAAAATGAAGAATGGCAAATATGAATTGTATTTGATATAATGTAATGAGTGAAGACAAAAACAAGCGGCTGCGCAGTAGACATTTGTTTTTGGCGAGCCATTAACGAACGAATCGTCTGCGAAAGCAGACAGTGGAGCGCGATAGCGCGGGATTCGTGAGTATTTGAGCGAAGATAAAACAAGCGGCTGCGCAGCAGACATTTGTTTTGCGGAAAGGACAGCATAAAATGGGAACATGGAAAACAAGGGGGCTTCGGGGTTCTACCTTAGAAGACCTGATCAATCATACAAATGAAAGCTACAGGGAGAAGAAACTGGCTCTGATCCAGAAGATCCCTACACCCATTACTCCCATTGAAATAGATAAGAGCAGCCGTCATATTACACTGGCTTATTTTGACCAGAAGAGTACCGTAGACTATATTGGGGCAGTTCAGGGAATACCGGTATGTTTTGACGCAAAAGAGTGTGCGGTAAAAACATTTCCTCTTCAGAACATTCACCCACATCAGATCAAATTTATGGAAGAATTTGAACAACAGGGGGGGATATCATTTATCATTATTCATTATACAGCATTAGATGAAATGTATTATGTGCCTTTTACAGATGTAAAAAAATTCTGGGACCGCATGGAAGCAGGTGGCAGAAAAAGTTTTACCTACGATGAAATTGACAAAAACTGGAAAATACGTTCCCATAGGGATATGTATGTCCATTACCTGGAACCATTATCCATTGATCTAAGTCAGAGGGAGAACGATCAATAGCTGTTCCATGAGCCTGGCTAAGAAAAATCCAGAAAGCCGTTGACAAGAAAGAATGAAGCCTTTATAATGAAAACACGTTAGCAAATCATCACTCTACCATGGTAAAGTGATAGCAAGACAAAAAGCAAAGCCATTTATATCGGCAAAAGATAAGGGAGATGTGCCATGACAAAGAAAAACAAACTGATCCACACTCCGGAAGGAGTCAGGGACATTTATAACGGAGAATGCCGCAGAAAGCTGGCAGTTCAGGAGAAAATCCTCCATACATTGTATCTTTACGGTTATGAGCATATCCAGACCCCAAGTTTTGAATATGCGGATATTTTTAATGAAGACCGCGGAAGCGTAGGCGCCCAGGAAATGTTCAAGTTCTTCGACAGGGACAACAACATGCTGGTGCTCCGGCCGGATATGACCCCAGCAGTGGCAAGATGTGTGGCAAAATATTTTATGGATGACGATATGCCTCTGCGTCTGTGCTACCTGGAGCGCACTTTTAAAAATAATACCAGCTATCAGGGTTATTTAAAAGAGCGGGCTGAGTCAGGTGCAGAGCTGATCGGCGATGACTCACCAGATGCAGATGCTGAGATGATCGCTATGGTCATTGACTGTTTAAAGGCAGCTGGTTTAAAAGAGTTCCAGGTAGAATTAGGTGAGGTTGCATTTTACAGAAGCCTGTTACAGCAGTCCGGACTGGACGAGGACGCACAGGCCCAGTTAAATGATCTGATTGAAAACAAGAACCGCTTTGGCGTAGAAGAGTTTTTAAAGAACCAGGACATGGAAGAAAGCTTAAAAGAAGCGTTTTTAAAACTTCCAGAGCTGTTTGGCGGTATCAACCAGATCAAAAAGGCAAAAGCATTAACAGATAACCCACAGGCATTAGCAGCCATTGAGCGGCTGGAGCGGGTACATACTTTGCTGGAAGAATATCATATGGCTGATTATGTATCTTACGACCTGGGAATGTTAAGCCGTTACCAGTATTATACCGGTATCATTTTCAAGGCATATACCTATGGAACCGGCGATTACATTGTTACCGGCGGCCGTTACAATAAACTGTTAGTCCAGTTTGGAAAAGATACTCCGGCAGTTGGTTTCGCCATTGTAGTAGACCAGCTGATGGCTGCTTTATCCAGACAGCAGATCCACATTCCGGTGCAGTTAGTAAATACGGTGATCCTGTATGAGCCCTCAGCCAGACAAAGTGCGGTACGTTTAAGCCGTTTCTTCCGTTCCGAGGGCACTCCGGTGCAATCCATGGTCATGGAAGAAGGAAAGAGCCTGGAAGATTATAAGGGAATGGCAAAGAAGAGAGGTCTTCGCACCATTCTCTGCCTGAAGGATACAGGAAATACAGTAACTGCCTTTGACATGCTTACAGGAAATGTAGACGAAACCCCTGTATCTGCATACGGAGTCAGGGAGATCTTATAAAAGATCCAGAAAGCATAAAAGCATATTGGATATAAAAGGAGATAAAGCAGCATGAGATATCTGACCATAGCATTAGCCAAGGGCCGTCTGGCATCCAAGGCAATGGATATGTTTGAACAGATCGGCATTTCCTGTGAGGAGATGAAGGACAAAAACTCCAGAAAGCTGATCTTTGTAAATGAAGACCTGGGCATCCGTTTCTTCTTAGCCAAGGCAAATGACGTTCCTACTTATGTAGAATATGGCGCGGCAGACATCGGTATTGTAGGCCGTGACACCATTTTAGAGGAAGGCAGAAGACTGTATGAGGTCTTAGACCTGGCAATGGGAAAATGCAGGATGTGCGTCTGCGGACCGGAGTCAGCAAGAGAGCGTTTAAAACACCACGAACTGATCCGTGTCGCTACCAAATATCCGCACATTGCAAAAGACTATTTCTACAACCAGAAATACCAGACTGTAGAGATCATTAAATTAAACGGCTCCATTGAGCTGGCACCGATTGTAGGGCTTTCTGAGGTGATCGTAGATATCGTGGAGACCGGTTCTACCTTAAGAGAAAACGGACTGGTAGTCTTAGAAGAGGTCTGTGACCTTTCCGCACGTATGGTAGTCAATCAGGTAAGCATGAAAACGGAAAATGAACGGATCACAAAGATCATTAAAGATTTTCAGGGACTTTTAAAGGAAAAAGAGAGGGCGGACAAATGAGGATCGTAAAATTAGATGAAGCATCTATGAAAAATATTCTGGCAGATATGTTAAAAAGAGACCCCAATAATTATGATGCATACACAGAAACCGTGCAGGAGATCGTAGACCGGGTAAAAGCAGAAGGAGACGCAGCTGTTTTTGATTATACAAAGAAATTTGATAAAGCAGAGATCAATGCAGACAACATCCGTGTAACAGAGGCAGAGATCAAAGAGGCTATGGAAGCTGTTGATCCACATCTTCTGGAAGTAATGAAGAAATCCATGGAAAATATCCGCCGTTACCATGAAAAACAGAGAAGAAACAGCTGGTTTGACTCCCAGCCGGACGGCACGATCTTAGGACAGAAGATCACAGCATTGGAGAGTGCCGGTGTGTATGTACCTGGCGGCAAAGCTGCTTATCCTTCTTCTGTACTTATGAACATTATCCCGGCAGAGGTAGCTGGTGTAAAACGTATCGTTATGGTCACACCTCCTGGAAAAGATGGCAAGGTAAATCCTGTTACTTTAACAGCAGCACATCTGGCCGGTGCAACCGAAGTTTATAAAGTAGGTGGCGCACAGGCTATTGCAGCCCTTGCTTTCGGCACTGAGTCCATTCCAAGAGTCAGCAAGATCGTAGGACCTGGAAATATCTTCGTTGCCCTTGCAAAGAAAGCGGTATACGGTCATGTAAGCATTGACAGCATTGCAGGACCAAGTGAGATCCTGGTAGTGGCAGATGAAACAGCCAATCCAAGATATGTGGCAGCTGACCTGTTAAGCCAGGCAGAGCATGATGAATTAGCCAGTGCTATTTTAGTTACCACCAGTATGGAACTGGCTGAGAAGGTCTCCAAAGAAGTTGATGGTTTCCTTCAGGTATTATCCAGAAGCGAGATCATCAAGAAATCCCTGGATAACTACGGCTATATCCTGGTAGTGGATACTATGGATGAGGCAGTGGAGACAGCCAACAACATTGCACCGGAACACCTGGAGTTAGTAACAGCTAATCCGTTTGAGGTAATGACAAAAATCCGCAATGCAGGCGCAATCTTTATCGGTGAATACAGCTCTGAACCTTTGGGAGACTATTTTGCAGGACCAAACCACATCCTTCCTACCAACGGAACAGCAAAATTCTTCTCACCTTTAGGTGTAGATGATTTTATTAAGAAATCCAGCATTATCTATTATTCCAGAGAAGCCCTTGAAAAGGCTCATAAGGACATTGAGGACTTTGCAGAAGCAGAACACCTGACTGCACATGCAAATTCTGTAAGAGTCAGATTTGAATGATACCAGGGTCAAAAGGTCGGAAATCCGACGCAAGCTTGCTTGCAGGAGGATTTTTGACCTTGGGTCTCGCCAAAAACATGAGTAAAAAGGTCCGCATAAAGGAGAGTGTAGGAAATATGGAACGCATTGCGCAGATCACACGAAATACCAATGAAACGAAAATAAACATGACTTTAAACCTGGATGGCAGCGGAAAGGCCAATATCCATACAGGCATCGGCTTTTTTGACCATATGTTAAACAGCTTTGCCCGCCATGGCTTTTTTGATCTGGATTTTACAGTAGACGGGGATCTGGAAGTGGATACCCATCATACCATTGAGGATACAGGCATTGTGCTGGGACAGGCCATCCGCAAGGCAGTAGGGGATAAAAAAGGCATCTGCCGATATGGTTCCCAGATCCTTCCCATGGATGAGGCCTTAGTCATCTGCGCCCTGGATCTTTGCGGAAGACCTTATCTGGTGTATGACTTAAACCTTGACCGGGGAAAAAGTAGGTGATCTGGAGACGGAAATGGTGCGGGAGTTTTTCTATGCAGTATCTTATGGCGGGGAAATGAACCTTCATCTGCGCCAGATGTCCGGCAGCAACAATCACCACATCATTGAGGCGGCTTTTAAGGCATTTGCGAAAGCTTTAGACGGAGCAACCGGTTATGATCCACGGCTTACAGATGTATTATCTACCAAGGGAAGCCTGTAGAAAAAGCCTGTAAAAACATTTATTCAGGAATAGAAAAGGAGACAAAACATGCAGCTGTATCCGGCAATTGATATGAAAAATGGAAAATGTGTCCGCCTGCGTCAGGGTGCATTTAAAGATATTACGGTATATTCGGAGTATCCAGAGGAGATCGCGGCTCTCTGGCAGGAAAAAGGAGCCACTTTTTTACATCTGGTAGACTTAGACGGTGCACTGGCAGGACGTTCTGTAAATGAAGAGACCATTAAAAAAATCGTTTCTTCTGTGAATATCCCTGTAGAGATCGGCGGCGGCATCCGTTCTGAGGAAGCCATTAAAAATATGCTTGCTTTAGGCGTAAAGCGTGTGATCATAGGAACAAAGGCAGTAGAAGAGCCGGAGTTCTTAAAAGATATGGTGGAGAAATTCGGTGCAGATGCCATTGCAGCAGGCGTTGACGCCAAGGACGGCATGGTAGCTATCCAGGGCTGGGAGCAGGTAAGCACTGTTACAGCCACAGATCTCTGCCTGAAAATGAAAGAATATGGCGTAAAGCACATTATTTATACAGATATTTCCAGAGACGGCATGCTTTCAGGCCCCAATATCCCGGCAACAAAGAAGCTGACGGAAGAAACAGGACTTGACATTATCGCATCCGGCGGCGTATCCTGTATGGAAGACCTGCAGGCTCTTTATGATGCAGGGATCTCAGGAGCGATCATGGGAAAAGCTCTTTATGAAAAACGTGTGGACTTGGAAGAGGCAGTCCGCCGTTTTGAAAAATGAACGGACAAGGAGTAAATGGACATGGATAATAAAAAACTGATCGCAGGTTTTGGCTACCAGGAAGGCCGTATCAGCAGCTGGGACGGAAAGAGAACCTATACCCAGGCTGCACCTCAGATGGCAAAACACTGCTGCGATAACGGAGCGGATGAAATTCTGATCTATGACTGGTCTGTAACAGATGATGACCATGAGGCTGCCATTGCAGTGATCAAAGAGGTCTGCAGGGAAGCGGATGCCCCGGTCATTGCAGGCGGCAGAGTAAAACGCATGGAAGATGTAAAGAAATATCTTTATGCAGGAGCCAGCGCTGTATTTTTAGACATGAGCAAAGAAGAAAACGTGGATATGATCAAAGAGGCATCTGACCGCTTTGGAAAAGAGAAGATCTACGCTTATCTGCCAACAGATGCTTATCTGGATCATGTAAAGGACTATAAGGCAGCAGGTGCATCCGTCATGCTTCTTAATACAGCAGGCAGCGTTCCCTCTTTACTGGAAATGGCTTCTATCAGCGACAGTGAAGCACCATTTTTATTCTTCTTACAGGCAAAGGATGATGCCAAGGACACAGCAGAAAGCCTGAAAAATGCCTTTGGCTGCGGAAATATCTGCGGTGCGGTTCTTACCTTTACAGAGGATGCCATGGATACTTCCATGACCATTAAACAGTCTTTAAAGGCAGCGGGAATTTCCGTAGATACCTTTGAATCTTCCGTAGACTGGAAGGACTTTAAGTTAAACAGCGACGGGCTGATCCCTGTGATCGTTCAGGATTATAAGACCAATGAAGTATTAATGTTAGCTTACATGAATGAAGAGGCATTTAACAATACGCTGGCTACCGGCCGCATGACCTATTTCAGCCGCAGCCGTCAGGCGCAGTGGGTAAAGGGAGAAACCAGCGGACATTTCCAGTATGTAAAATCCTTAAAGATCGACTGTGACAATGATACACTTCTTGCAACTGTAAAGCAGATCGGCGCAGCCTGCCACACAGGCAACCGTTCCTGCTTCTACACCACACTGGCAGAAAAGGAATACAAAGAGACCAATCCATTAAAAGTATTTGAGGACGTTTTCAATGTGATCTTAGACCGCAAAAAACATCCAAAGGAAGGTTCTTATACCAACTATCTTTTTGATAAGGGAATTGATAAGATCTTAAAGAAAGTGGGAGAAGAAGCTACTGAGATCGTTATTGCAGCCAAGAACCCGGATCCGGAGGAAGTAAAATACGAGATCTCCGATTTCCTGTACCATATGATGGTATTAATGGCAGAAAAAGGTGTTACCTTGGGAAGAGATCACAGAGGAACTGGCAAACAGATAAGATATACAAAAGATGTACGAAAGCAGATTGCTTTCATTTGGGACAGCTGGATCGAAAGACCGGCTGTCCTTTTTGCATAATGAGCGGATCCGTGGTAAAATTATCTTAATAAATATGATTTTGGAGGACGATGAAATGAAAATAATAGAAAATTCTGTTACAGAACGTTTTTTACGCTATATTTCCTACGATACCCAGTCAAAAGAAGAGGGCGAACAGGTTCCAAGTACAACAAAGCAGTTAGAACTTGGAAAACTTCTGACTACTGAGTTAAAGGAAATGGGTGTTGCCAATGTGCGCATGGACGAGCATGGATATATTTATGGCGAGATCCCGGCAAATACAGAGGAAAAGATTACTTCTTTAGGTTTCATTGCCCATATGGATACATCACCGGCTCTTTCTGGTAAAGACGTAAAGCCTCAGTTTGTGGAAAATTATGATGGCGGTGATATCTGTTTAAACAAAGAAAAAGATATCTGGCTTCTTACTTCCGATTTCCCGGAAATGAAAAATTATAAAGGAAAAACACTGATCACTACAGACGGCACTACATTGTTAGGAGCAGATGATAAAGCAGGTGTGGCAGAGATCATGACCATGGCAGCCTGGTTTTTAAGCCATCCGGAAGAGAAACATGGCAGGATCTGCATTGCCTTTACACCAGATGAGGAAGTGGGAAGAGGAGCAGATTTCTTTGATGTAGAAGGCTTTGGGGCAGAGGCCGCTTATACAGTAGATGGAGGTGCTTTAGGGGAACTGGAATATGAAAACTTTAATGCAGCTTCCGGCCATGTGACCATCCAGGGAAAAGGCATCCATCCGGGAAGTGCCAAGGGAAAGATGAAAAATGCCCTGTTGATCGCAATGGAATTCCAGGCATTGCTTCCAGCATTTGAAAATCCTATGTATACAGAAGGTTACGAAGGCTTTTATCACTTAGACCATATGGAAGGTGATGTGGAAGGCGCCCAGATGGCATATATCATCCGTGACCATGACAGGGAGAAATTTGAACAGAAGAAAGCATTTTTTGAAAAAAGCAGCAGAGTTTTTAAATGCAAAATACGGGGCCGGTACAGTAACTGCTGTTGTAAAAGACTCCTATTACAACATGAAAGAGAAGATAGAGCCACATATGGAACTGATCCACATTGCAGAAGATGCTATGAGAAAAAATGGAGTTACTCCGGTTATTTCCCCGGTACGTGGTGGAACAGACGGCGCCAGACTGTCCTACATGGGACTTCCGTGTCCCAACCTTTGCACAGGCGGACATAATTATCACGGAAAATATGAATATGTATGTGTGGAGTCTATGGAACAGACGGTCAACATTCTTACAGAGATTGTAAAAAGTTTTGCAGTAGGAAAAAATGTAGATTAATAGACAAAAAAATCAGATTTATACAATAAGATTTTCTCTTTGGCAATTTAAAATTTTATTTTGTATATACAAAACATTAAAAAAGTGCTAAAATGCATGTATAAAAACAGTTTGGATTTCTGCAATCGGGGGGAAAAGGAGGCAGGGGACTTCTAAAAAAATGCCAGGAGAAGAACAGGTCTCTGGTAGTTATCAGAGATCAAATACATGAGAAGGAGGATTTTTTATGAGTCGGAAAAAATTGTTTCACCTGAAAGGAGAAACCACACAGACGTCAAAAACAGAGGTGTTAGCAGGAATCACCACCTTTATGACTATGGCCTATATCCTGGCTGTTAACCCGGGTATCTTAGGCGCTACCGGTATGGACAGCGGTGCAGTCTTTACAGCCACCGCAGTGTCAGCTTTGTTTGCTACTTTATGTATGGCATTTATGGCAAACTACCCATTTGTACTTGCACCAGGTATGGGCTTAAACGCTTACTTTGCTTATACCGTAGTTTTACAGATGGGATACTCATGGGAAATGGCTTTAACAGCCGTATTTGCAGAAGGTATCATTTTCATCCTTCTGTCACTGACCAATGTACGTGAGAAGATCTTTAATGCCATTCCTATGACATTAAAGCACTCTGTATCCGCTGTATCGGTCTTTTCATCGCTTTTATCGGTTTACAGAACTGCAAAGATCGTAGTAGACGGTGCTACGCTGGTAGGTCTTTATTCCTTTAAGGCATCTGTTCAGAATGGTACATTCTCCACATGAGGCATCACTGTTCTGTTAGCACTGATCGGTATCCTGATCACAGCTGTTTTACTGGTAAAACAGGTAAAAGGCGGTATCCTCTGGGGTATCCTTGCAACCTGGATCTTAGGTATCATCTGCCAGTTAGCAGGTATCTATCAGGTAAATCCAGAAGCAGGAGCCTATAGTCTGCTTCCAGATTTTTCCAATGGTATTGCTATCCCAAGTATGGCACCAACCCTGATGAAGATGGATTTCAGCAGCATGTTCTCACTGGATTTCTTTGCAGTTGTATTTGCATTCCTGTTTGTAGACCTGTTTGATACACTGGGAACACTGATCGGTGTTGCTTCCAAAGCAGACATGTTGGACAAAGACGGAAAGCTTCCAAGGATCCGCGGTGCCCTTTTATCTGATGCTGTTGGTACTACCGTAGGTGCTATGTTTGGTACTTCTACAGTAACTACTTTCGTAGAAAGTGCTTCTGGTGTAGCAGAAGGCGGAAGAACCGGACTGACCGCTACAGTAGCAGCAATCCTGTTTGGACTGTCTCTGTTCTTATCACCGATCTTCCTTGCGATCCCGTCCTTTGCAACTGCACCGGCGCTGATCGTAGTAGGATTTTTAATGATCTCCTCTATCCTGAAGATTGACTTTAATGATTATACCGAGTCCATTCCTGCATATATCGGTATTATCGCAATGCCTTTCATGTACAGCATTTCCGAAGGTATCTCTATGGGAATTATCTCCTATGTAGTGATCAACCTGGTATGCGGTAAGGCAAAAGAGAAGAAGATCAGTCCACTGCTTTATATTCTGGCAGTATTATTTATATTGAAGTATATTATGCTGTAGTTGATCCGTTTTTGCGGATTATTGACAACCGAATGGTTGCTGCACATGCATATCAAAAGGAGTCGCCCCCTGGCGGCTCCTTTTTGGTAGTTTATACCCGATCCATCTGCTTAACGATTTTAAGCAAACTGCTTGATGAGTCCGATCAGTTCCTGCATCGGGGCAATGGTATGTTTTCCTTTCAATGTAACAATAGAATATATGGTTTTTTCAGCGGAACCTCCGATCCGAAAACAGCGTACTGGTTTTGGATAATGGAAACGTCTCATATACTGGTAAAAATTAAAGGAAATTCCATAACCCTCTGCTGCTAACTGGGCAGAAGACTCCAGATTTTCCAAAAGAAAAATGCTTCCGGGTTCTGCGTGATCATGGGCAATTGCCAGATCTGTATAATGTCTGGAAGACTGCTCCGGTTTCTGGAGAATAAAACGTTCACCGTTAAATTCTTTTAGATCGATCAATACAGGATCATCATCGGTGGAAGCGGATCCCATTTTTCTACAGACCGGGTGATCGGCAGCTACAACCGCAACCATATAGTCCTCATATAATAAGTGGTATTCTAAAAGCGGATGATCCGAGGTGAGATTGATAATGGCAAAGTCCAGTTCCCCATTTAAGAGAAGTTCTACCATACGCTCCGAAGAAGCTTCATAAGGGATCAGCTCCACATCCGGATACCTGGCAGAGAAACGGGGCAGGACCTGGGATAGAAGATAAAGAGTCCGTCTTGGGTGGATCCCGAAGCGGATCGTTCCAGAGGAACCGTGTATATATTTCTTTAATTCGTCTTCATAATCATCTCGTATGTTTATCATTTTTCTTGCATGTTCCAGATAAATTTTTCCTGCCTGGGTAGGTATAAACTGTTTCCCGATCCGGTCAAAAAAATGCACACCGCTGCGTTCTTCCAGATTACTTAAAAAAATACTCAGTGCAGGCGGGGAAATATGCAGAGACTGGGCTGCATCTTTTATTCCTTTATATTTTTTCAATAGCAAGCATGTAAACCTGTTCCTTCATATCCATAGTTTTTCCCTCCAATGTATAAATATTTGTATACTATGCATAAAAATAAATAATATTAAATGAAATATTAAAAATATTAAACTTGATTTAATTTTATTTATTCATTATAGTTTAAGAAATAAAAATTATCAAGAAAGGGCATGAATTATGGAAAAGACAAAAGAAAAAAGGTCGTTTCAGGCTCCGCATACATTTGTTATCCTTGTAGTGCTGATCCTGATCGCAGTAGCAGCAACCTATGTTGTACCGGCAGGAGAGTATACCCGGTATGCAGATGAGGCAACAGGAAGAACCCTTGTTGAAGCAGGCAGTTTCCACTATGTAGAGTCAGCCCCGGTAAGCTTTTTTTCAATCCCTTCATTGATCTACCGGGCGATCGTTAAAGCAGCAAGTACAGTAACCTTTATCCTGATCATCGGAGGTTCTTTTGAGATCATTACCTCCACAGGGGTGCTGACTGTTTTATGCAAAAAAATGTCAAAAGCATTTAAGGGAAGAGAATTTTTTGTTATCCCGGCTTTTCTGGTACTGTTTTCCATTTTTGGCGCAACCATGGGAATGTCAACGGAAGTTATGATCTTTGTACCGATCGGAATTGCTCTGGCCACTTCACTGGGACTGGATAAAGTAACAGGTACAGCTATGATCGCTATGGGTGCGGCTTCCGGTTTTACTGCTGGTATCTTAAATCCATTTAATGTTGGTGTTGCCCAGGATATTGCGGAAATCCCCATGTTTTCCGGTATGGGATACAGATTATTTATCCTTGTAGTATTGCTGGTCATTAATACGGTTTATATTACCTGGTATGCAAAACGTGTAAAAGCAGACCCTGCCAAGAGCATTATCTATGGGGAACCAGATGACAATGAATTTGTTTTTGATGATAAGGATGAGGCAATGACTCTGACACATGGTCTTACACTGGGCGTGATCGTGGTAGGTTTTGCTGCCCTGATCTATGGTTTAAGTAAACTGGACTGGTATTTTGAAGAAATGTCAGCGATTTTTATTACCATGGGAGTTGTCTGCGGCATTATCAACCGTTACAGTCCGAATAAGATCGCTTCTACCTTTGGGGCCGGAGCGAAGGGAATTGTAGTAGGCGCCCTGATCGTCGGTATTGCCCGCGGCGTGGAAATGGCACTTTCAGATGCCCTGATCTTAGATACCATCGTTCATGCCATTGCAAGTCGTTGTTAAATACAATGCCTCAGTCCTTAAAGGCTGATGGGAATGTTTTTAGCACAGTCACTGGTAAACTGCGTCATCACATCCGGTACCGGACAGGCAGCTGTTACCATGCCGTTAATGGTACCTGTAGCAGATCTGATCGGAATTACCAGACAGACAGCTGTTCTTGCATTCCAGTTAGGTGATGGATTTTCCAACTCTGTTCTGCCAACTTCCTCTGCATTAATGGGATATCTGATCGTTTCCAAGATCCCTTATGCAAAGTGGCTGAAATTTATGATGCCTTTGTTTTTGATCTGGACATTTGCAGGCTGCCTGTTTATGCTGGGCGCCATTGGAATTGGTTATTAATAAACAGTTGGGAAATAACGGAACCAGATAACGGTAACAGGAGGGAAAATAAAAATGGAAGAGAAAGAACGGTTAAAAAAACATCTGGAATATTTGTGTTCCTTTGATAAACTGACAGGAGAACCGGAAGCACTTCAGGCAGTTGCCTATATTTCAGACGTATTAAAAAAATACGGAGTCTCCTGCCATACAGAAACATTTCCTGCTTATTTAAGTAATCCGGTAAAAAGTGTTTTGACCGTAGATGGAAAAGAAATTCCCAGTCGTCCCAGATCTTTTTCTGAAAGTACAGGAAAATCCTTCATGTTCCCCTGGTGTATGATCCTGGAACAGAGAAGCAGTTTCTATGGACAGACAGAAGCAGTTTTTTAGAAAATGTTTCCGGAAAGCTGGTGTTGGGATATGGTTATGATGAGCGGTATGCAAAAATACTGGAACAGTATGGAGCTGCCGGATGGATCCAGATCTGGACTTCCGGAGAAGATGTGATCCATGGAGGATACAGTCAGTCCTGTCTGGGGAACACCGGATATGGACTCGTCCCTGTTTCAGCTTAAGATGCCGGTGGTAGCAATATCTGGTCCGACAGGAGAGTATCTGATCCAGAAACTGGAAAATGCCCGGAAAAATGGACAGATCCTCTATGCCGATCTGGACAGCCGGGTAGATACGGGAGTACGCAGCGTGCAGCTTCCCATAGCAGATATTCCAGGCAGAAAAAAAGGATTTTGTCCTGCTTTCCTGCCATTATGATACCTGGTACAGAGGTGCTTTTGACAACTGTACTGCCAATGCACTGGCTCTGGAACTTGCCAAATATTTCCAAGATAGGAAGGAACAGCTTGCCTATTCTTTAAAAATTGCCTGGTGGCCGGGGCATTCCAATGGACGGTAT
>ENA-OQDL01000975-OQDL01000975.1-human-gut-metagenome-genome-assembly--contig:-NODE-975-length-15818-cov-2.251673_pt1 | contig 15818 bp, 13 predicted proteins | sample MGYA00242782_ERZ504609 | MGnify/ENA primary metagenome ERZ504609 (study PRJEB26092, sample SAMD00036320) | human gut metagenome | host: Homo sapiens | study: EMG produced TPA metagenomics assembly of... | reverse complement strand
AAGCGGAGCATAATGAACCTGCGCATAGACATTGTTCTCGTGCAGATAATTATAAAGACCCAAGCGGTCAGCTACTTGAATGATATAAAGGTGATAAGCATGATAGACATCGGCAGTATTGAACGGAGTCTTGATGCCATCTATTCCGGAAAACGCTTCATTATAGCGTCTTACGATTTCATGGCGGCGTTCAAGACCTGCTTTCGCACGCTCCAGCTGAGAAATACCCAAGGCAGCCTGAAAATCAGTCAGACGGTAATTATACCCTAACTCCTGCATCTCGTAATACCAGCCACCATGATGCTCGTGCAATAAAGCAGGGTCTTTCGTAATGCCATGCGTACGGTAAAGACAAAGCTTGTCATAGAGCTCCTTGCTGTTGGTGGTCACCATGCCTCCCTCACCCGTAGCGATATGTTTCACGGGATGGAAAGAGAATACGGCACAGTCGGCAAAACAACCGTTACCACAATGTTGTTTCTTGCCTTTACTGTCCATGAAATAGCCGCCGGGAGCATGGCAGGCATCCTCGATAATCCACAAGCCGTACTCGTCGGCAAGCTTTCTGAACTCTTCCAGATCCAAAGGATAGCCTGCAAAATCAACCGGAACAATACCTTTGTAAGTACCGCGGGGAGAAGCTTTAAGCATGGCTTCGAGTTTACGGATATCCATGAGGTAAGTATCCTTGTCAATATCACAGAATACCACCTCGCCGCCACAATAGCGGATGCAGTTGGCACTGGCAGCAAAGGTCATGGGAGTGACAATCACCTTGTCGCCCGGCTTTACATTCAGTGCGGTAGCTGCAAGATGAAGCCCCGAAGTGGCATTGTTCACTGCTACGGCATATTGTGCACCTACATATTCGGCAAATTTCGTTTCAAATTCCCTGATTTTGGGACCTTGTGTCAAGTAATCGCTTTTCAGGGTATCAATGACTGCCCGGATATCCTCATCTGTGATATGCTGACGACCGTATGGAATAGGCTTGCTTATCATTTCACCTCGAAATTAGGGTCAACGTATTTCTTGATATTCTCGCGCATAGTCTCTACTGTCTCCCACTCCGTATTGTTGTCACTGCTGTAGTGGAAACCGTCGGGAACGGGTACTGCATTGTGATGTCTGATGAACTCTTCGCGACTGTGCTTGAAAGATACGGAAGGAAGAATGACATAATATCTGCCCAAATCGATTGTATCAAGAGCATCGGTTACAGTAATCATCTCCTCATGCAGCTTCTCTCCCGGACGGATGCCCACTTCCACCTGCGGCAGATTGGGTGCAATGGCGGTAGCCACGTCCTGGATATGATAGGAAGGAATCTTAGGAATAAAGATTTCACCACCCAGGTGATGTCCGATGGCATACATGACCAAAGCGACACCGGCTTCCAGTGAGATGTTGAAACGGGTCATGCGCATATCGGTTATGGGAAGTTCCTTCGCCCCGTTGTCACGCTTGTTGATAAAGAAAGGGATTACGGAACCGCGGGAACCCATCACATTGCCATAACGGACTACGGAGAACCTGATGTCCTTGGAACCGCTGATATTGTTGGCGGCAGTAAACAGCTTGTCGGAAGTGAGCTTGGTGGCGCCATAAAGATTGATGGGGGCACATGCCTTGTCGGTAGAAAGGGCCACTACATGCTGTACACCGGTGGCAAGAGCAGCCTTTATCACATTCTGCGCACCGTGTACATTGGTTTTGATGCACTCTTCGGGATTGTATTCAGCGGTATCCACCTGCTTGATGGCGGCTGCATGGATAATCACGTCCACTCCTTCGCAAGCCCGCGTCAGACGTTCGAGGTCACGGACATCACCGATAAAGAAACGCAGTTGCGGATACTTATGACCGGGATATTTCTGTTTCAGCTCAAATTGCTTCAGCTCATCGCGGGAGTAAATAATAATTTTCTTTACTTGCGGATAATCACGGAGAATGGTTTCCACAAACTTCTTTCCGAAGGAACCCGTTCCTCCGGTAATCAATACGGATTTATTGTTAAGCATTATAATGAAAAGTTTTATTCATCGATATATTCCCACGGATAGGGATTGTCTGTCACATTCTGAAACTCATCAACCGCTTCCTGCTGTTCGGGAGTAAGTGATAAGGAATCCCAAGAGGCGATGATGGAACGGCCTTCGTCGGCCAAAGACTCGTCGAACACTTCACCGTAGCAGGCGGTAAGCAGACGGAGCTTCAGTAAGGAAGCGGGAAGGGCATCGAGCACATCCCAACAACAGTCCAGCACTTTCTGGACATGCCGCTGCTTTTCGCCATGGTCGACAAAAGAGGCGCCGTAACCCATAAGAAGGGCAAGACAGACATTTGCCTGCTCGTCGATGGTAGTGCCTTTTACACCCGACCGGTACAAAGCCATGGTAAGACGGTAGACCTCACCGTTCCGCCGTGACAAGTCATCACTATAGACGGGACTGCCGTCCATACCCAAATACATCAGTTCGTGCGCAGCACGCTGAAGAGTGATTGCTTCTTCGGAAAGAGACATAAGCAATTATAGAATTAAGAATAAAAATTAAAGTTCAGCCGATTACTTCTATAAGATCGGGGTGGATAGTGGCCATGGCAACAGCTATGACACCTTGTATTTCGATAACCACGCGACGGTCACGTGCACCTTTCACCTTCAGAAACACACCCTCTTGCCCCTCAAATTCACCGCCGGTAATCCGGACTTTGGTACCTTTGGACAAGTTCAATTCATCCGGTTGAAAATAAAGAAGATGATCATCGTAAGTGCCGGATACGGCAATGAAACGTTGCATCTGACTGTCGGGGACAATAATCTTCTGCCCACTGCGGGTATCGGTAATATATTGCAGATAAGTGACTTGAGATTTTACACGCTGCACATCGGAAGGACGGGCATGGACAAAAAGCAGATTATGAACGACCGGAACCAAAGCACGGACTTTTTTCCCTTTTTTATACATATCTTGTATTGCATAGGAATGAAACAGCCCAAATTTTCTTTCTTGAGCAGATGCATGGCATCCGGTTCTCTGCGGTAGGTGGCACGCATAGCATACCAGATTTCGACCTCTTTCTCTATTCCCATTTTTATGCTTTTGTTCAGACAAGGGTGTTCTCCTGGGGCTTTGAACCTCTTGCATACACTTGAAATTCAATTACTTGCGGACACTTTATGTAGAATACGACAAGCTTTATGCCCTTCTTGTCAACAGATTTTTTGCAGTCATTCATTACCTGTCAGGTAAAATGCTGTAAACGAATCTATTGCAAGCAAAAAGCGTTCAATAGACGTTCGTTTTTTGAACGTCAATATTTAAGAAAATTAAAGAGGGAAGATTACTTAAAAATTAGTAAAAGGAAGAAGTTAGAGAAATACAATGCAATAGGCTTACTGACAAAGTATTATACTCACTAAAAAGAAATTTATAGAATATTTTTATTAAACATTTTGCGAGATTCAAAAATACACGTTATCTTTGCGTTCATTAAACGAACGTTTAAAAAACACCTTTTCCAAACGAAATATTCCACTGTATAACAAATAATTACATTGAAATAAAAAATATCGTGTTTATAGAAATCAGATTCCTACAAACACGATATCAATTAAAAAAGAAATTACTATTCTCAGAAGTTAAATATACCCAATTCCGGGAAAGTAGCCCCTTGCACTGCAAAACAGATTCCGAAGCAAGCCGCACTTACAATCCAAAGGATAACCAGCGTCCACTTCAAACCGGAATTCATCGGCTGCCATTTGAATATCTGACTGAAGATGGCCCATACAAGACTGACCAAAGGAATTCCTACCAGCAAGATTCCTGCAATGTACATCACAATGGCAGACAACGGAGAAGTAGGCAGTACCACATCAGCCATCGGGAAAAAGGAAATGAGAGCCGCACCGCCACCAACAGCCACCGCTATCGCAGCAAACAACAGCGCCACGAATACCACTCCAAACACAAACAGTATCGGACTGCAAATAATGGCGAATATCACCAGACAGATTTTCAAGAACCAGCCGACAATCATCACCAATGCATCTCCCAACTTCTGCAAGAAAGTACGGGGTTTGTCCGACCTCATATAATCATTCACCCCATTGGCAACCTTCTCAAAACCGTCCGTCACCGTCTTTCCGATATTCTCTACCGTAACGGCCTCGCCACGCATACTCAACTTCTCGGCTGCTGTGCGGGCTTCCGGTATAACCAGCCAACACACGATATAGACCGGTATCAATGTCCCTACCCCACAAATCAAGATGACAAGCAGTAACAGTCGAAGTAAAGTTACATCCCATCCCAGGTAGGCAGCCATTCCACTGATGACACCACCCAGCATTTTGTCATCCGGATTGCGGTATAGACGACGGCGTGTAGTGCCATAAGCGGTATTGCTGTTCCAAGCACCGGCACCATAGCCGCCCCCGGCACTCGTGCTGCCGGAATCGGCACTAGCACTCTCTCCTTCCGCCTCCATATCTTCCGGCTTTCCCATGCGGGCAATCACCTCTTCCACATCGGCTATCGTGATTACTTGTGAACCGGCCGACAATTTCTCGGCAAAGAGTTCGGAAATACGGCGTTCAATATCATCTACAATCTCGTCGGCACCGGCCTCCTTGCGGAAGTGCATCTTGAGATTACTCAGATAATTATCCAAAAGACGGTATGCGTCATCATCAATATTGAAAACGGTTCCACCTAAATTTACAGTTAATGTCTTTTTCATAACACATTATTTATTTACAATTTACTATTTACGATTTACCATCCGGCGAATTACGGTATATTCTCTTCGGCTATTTCAAGAATTGCTGATGTGATTCACCGTCTCGTTCAACTCTTTCCAGGATGTTTCCAGTTCACCGAGAAAGACTTCTCCTTTTTCCGTCAACCGGTAATATTTACGGGGAGGACCTTGCGTAGACTCAATCCATTCATACCCCAAAAGGTCGTCGTTCTTCAAACGGGTGAGCAACGGATAAAGTGTACCTTCCACCACAATCAGTCTGGCTTCTTTCAACTTCTGAATGATATCCGAAGCATAAGCCGGCTCTTTGTGAAGCAGCAGCATGATGCAATATTCAAGCATGCCCTTGCGCATTTGCGACTTTACATTGTTTACATCCATAATGGTATTTACTATTTGACAATTTACGATTTACTATTTGGCTGCGCAATAGAGTAATGAGTGTCCTTATTCATTCTATTGTTGTTCCTTGTATAGCACAAATATATGTATTATATCAGTACCTTGCATTACAAAGCACCATATATTAAACATTATTAACAAGAAAAGTAGTTCACGCTACTCTATAACATCAGTAACGTGAACAGAGAGGAAGAGGGATATTTACTGATGGATAACAATTTTATCCAATATACCGGTCAGACTCGCAATTGCTACTCCGTAGTTGGTTATGGGGATGTGCTGTGCGCGGGCATGGGCTATACGATTGAGAACGTACTTCCGGTTGAACATGCAAGCGCCGCAATGGATAATTAAATCATATCGGGACAAGTCTTTAGGAAAGTCATTTCCAGATACAAAGTCTATCTGCAATTCCTCGCCGATGCGCTTTCGTAACAGGCGGGGAATTTTGACGGTGCCGATGTCCTCGGTCAGCGGGGCGTGGGTGCAGGCTTCGGCTATCAGTACACGCGATTGGGGTGTCAGACTATGAATAGCGGCAGCTCCCTCTACAAAGGCATTGATGTCTCCTTTGTAACCGGCAAAAAGAACCGAGAAGGAAGTAAGACTACTCTCGGCAGGCTTTTGTTGATAGACGATGGGGAATACTTGTGAATCGGTGATTATCAGCTTAGGCGGACGGACAAGGGCTTGCAGGGAGGCTTGCAGCTTGTCGGTGGTGCAGCTCATCACTAAGCACTTTTTATCCAACAGTTCGCGGATGGTCTGCACTTGCGGAAGAATGAGACGACCTTTGGGGGCTTGTATATCCTGGGGCATCACCAGCAGGACGACATCTCCTTCACTTACCAAGTTTCCCGTGATGGTCTGCTCACCAAAATTCTCGGGAAGCTTTTCGAGAATAGCATCGAAAATGCCTTGAATGCCGGTACCCTCTTTGGCACTGACCACAACGGGAGCCTGCCCGCACTCCTTTTCAATCCGAAGAACCACGGAAGCGGTGTCTTGACGGGAATCGGCTTTATTCAGTATCAGTATCACGGGGATTTCGCGCGCAGCCAGCAGCTTTAGCCATTGCTGTTCCAGCGTTCCGTCAGCTTCATAAAGCAAGAGGGCGATGTCCGCTTTCTCCACCGTCTTTAAGGTACGCTCCACGCGCATACCGCCCAGTTCGCCTTCGTCATCATCAAAACCGGGGGTATCGATAAAGAGGCACGGGCCCAAAGGATATACTTCCATGGCTTTGGTCACGGGATCGGTAGTAGTGCCGGGCGTTGCGGATACCAATGCCGTGTCTTGCCCGGTCAAGGCATTGACAAGGCTGGACTTTCCGCTGTTCCGTCGTCCAAAGACGGCAATGTGCAGGCGGTTGGAACGAGGTGTATTATTCATAAATCCGAAATCTAAATCTAAGTCTCTTTTCCCCTCCCCTATCTCCTGAAGATTACGTTCGGCTATCGCCCGTATCTTGGGGTTCGGGATATGCTCCATCTCCTCACGAATCAGCCGCATGCCCTTCTCCTTGGTTTCGGAGGAGGCATAGTCCTCCAGATATTCTTTTAATGTCATCAGTGCATTGGGCTGGCAGCAGTTTGCTATCTGTCCGCGCTTGACGAGCGACATGAAGCGGTCTCCGGTACGTCCCTCGCGATAGCAGGCGGTGCAGAAGCTGGGGATATGCCCCAGGTCGAGCAGCCAACTCACCACTTCATCCAGCGTGCGCCGGTCGCTCACATCGAATTGGGAGGAATCTTCCTCTTTGGCTTCCGGCACGGCATAGCCTCCCACGCTGGTGCGCGAACCGCCGCTTATCTGCGAAACGCCCAGTTCGAGCACCCGACGGCGTACGGCTTCCGACTCACGGGTGGAAATAATCATTCCCGTATAAGGCACCGCAATGCGGGTAACCGCCACAATACGGCAGAACATCTCATCCGAGATGGCATCGGGAAAATCCTCGGTCGAAATATCATCTGCCGGACAAATGCGCGGTACGCTGATGGTATGCGGACCCACGCCAAAGGTAGCTTCCAGATGTTCGGCATGCATCAGCAATCCTACGAAGTCGTAGCGATAGGTATTCAGACCAAACAATACACCGATACCTACATCGTCGATGCCACCCTCCATAGCACGGTCCATCGCTTCGGTGTGGTAGGCATAATTACTTTTCGGTCCCGTGGGATGCAAGGCTTCGTAATGCTCTTTGCTGTAAGTCTCCTGAAAAAGGATATAAGTGCCGATGCCAGCCTCCTTCAGCAGCCGGTAGTTCTCCACTGTAGTGGCGGCTATGTTGACATTCACCCGGCGGATGGCCCCATTCTTGTGATGAATGCTGTAGATGGTGCGGATAGACTCTAAGATATAGTCGATAGGGTTGTTTCGAGGGTCTTCTCCGGCTTCCAGCGCCAGGCGTTTATGCCCCATGTCCTGCAAGGCGATAACCTCGCGGCGTATCTCCTCTTGCGAGAGTTTCTTGCGGGGGATGGTACGGTTCTTGGCATGATACGGGCAATAGACGCAACCGTTCACGCAATAGTTGGAAAGGTAAAGCGGGGCAAACATCACAATGCGGTTGCCATAGAATTTCCGTTTGATTTCACGTGCCAGATGATAGATGCGCTGCACCAGTTCCGGCTCGTCACATTCCAGCAGCAGGGCCGCCTCCCGATGGGAAAGCCCCTGGCACAAAGCAGCCTTGTCAATCAAACTTTCGATGAGCGGACGGTTGTTGCGGTTTGCCTGCGCATACTCCAATGTATCCAATATCTCCTGGTGATTGATGAATTCTTCCGCTTGTCTTGACTTTATGTTATACACTTCGTAAATTGATAATTGGTAATTAAAATAAAGAATGAAGATTTGAAAATTATCAATTATCAACGGTCAATTCTCCATTCTCATAATCTCCTCTCTCTTTTGATACCTCGTAGCCTATCCCTTTCAGTTGTTCCTCCAATTTTAGCAAACCTTCTGCCGCTTCGGCACCCGCAGAAGCTTTGTTATCATAGAGGGAGTACTTCGCCCGCTGATGAGAAGGCGAAAGATTAGGCATCACGACATTGGCGCCAGCCAATATTCCCCGTTCCCGTCCGTCCGGAGCAAGTGTGGCCAGGGCAGTGGTAGCAGGTATCAGTGCCGCGGGATGCATCAGCCGGAAGATAGAAAGCAACTTCAGCGTCAACTCCATATCTCCCGGCGGAAAAGAGGCAAACGGAGTATCGTGATGCGGAAGAAAAGGTCCCATGCCTATCATCTCCGGCTGAAACCGTTCGATGAAGAGAATATCTTCTACCAGATGGTCCACCGTCTGGTAAGGACTGCCTACCATGATTCCGGTTCCCACTTGATAGCCTATCTCTTTCAGCCAGTCCAAGCATTGCAACCGATGGGAAAGGGACATCTCCGCAGGATGAAGCCGGTGATAATGCCCTTCGTTGCAGATTTCGTGCCGCAACAGATAGCGGTTGGCACCTGCCAGGAAGAAACGTTCGTAGGCTTCCCGCGATTTTTCGCCCAAAGATAAGGTAATGGCACAATCCGGGAAGGATTGCCGGATGGCGGCAACTGTCTCCACCATCCCCTCATCCTTCACCGCCGGCGCTTCGCCCCCTTGCAGCACAAAGGTACGGAAGCCCAACCGATAGCCTTCATGGCAACACGAAAGAATCTCCTCCTGCGTCAGCTCATAACGGGTTATGTTCCGGTTCTCCTTCCGTATGCCGCAATAGTAGCAGTTATTGCGGCAACGGTTGGTTATCTCAATCAGTCCGCGAATGAAGATTTTATTGCCAAAGCGGGCAAGCGCTTCTTCCCGGGCAAGCTCCTGCAGGTAGGCTGCAAGTTCTGTGTCCCGGCAAAGAAGCAAGGCTTTATACTCTTCGGCATCCAGCCTGCGATTGCTCCACAGTTTGTCAATCAAATGCTTCATATAAACGGACAAAGGGTTAATACGTCTCTTTCCTCTTTGCCAACTCCTGCGTCAGCTGGCGCTTTCCGGCAGTTATTTCATTATGCGAACATGGCCCGGTAATACAACCGCCCTCGCAAGCCATCACTTCAATAAATTGCCCCGGAGCCTTGCCCGACTTGGCGTAAGCACGCAACGCACCGATAGCCTTCTTATCCAGATTAGCCACTTGTACGGCATTGATTTTATCTGCCTCTTCCTTCAGATAGGCTTTCACGGCACCCATCACGCCTCCTGCCTGCGCAAAACCATGCGCCTCGCGCACGGAAGTAAAACTCATGGAATAGGGCTTTGCCTGCTCCATCTGAATATCCAGCCCGGCAAGCACGGAAGCCACCTCCTCGAAAGTCATGATAAAGTCCACCGCCTCGTCGCGCTGCGCCTCTTTGCGCTTGGCAACGCAAGGACCTATGAAGACCACCTTCGCATCCGGATACTTCTCTTTAGCAATGCGGGCAGCATAATACATCGGTGAACCGGTGCCCGACACGTAAGGCTTCATGGCAGGAATATGCTTGTTCACCAGCTCTATATAAGACGGACAGCAGGAAGTCGTCATAAACTTCTGACCCTCCTCCAGCTTCTCAATCAGCTCGTGCGCCTCGTTGCTGACGGTATCCATCGCTCCCTGAGCCACCTCGATGACATCCGTAAAACCGACTTGTTTCAATGCGCCATATACTTGTTCAATAGTCGTCTTGAACTGCCCCAGGATGGACGGAGCCACGATAGCCACCACCTGCTCACCCTTGCGGATTCTGTGCAACACGTCGAACACCTGCGATATTTCGAAAATTGCTCCGAATGGACATGCATTGAGACACTTTCCGCAATAGATACATTTGCTTTCGTCAATATGCTCTATCCCCTTCTCATCCTTACTGATGGCTTTCACGGGACAAGCCTCCTCACAAGGTACGGGAATATAAACAATGGCATGGTAGGGACAACTCTTATGGCAGATGCCGCAACTGATACACGCATCATGGTCAATCCATGCCTGCCCGCTCTCCTTGACGTGCACTGCCTTCTTGGGACAATTCACCTGGCAACTGCGTGCCGTACATCCGCGGCAGAGGTTCGTAATCTCGTAGTTAATCTGCACACATGCCGAACAAGCTTCGTCAATCACACACATGATGTTGTCTTTCGGCCTGCCATTTTCCGCTCTGTCCAGTGCACGGGCAGCGTACTCCGACAAGGGGGTCAGCTCATCCGTCTCGTCCTCCATATCGAGTCCCAGAAGCGGCAATGACTTGTACTTCCACACCGCGCGCTCTTTGTGCACACAGCAGCGTCCCGCGTGCTTGGACCTCTTCGGACTCAGCTCGATGGGCAGCCGGTCTATTTTATCCACAAGTTCGTTGTTATTCCACAGCTTTACCAGTTCCTTCAGTAATCTGTGGCGGACAATCATAATGTTGCTCGTAAATGCCATAATTTTTAAAATCAAAATTAGTTAGTTCGGTAACGGTCTGCAAAGATAACGATTGTTTCACAAAAAAGGCTTAACTTTACACCCCAAACAGTATAAATACAACCGATATGTTTACCATAAGAAAAGCAACGACAGCAGACTGCGCACTGATTCAGAAACTTGCGCAGCAAATATTTCCCGTCACGTATAAGGATATCCTTACTCCCGAGCAGACCGACTACATGATGGAATGGATGTATTCATTGGACAATATCCGTAAGCAAATGGAAGAGGAAGGGCCACGTCTATTTCCTGGCTTACGAAGAATGTGAAGCGGCGGGCTATGTGTCCGTACAGCAGCAAGGAGAAGATTTATTCCACCTGCAAAATGATTTATGTACTCCCCTATTACCAGGGTGCACATTGCGGCAGTTTCCTCTTTCGCGAAGCCATCAAGTACATCAAGAAAGTGCATCCCCGGCCCTTGTCTGATGGAATTGAATGTGAACCGTAACAACAAGGCACTGCAGTTTTACGAACATATGGGAATGCGGAAACTCCGTGAAGGGGCATTTCCCGATAGGAACGGATATTACATGAATGACTACATCATGGGACTGGAAATCTGAGTCCCGGCATTAAAAGCCCTCCAAAAACTAAAGGCTGCGCAGTTCATTACGAACATTGCGCAGCCTTTAGTTTTATCTTTCGTTTCCGATTACTTCGCCACCTTTTCAAGCCATTTCAGCATGAACAGCATGGTGAACATGGAAATGCAGCACGCTACTACAAATACCGTCCACGTCATCCAGATAGGAATACTTTCGTAGAGGATAGCACCGATAACGAGCAACTGATTACCAATGGCAGTAGCACCGAGCCAACCGCCCTGCATGATACCCTGATATTTGGGAGGAGCCACCTTGGATACGAATGAAATGCCCAACGGAGAAATGTACAACTCGGCAACAGTCAATATCAGATAGGTAACCATCAGCAACAGCGGAGTCACCTTCACCGGAGAGGTACCCAAAGCGATAATATCCTTGTGCATCGGCAAGTTGCTTACATAAGAACCGATAGCCATTATAAGGAAGCCGGTGGCAGCAATACCCATACCGATGGCAATCTTCCGCGGAGTGGAAGGCTCTTTACCCTTGGCACGCTGTGCTGCAAAGACAGCCATGATGACCGGTGTCAGAGATACAACGAAAATCGGGTTCAAAGACTGGAACAGCTCAGCTGAAATAGCCATGCCGAATAAATTCAAATCTGTATATTCCTTGGCAAAATACGTCAGTGTCAACCCATTCTGATGGAACGAGAACCAGAAGAAAATTACCACACCGAATACGGCAAACAATGCATACATGCGCTGTCTTACCTCTTGTGCGCTCATCTCCACTGCAGTGGCATCGCCCGCTTTTGCAGCCACCTTCTTGCTGGGATCGGGGAATTTCTTTCTGTTGATGACGAAAATTACCAAAGAAAGAACCATAGCCAAGATAGCTACACCGAATGCATAATGGAAACCGGTGGTAAACACGTTCAGATATTCATTGGCAAATACCGTCATATCCGTTACGGGTGTTCCGGAAATAGTGGCTTTCGTTGCCAGTGCACTATAAGTGTCCACAGCTTCGGGAGTCAGCGTTCCTGCCAGATGTCCGTGGCAAAGGGCAGGCAGGTCGGCATCATAATTGTAGCCGAATGTGGACAGCCACCAGTTACGTACGCCTACTGCGGCAAACGGAGCAAAGATGGCACCTACATTGATGAACATATAGAATAAGGAGAAACCAGAATCACGCATGCTGGAATATTGGGGATTGTCGTACATCTGCCCTACCAGCGCTTGAAGATTTCCCTTGAAAAGACCATTTCCGAAAGCAATGACAAACAAGGCCGCACAAGTAATCACCAAAAACAAGGTTTTATTGACAACCGGTGTAGGAGACGGGATGGCAAGCATCAAGTAGCCTACCGCCATCAAGACAATGCCAGTAAAGATGGTACCTTTGTAATTACGGGTTCTGTCGGCAATAATACCACCTATCAATGCAAGAATGTAAATAGAAAAATAAAATGTTGAGTAGATCAAACCTGCCTCTTTTCCATCCAGTCCGAACTTGGCTTGCAGAAAAAGTACAAGAATGGCCATCATGGTATAAAAGCCGAAACGCTCGCCCAAATTAGCAAAGGATGCGGCAATCAGACCTTTAGGGTGTTTGTTGAACATAAAAATTAGTTTTTAGAATTAGTAATTGGATTGATTTCTTGAATAATTCCTGCAAATATATAAATTCTATTGAATATTTCCTTATAAAATTAAAATATCTCGGCAGAAATAGAAGATTTATTCATTAAAAAGAACACAAACTTCTGCACGCACTTCTTTTACCAAATCCTTCGGGTCCAGTTTAAGCTGCAAACCACGTTGTCCGGCACTGATATAGATATACGGAAACCGCAGGCACGTTTCATGGATATAGGTAGGGAAAGACTTCTTCATGCCGATGGGCGAACAGCCTCCGCGGATGTAGCCAGTCAGAGGTAAAAGTTCCTTAACCGGAATGAGGTCACACTTCTTGTTGCCCGATGCCTTTGCCGCCAGTTTCAAATCCACTTCGTGCTCACCCGGGATGACGCAGACAAAGTAGCCGGATTTATCGCCGTGAAGAATAAGTGTCTTGAACACGCAGTTGATGTCCTCGCCCAAACTGGCGGCTACATGTACGGCGCTCAAATCGTTCTCATCCACCTCGTAGGGAATGAGTTCATAGGCTATCTTGGCTTTGTCGAGCAACCGCGCTGCATTCGTCTTATTAATTTTCACCATAACAAGTTACAAAATTAGTAATTATCCCCCAGCTCTTCACGCAGGAATTTCGGAGTATAGCCTTTCTCGCTCTTCGCCACCTCTTCAGGGTGTTCCGCAGGAGAGGAGTTTCCCCTCCCCCCTTGCCACCTTCGGGACCCATATCAATGATGTAGTCCGCCATCTTGATGACATCGAGATTATGCTCTATGACGATGACGGTATTCCCTTTGTCTACAAGTTTGTTCAACACGTTCATCAAAACGCGGATATCTTCGAAATGAAGTCCGGTAGTAGGTTCGTCAAGGATATACAGAGTCTTGCCCGTATCACGTTTGGAAAGTTCCGTAGCCAACTTCACGCGCTGGCTCTCACCTCCGGAGAGCGTGGTGGAAGACTGGCCCAACTTGATATAACCCAATCCCACTTCCTGGATAACCTTAATTTTGTTCAATATCTGAGGCACATTCTCGAAAAACTCCACCGCACGGTTGATGGTCATATCCAGCACATCGGCAATGGATTTTCCCTTAAAACGCACTTCCAGCGTCTCTCGGTTGTAACGCTTGCCGTGACATACCTCGCAAGGCACATACACATCCGGCAGGAAATTCATCTCAATGCACTTGTACCCATTGCCTTGGCAAGCTTCGCAGCGTCCGCCACTGACGTTGAAGGAGAAGCGTCCCGCCTTATATCCACGTATCTTCGCTTCGGGCAAGCCGACAAACAGATTGCGGATATCGGAAAACACACCGGTATAAGTGGCAGGATTGGAACGCGGCGTTCGTCCCAAAGGAGACTGGTCCACATTCACCACCTTGTCTATATATTCCAGCCCTTCAATACTGTCATAGTCCAAAGGATCCTGCAGTGAACGATAGAACTTCTGCGAAAGAATAGGCTGCAACGTCTCGTTGATAAGCGTGGACTTGCCACTGCCGGAAACACCGGTAACGCAAATCAGCTTGCCCAGCGGGAACTCTACATCCACATTCTTCAGATTATTACCTTGGCGCCACGCAGCCACAGACTGTGTCCATTGCCCTCGCGACGCTTGGCAGGCACCTCAATGGCACACTCACCATTCAAGTATTGGGAAGTCAGCGTATGCGTCCGGAGCATTTCACGGGGAGTACCGGCAAAGACAACATCCCCTCCCAGCCTACCGGCTTTCGGCCCCATATCAATGACATAATCGGCGGCGAGCATCATATCCTTGTCATGCTCCACCACAATGACGGAGTTGCCAATGTCACGCAGTTCCTTCAAAGAGTGTATCAAGCGCTGGTTGTCGCGTTGGTGCAGGCCGATACTCGGCTCATCCAATATATACAGCACATTCACCAGCTGTGAACCTATCTGCGTAGCCAGGCGGATACGCTGGCTTTCACCACCGGAAAGGCTGACGGAACTACGGTTCAGCGAAAGATAATCCAGACCTACATCAAGCAGAAATTTGAGCCGTGTACGGATTTCCTTCAGGATTTCACCGGCAATCTGCTGTTGCTTGCTACTAAGATACGGGTCTACGTTTACCAGCCAGTCATACAGTTCATTGATGTCCATCGTAGACAATTCGTAGATGTTCTTGTCGTGAATGCGGAATGAAAGCGCTTCCTTATTCAACTTGGCGCCATGACACTCCGGACAAACGGCAGTCTTGGCAAACTGGTCCGCCCACTTCTGTGCCGTGGCAGAAGCATCCTTCTCCTGCAGCATCTGGATATACTTTACAACCCCCTCAAACGTCACAAAATAATCAGAAGAGGTGCCTATCAGTGAACTCTTTATCTTGATACGCTCGTCCGAGCCATAGAGAATCTCGTCGATGGCATCCTCCGGCAAGTCTTTGACCGGTGTTTTCAGCGTCGCTTCATATTTCTCCAGCAAGGCGGTAATCTGCCAGAAAATCATGCTGTTCTTGGCTTTCCCCAACGGTGCGATGGCACCTCCGGCAATGGAGAGCTCACGGTCGGGAATCACCTTGTCAATATCAATCTGGCTGACCACCCCCAACCCTTTGCACTTAGGACATGCCCCTTGCGGCGAATTGAAGGAAAAGTTGTGCGGCGCCGGTTCCCGATAGGACAACCCCGTCACGGGACACATCAGCCGTTTGCTGTAATGGCGCACGCTATCCGTCTGCGCATCGAGTATCATCAGCAATCCGTCACCTTGACGCATGGCAGTGGCCACGCTGTTCTTCAGGCGTGTGTCATCCTTGTCCGTCACCACCAGCTTGTCTATCACCACCTCCACATCGTGGTTCTTATAGCGGTCCAGCTTCATGCCGGGCAAGACTTCGCGTACCTCACCGTCCACACGTACGTAGAGATAGCCTTTCTTGCGCACCTGCTCGAAGAGCTCCTTGTAATGCCCCTTACGGCTGCGCACCAGCGGAGCAAGGATATAAATGCGTTTTCCTTTGTAATCCCTTCAGG
>ENA-OQDL01000974-OQDL01000974.1-human-gut-metagenome-genome-assembly--contig:-NODE-974-length-15835-cov-2.798956_pt1 | contig 15835 bp, 16 predicted proteins | sample MGYA00242782_ERZ504609 | MGnify/ENA primary metagenome ERZ504609 (study PRJEB26092, sample SAMD00036320) | human gut metagenome | host: Homo sapiens | study: EMG produced TPA metagenomics assembly of... | reverse complement strand
GTCGTCATACTCGGACAAGACCCTTATCCTAATCCGGTCAGTATTATGGAGTCTGCTTTTCCGTACCGAAAGGAATAGCCATTCCCGGTTCTCTGGCAAACATATTCAAGGAAATACATCAGGACTTGGGAAAGCCCATTCCGACTTCCGGAAATCTGGACCGTTGGGTAGCGCAAGGCGTGTTTCCTATGAATTCCGTCCTCACAGTACGTGCCCACGAAACCGGCTCGCACCGGAACATGGGATGGGAAATCTTCACAGACGCTGTTATCAAGAAACTGAGTGAAGAACGGGAGAATCTTGTATTCATGCTTTGGGGAGCGTACGCCAAAGAAAAAGCCGCTTTAATCAATAGCAGCAGACACTTGATTCTGACTACCGTCCATCCGTCCCCACGTTCTGCCGAATACGGATTCTTCGGTTGCAGGCACTTCAGTAAAGCCAACGATTTCTTACGGAGCAGAGGGATACAAGAAATAGACTGGTAACACGCTACAATACTCCGCTGACTCCGCTTCCAAACAAAGCAAAGTCCCCCAGGCACGGGTCGTCCGGAAAGGCCTCTGCCAGAGCTTCAGTAATCCGGCGGGCATTCTTCAAAGAAAATGTTTCTGTCTCGGTGAGTCCCAAAGCATAGGCCACACGGCAGACATGCGTGTCCAAAGGCACAATCAGGTCCCTGCAATCAAATCTCTCCCAAATACCAAAATCCACTTCCGGACCTTTCCTTATCATCCAGCGCAGAAACATGTTCAGTTTCTTCTGGGGGCTCTTTGCCGAGACTTCCAAAAATGCGCATAACCTTTCCATCGGATTACCTGCATACGTACATAAGGCATCCTCCAGACTGTCAAAAGCAGAATAGGCAGCATGCAAACGCCTGAAATAGGAATGAAAGTCAGCATAAGAAAGCATTCGGTAAAAACAGCTTCTGTCCGTAGCAGGGAAGTCATTCTTCCATCGGCAGGACAACACGTATTGATGAGGTGATACCCCCATCAACCTATGCAACTCTTCAGCCTTTTTCAATATCTGTTTACGGTTGCCGAAACTCATGATGGCAGTCAGCAGCCCACTGATTTCAATATCCTGCTTCCGTTCATAGCGATGTGGAAACTGTACGGGGTCGTTCTGAATGAAGCCGGCGCAATGATAGGCCGCCGCCCACTCCCAAAGTTGTCTTTTAATCTCCTCGGTCATCTGCAAGCATTTGTTTTTTCATCTGAAATGCAAAGATATTGCAAATCGAATGCAAAACTTTCATGCTTGCACGAAAAAGTTGTGCCGGGATATAGCTTATCTTATTTAAAGATATTGCATTTATAGCAACATCGGACAAGTAACCTATTTCTTTTCCTCCTATTTTTGCAACATGAAAAAGCCCAATAGAGCCATGCAGCAGAAAAAGACAACCCAGGAGGAATACCAAAAGTGTGTGAACGCAGTAGTGGATTATATAAATCTGCACCTCGGAGAAGAAATTGACCTGAAATCTTTGGCCAGGATTTCCCATTTCTCTCCCTTCTACTTCCACCGCATCATGAAAGCTTTCCTGGGTGAACCCGTCGGTACGTTCATTGTCCGGACGCGTACCGAAGCCGCTGCCCGGTTGCTTCGTTACTCGGACATGCCGATAGCGGACATAGCCTACCGTATAGGCTACTCTTCGCCCTCGTCACTGTCAAAAAGTATTCAAGCGTTCTATGGCATTTCACCATTAGAGTATCGTAACAATAAAAACTTTGTAATTATGAAACCAGCCATTATTCGTCCGGAACTGGAACTGAAACACGAAATCAAAGAAGTTCCTGCCCGAAATGTAATTTAATCCGCCTCTTTGGCGACTATAAACTGAACGACTATTGCAGCGCATGGATGCGCCTTTGCCAGTTCATCCAGGAAGAAAAACTGCCTATGGGAGAAGTGATGCCCTACTGTATCTATCACGATGACCCCAAAGTGACGCCCGCTGAAAAGCTGCGTACCGATGTATGTATAGTCCTACCCTCATCTGCAACGGCCAAAGGAGACATAGGATTTAAACAGCTCGCGGCAGGCCGCTATGCCATATTCCTATACAAAGGCCCATATGAACATCTGCAGGCCGTATACGATACCATCTACGGGAAGTATATCCCCGAAATGGAATGTAGCTTACGGGATGAGTCCAGTGCGGAACGTTACTTGAACAACCCCGCAGATACGGCGCCGGAGGAACTGTTGACAGAGATTTATATTCCGGTAGAGTAGGCAAACTGTTCTGCCGGAGCTATCAGACTTTCTCCCCGGAAGAGTTTAGGAGCCGGACAGCGAACAAGTATTCGTTCCTCCATGGAGTAAAAATCGTTCCACCATGGTGGAACGATTTTTACTCCGCGGTGGAATGATTTTTACCTCATGATGGAACGAATAAATATCAGGCAAGCCGGTCGATACTATATTAGATACCCATATCTATACTGTATTGTAAAAAAGGGACACTCCCTTGTCTGTATGCTTGTTTTTATTCATTAATTTTGCACGACGCAATGCGAATCAAGCAATTGACGCAAACAGATAATTTTAAAATCTCCATTAAAATCAAGATAAAAAATGCAAAATGTTTCCATAAAAGGGTTTATATATGCGGCTCTCTCCTCTGCCACCTTCGGGCTGGCTCCTTTCTTCACCATTTCATTACTCCTTGCGGGCTTCTCCTCTTTCGAAGTATTGGCCTACCGATGGGGAATAGCTTCACTTACCTTGGTCGTTTTCGGCATTATGCTGGGCGAGACATTCCGCATCAGCAGGAAAGACTGGGGAACGGTGTTCATCCTCAGCCTGCTCCGAGCAGCTACCTCCTTCAGTCTGGTCATCGCCTATCAGAACATATCCAGCGGAGTGGCATCCACCATTCATTTCATGTATCCGCTGGCCGTGGCACTGGCCATGATGGGCTTTTTCGGAGAAAAGAGGTCATTCGCCATTCTGTTTGCCGTGTTGGTGTCACTAAGCGGAGCTGGACTTTTGTCATCCGGCAAAATAGACTTTGAAGGAGGAAACACGACCATCGGGCTGATTGCTGCCGGTCTGTCCGTATTCTTTTATGGAGGATATATCGTAGGAGTAAGGAAGAGCCGTGCCGTGCAGATTCCCTCCACTGCATTGACATGCTACGTAATGGGGCTGGGAGCCTTGTTCTTTATTATAGGAGGATATCTGACCGGAGGCATCCGGCTGGCCAATGATACCTACACATGGCTGAATATTCTCGGACTGGCGCTGCCGGCAACAGCTATATCCAACATCACCCTGGTAAAAGCCATTAAATACATAGGGCCTACACTGACTTCCATTTTCGGGGCCTTGGAACCTCTGACAGCCGTAGTTATCGGTTGCCTGATATTCAATGAAAGCTTCACACCGGCCAGCGCCATCGGCATGGCGCTGATAATAACGGCCGTTACAGTCGTGGTGGTACACGAAAAGAAAAAGGAGAGTGAGAGTTGATTGTCCTTATTTCGCCTTTTTATAATCCGTGATGAAACCCTCCATCATCCACTTGGCCAAGGCCTGGCGGTTCGAACTGATTACAAAACGGCGCTGGTCAAAAGTGTTCTGGATATTTCCCAATTCCACGAATACGGAAGCGGGAGAAGTATTGGCTAACACATAAAGATTGCGTGCGCTGACAGTTCCGGTAAACCCACGGTTGGGCTGGTGCTTGTCATATTTCGATTCGAAAGTTTTCTTCATGGTCTTAGCCAGACGCTTGCTGTCGGGCTTGCTTTTAGAGTGGTAAAAGAACACATCGGTCTGATGGCTCTTACTGCGACTGTCCACATGAAGAAAAATGGCACGGCAATATTTATAGTTCTTGCGGTCCTTCTTGTAAAACTCATTGATTTTGGCGCAACGTTGCCGGAGACGTGCCACTTGGTTCAAGGGTATGGGAGCTCCCATGCACGTCTCACGTTTGCTGTTGGAAAGGTACTTGTCATCACGGATTCCGTCTTTAGCATCCTGGATAATGATACGGACTTCCGCCCCCTCTTGCATCAAGTTACGGGCAAGGCGCAAAGCCACATCATACGCATACTCATCTTCATGCAGTTCTATTTTGCCGATTCTGCCGATAGCTCCGGGGTCGGGGCCTCCATGCCCGCTCACTACATAAAAAACAAGCGCCCTGCAAACGGTTGGATGTCACTTTTACACTGGCAAGCGCTTTCCCGAACAAAGGTTCATTGATTGTCTTCTTCCCCATTGCCAACCGGCTTTGATAATGGGGGCAGTACATACTTCACTCCCAGCCGCAATTCCTCCTTCCCTTTAAGAAGTTTCTTGTTCGCTCCAAAAACTCCTTATAATAGGCTCTCCCCGGGCGCTTGTTACGTTCCAGGAAAACAGAGATTCCTTCTCCACGTCTCGGACTATCCCGCTCTTCCTGAGCCGAAGCATTAAAAGCAAACAAAGTACAAAAGAAGATGGTCAGTAAACAAAATATGCGTTTCATATTCCAATTATTCATCATTTATTCGGTTCGCTACAAATTTCCAGCCGCTAATTTATAGCATTTTACCATACTTAAGCACAAAATTATAATTTTTTCCCTACTTTTGCGACAACTTACGCGATAATAGATAAGAACTTTTAAAACAGATAACATTATGGCAAAGCAATTCAAGCCGGAGACGCTGTGCGTACAAGCCGGATGGACTCCTAAAAAGGGCGAGCCCCGTGTACTCCCCATCTATCAAAGTACAACTTTCAAATATGATACCAGCGAACAGATGGCACGCTTGTTCGACCTTGAAGACAGCGGCTATTTCTATACCCGCCTGCAGAACCCTACGAACGATGCTGTAGCCGCCAAGATTGCCGCCCTCGAAGGTGGTGTGGCCGCTATGCTGACATCCAGCGGACAAGCAGCCAACTTCTATGCCATTTTCAATATCTGCCAGGCAGGAGACCATTTTGTTTGCTCCTCTACCATCTATGGCGGAACATTCAACCTCTTCGGAGTAACTTTGAAGAAATTGGGCATCGACGTCACTTTCGTCAACCCGGATGCCAGCGAGGAAGAAATTTTCCGCTGCTTTCCGCCCCAATACCAAGGCCCTATTCGGCGAAACCATCTCCAACCCTACGCTCGAAGTGCTCGATATAGAGAAGTTTGCCCGCATTGCCCACAGCCACGGCGTGCCCTTGATTGTGGACAACACCTTCCCTACCCCTATCAACTGCCGCCCGTTTGAGTGGGGTGCCGACATCGTAGTACACTCTACCACCAAATACATGGACGGACATGCCACCAGCGTAGGTGGAGCCATTGTAGACAGCGGTAACTTCGATTGGGATGCACACGCCGACAAATTCCCCGGACTGTGCACACCGGACGAGTCTTACCACGGACTGACTTATACGAAAGCCTTCGGCAAAATGGCTTACATCACCAAGGCTACAGCCCAACTGATGCGCGACCTGGGCAGCATCCAGTCTCCACAAAACGCATTCCTACTGAACCTGGGTCTGGAAACACTGCACCTGCGTATGCCCCAACATTGCAAGAATGCACAAGCGGTAGCCGAGTATCTTGCCCAGAACGACAAAGTGGCTTGGGTGAATTATTGTGGTCTGCCGGGCGACAAATACTACGAGCAGGCACAGAAGTACATGCCGAACGGCTCTTGCGGCGTTGTCACCTTCGGCTTGAAGGGCGGACGGGAAGAGTCTATCAAGTTTATGGATTCACTGAAACTGGCAGCCATCGTGACTCATGTGGCCGATGCACGTACTTGCGTGCTGCACCCAGCCAGCCATACACACCGCCAGTTGACAGACGAGCAACTGATGGAGGCAGGTGTACGCCCCGACCTGATTCGCTTCTCGGTAGGTATAGAGAATGCAGAGGATATTATTGCGGATATAGAACAAGCGCTGAACGCTTGATAAGGATAGAAATTTTAAAACTTTCTTGATATTTTTTTAGGTGCGAATTACGCGGATTTCACGGATTTAGTCCATTACATCCACGTAATTCGCGCCTAAATATTACAACAATTATTTTACCTGCCACGTTATCGGCAAACTTTCCTTTCCTTGATAGAATGTCTTTACCTTCAATACCGAAGCATCGCATTTCACCGGCTCCTGCCACAAAGCAGACTGGGCAGTAGGTTCCGACCCATCAGTCGTATAACGTATCTCAGCCCCATCAATGGCCACATTAGCAAACAGATTTCCCTCTTCTATCCATAAACCCGGCTGAGGCAAGCGGAAGTTAATCCCATGCTTTGCCCAATAAGGCATTTCACTCTTGCTGATTTTCTCATAATAAAGTGCCAAAGCCTGATTGAAAGCCTGCTCCTCCCGTATACCGGATAAATTTTCCCATGCCGGATGGGCATTCCAGCCACGTTCTGCCAGCCCTAATATTTTTGGGAAAAGAAGATATTCCACGCCATCAAAACTACGGATAGTTTCGGCAAACAATTGCCCTTGTACACCCATAATATGCTTCTTGCCTATCTCTGTCAAAGCAGTCTTCCCCTTTTCCGCATTATTCAAATCAATGGGATTGCCTGCCATATCCACACGCAGCGAACGATAAATGCTGAAAGGAAGCATAGAGAAAGAGACAGACTCATCCACATAACCTCCCCAATCGAGTCCACGCTCGTCCGGATGACCATTGTAAGCCATATCCATATAGAAATTGCCCACGTTGCAAAGGATGACCGGGTAACCGTTATTGGCTGTCTGATAAACCACTTCATCAGAGCCCGGTACAGTATTCCAGCAATACACACCGGCAGCCTGGCCCCTCAACTGTTGATGAGCCTCTTCGGTATGCCCCAAAGCAACTTCCTGCCAACCACTGAATTTCAGTCCGTTCTTCTGCATCACATCCGCCATTTGCGTAATGAAATACTCCGACAAATCATGAGCTTTCGTCATGCCTTTTTCCTTCATCAGCTCTTGGCATTTCGGAGAGCCCATCCACACGCCGCGAGGCACTTCGTCACCACCCAAATGCACTGTGGACAATGAAAGACCGGCTTCCTGATACATCGCATTAAGTTCCTGAATCACCTTCTCCATAAAACGGTAGGTAGAAGGCAAGGCGACATTCATCACATTGTCCGTATAATATTGTACAGAAACATAACGTGAAGTATCTTCCGGTTCACTCAATATATATTCTGTAGCTTTTCCCGGATCAGTTTCAAAATATTTGTTATAGCGTGCCTTCATGGAGACAATGGCAGCGCGGGCATGCCCCGGAGATTCTATTTCCGGAACAATGCGGACATGTCTTTCGGCAGCATACTTCAGCAAATCAATAAATTCCTCGCGGCTATAATATCCATTGCCTACAGTCTTTGCATCAGGGTCATAGCCACCGTCATAACATGGGTAGAGGCACTGGCTTTCGTCAGTGGTATGCCCGCGACGGCTACCCACAGCAGTCAGTTCCTCCAAACCGGGAATCTCCAAACGCCAGGCTTCATCATCACAAAAATGGAAATGCAGGACATTCAATTTATAAGATGCAAAAATATCCACCAGTTTCTTCAAGTTCTCCGGAGCGGTGAAATTACGGGCAATATCTATCATTTGTCCACGATATGCCAAGTCCGGATAATCCCGAATGGAGACTGCCTCCAGCAAATAAGGTGTCTGCTTGCCCTTCAACATTGACAAAAGTGTCTGTGTACCATTAAAAATGCCATGAGGAGTGGCAGCACTGATTTTTATCAGGTTGTCACCTATATTGATAGTATAATATTCATCATTTACGGCCTCCTTCCTATCAAGCAGTTCTTCCAGCACAATCTTCACGGAAGCATTTCCGACAACTTCCAAACCATACAAACCAGTCAGTTTCTCTTTCAGCAACTTGGCTTCACCGGCAAAGTTCTCCGGAAATGCCAAAGCTACCTTACCTTCCAATACGACATTATCGCCTTCAATGGCTACCACTTTCTTTACAGACGGAAGAATGTCTGACTGCACCAAAGCAGGAGCACCAGCCAAGCGAAGATTGGATTCATAAATCTTAGTCGCATCCGGATAGCCGCTCATTGACTCGGGAGAAGGAAGCGGCAGCGCCTTTCAAAGCCACGGGCAACGGACTGCCCTCTTTACCATCCACAGTCTCCACCCAATAAGTTCCTTCCGGTACATGGGAGTTCCGGTCCAGCTTGTAAGTACAAAGGAAAGTGATCCGCATGGAATCACCGGGAGCCAGCGGAGCAAATTCAGTCTGTCGGATACATTTTGGAAAAAATTACCGTTCACTACCTCTACCTTTCACTTCAGAGGCTCCTTCCTGCTTCACCCCTCGGGGAAGCTGTGAATAGTAAATCGTCCAGTTCTTTTTTAGAGGTTTTTTGAGAGATATTCTTGAGAATAAAGGTATTCTCATAATATCCGGGTTCGATGTCACTTGCACCCATTTCCCAGGTCAGAGCAACCGGTGCCTTAGGTTCATTACTCGTTTTACATCCAGCAAATAGTGCCATTACACAAAATAATAATCCTGCCAGAGGAAGTTTCAAAAATTCTCATGCAACTCATGTGTTAAGTTAATAAATGGGGGTAATTTCTAAAATCTGATGCCAAAAATAAGCATTTTAAGCTAATTAACTGATAAAAGTAATAGATTTTATTGACAGCGAGCTACAATTTAGAACTTTTATACCTACATTTTGCAGCCAAATTATAACCAATTTAACTATTCTACCATGGCTAAAATAACCAAAGAAGCAGCCTTGCTCTACCATTCGCAAGGCAAACCGGGTAAGATTGAAGTAGTACCCACCAAGCCTTACAGTACACAAACCGATCTTTCTCTCGCCTACTCTCCGGGCGTTGCAGAACCGTGCCTCGAAATCGAGAAGAACCCGCAGGACGCATATAAATATACAGCCAAAGGCAATCTGGTAGCTGTAATCTCCAACGGAACCGCCGTGCTCGGCCTGGGCGATATTGGCGCCCTCAGCGGCAAACCCGTCATGGAGGGTAAAGGTCTGTTGTTCAAAATTTATGCAGGTATCGACGTATTCGACATCGAAGTAAATGAAAAAGACCCCGACAAGTTCATCGAAGCTGTCAAGGCTATTGCCCCAACATTCGGAGGTATCAACTTGGAAGACATCAAAGCACCCGAATGTTTCGAAATAGAACGCCGCCTGAAAGAGGAATTGGACATCCCCGTGATGCACGACGACCAGCACGGCACCGCCATCATCTCCAGCGCAGGATTGCTGAACGCCCTGGAAGTGGCAGGCAAGAAGATAGAGGAAGTGAAAATCGTCGTAAACGGTGCCGGGGCTTCCGCCACCTCATGTACCAAACTGTATGAAGCGCTCGGTGCACGCCGTGAGAATATCCTGATGCTGGACAGTAAGGGAGTCATCACCAGCGACCGCGAGAATCTGACCGAGCAGAAACGTTACTTTGCCACCGACCGTCCGCGAGCGTACATACACTGGCAGAAGCCATCAAAGGTGCCGATGTATTCCTTGGACTGTCAAAAGGTAATGTGTTGACCCAGGACATGGTTCGCAGCATGGCAGACCATCCCATCGTGTTTGCCCTTGCCAACCCTACTCCGGAAATCTCTTACGAAGACGCCATGGCAGCACGTCCGGACGTACTGATGTCCACCGGTCGTTCCGACTATCCTAACCAGATTAATAATGTAATCGGTTTCCCCTACATCTTCCGCGGTGCCCTCGACACGCAGGCAAAAGCCATCAACGAAACAATGAAAATTGCTGCCGTACACGCCATTGCCAACCTTGCCAAGCAGCCCGTGCCTGATGTGGTGAACGAGGCATACCACGTAAACAACTTCACTTTTGGTCCCGAATACTTCATCCCGAAACCGGTTGACCCGCGCCTCATCACCGAAGTGTCCTGCGCTGTGGCCAAAGCTGCCATGGAAAGCGGTGTAGCCCGCAAAGACATCGAAGATTGGGATGCCTACCGCCTGCAACTGCGTGAGCTGATGGGTTACGAGAGCAAACTGACCCGCCAGCTCTACGACACCGCCCGCCGCAACCCGCAACGTGTGGTATTTGCCGAAGGCATCCACCCCAATATGCTGAAAGCTGCTGTGGAAGCCAAGGCTGAAGGTATCTGCCATCCTATTATATTGGGCAACGACGAAGCCATCGAGAAGCTGGCAAAAGAACTCGACCTTAGCCTTGAAGGTATTGAGATAGTAAATCTGCGTCATCCGGATGAAGCGCCGCGCCGTGAACGCTATGCCCGCATTCTATCTGAAAAACGTGCCCGCGAAGGCGTCACTTACGAAGAAGCCAACGACAAAATGTTCGAACGTAACTACTTTGGTATGATGATGGTGGAGACGGGTGAAGCAGACGCTTTCATCACAGGCCTTTACACCAAATACAGCAATACCATCAAGGTTGCCAAGGAAGTCATCGGCATCCGTCCGGAATACAAGCATTTCGGCACCATGCATATTCTGAACTCCAAGAAAGGCACATACTTCCTGGCAGATACGCTGATTAACCGTCATCCCAATGCCGAAACGCTGATTGACATTGCCAAGCTGTCGGAATATACCGTCCGCTTCTTCAATCATACACCGGTAATGGCCATGTTGAGTTACTCCAACTTCGGTGCGGATAAGGAAGGAAGTCCGGTAAGTGTACACGAAGCAGTGGATTATATGCAACAAAACTATCCTGACCTTGCCATTGACGGAGAAATGCAGGTGAATTTCGCCATGAACCGCGAAATGCGTGATGCCAAGTATCCGTTTACGCGCTTGAAAGGAAAAGACGTAAACACACTGATTTTCCCGAACTTGAGTTCTGCAAACTCTGCTTACAAGCTGCTGCAGGCGATGGATACGGACTCCGAACTGATTGGTCCTATCCAAATGGGGCTGAACAAGCCTATCCACTTTACCGATTTTGAAAGCTCCGTGCGAGATATCGTGAATATCACCGCAGTGGCAGTTATCGATGCTATCGTAGACAAAAAGAAAGCAGCCAAATGAAACGACCGTTATCAAAATTCCAAATAGTTTGCATTATGCTGCTTTGGGCAGCACTTTGCTACATTGTTTTGATATCTGTCGAACGAATTGACGGTCCAATCATCCTAACGCTTGCCATTTCGGCGGCTTTAGTATTTATTCCCGTCATAAAGTCTCTAAAAAGAGGATAAATAATATCTTTTTATTCCATTTTGCGGTATAAAACAATAAAATTGTTGTTTTATACCGCATTTTCTTTATAAAATGTTTGTTCGTTTCATTTTTATGTGTACTTTTGCAACCGCAATGAGAGGAAAAGGAAACAAACCGAAAATCGAATTGTTTTAGGTAATATATAGTAGCAACCAATAAAAGAAATAGATTATGAATGCAGCTAAGGTATTAGAAGACCTGAAAAGACGGTTCCCCAACGAACCGGAGTATCATCAAGCAGTAGAAGAAGTTCTTTCTACGATTGAAGAAGAGTATAACAAGCATCCGGAGTTTGACAAAGCCAATCTGATTGAACGTCTTTGCATCCCCGATCGCGTTTACCAGTTCCGTGTTACTTGGGTAGACGATAAAGGTAACGTACAAACCAACATGGGCTATCGTGTGCAGCACAACAACGCTATCGGCCCTTATAAAGGCGGTGTTCGTTTCCACGCTTCTGTAAACCTGAGCATCCTGAAATTCCTTGCTTTCGAGCAGACATTTAAAAACTCATTGACAACTCTGCCTATGGGTGGCGGTAAAGGCGGTTCGGACTTCTCTCCGCGCGGCAAGTCAAATGCTGAGGTCATGCGTTTTGTTCAGGCTTTCATGCTGGAGTTATGGCGTCATATCGGCCCTGAAACAGACGTACCTGCTGGTGATATCGGTGTAGGTGGTCGCGAAGTAGGTTTCATGTTCGGTATGTATAAGAAGCTGGCTCATGAATTTACGGGTACTTTTCACCGGTAAGGGCCGTGAGTTCGGCGGTTCGCTGATTCGTCCGGAAGCTACCGGCTACGGTAACATCTACTTCCTGATGGAAATGTTAAAGACTAAGGGTACTGACTTGAAAGGCAAAACTTGTCTGATTTCCGGTTCCGGTAACGTAGCTCAATATACGGCCGAGAAAGTATTGGAATTGGGTGGTAAGGTATTGACCATGTCTGATTCTGACGGTTATGTATACGATCCGGACGGCATTGACCGCGAAAAGTTGGATTACATCATGGAGCTGAAAAACCTCTATCGTGGACGTATCCGCGAATATGCTGAACAATATCCGGGTGTCAAGTACGTAGAAGGTGCACGTCCTTGGGGTGAAAAGGCAGACATCGCCCTGCCTTCTGCAACTCAGAATGAAATAAATGGAGATGATGCCAAAAAACTAATTGCTAATGGTGTCATGGCTGTGTCCGAAGGTGCAAACATGCCTTCTACCCCTGAAGCAATCCGCGTATTCCAAGATGCAAAGATTCTGTATGCTCCGGGCAAGGCAGCCAATGCCGGCGGTGTATCAGTATCCGGTCTCGAAATGACTCAGAACTCCATCAAGTTGAGCTGGAGTGCAGAGGAAGTGGACGAGAAATTGAAGAGCATCATGAAGAACATTCACGAAGCTTGCGTGCAATATGGTACGGAAGCCGACGGTTATGTAAATTACGTGAAGGGTGCCAATGTGGCCGGATTTATGAAGGTGGCAAAGGCGATGATGGCGCAAGGGATTCTGTAAGAACTAAAGCCATAGTACAACTACAACAGAAGAAAGGTGAGGGGCTCAAAGCTTTTCACCTTTTTTCTGTTTAATAATATAGAAGAAACAAATTTTGTTTTTTCAATCCATTATCACATAAATCAGATAACTTTGCGGAAGTTAATAAAAGAAGACCATTATCATTGAAGCAAACCAAACGATTATGAATACAATAGAAATCCCCGTACTGCTGTTGACCGGTTATCTAGGCAGTGGCAAAACGACGTTGGTAAATCACATTCTTTCTAATAAACGTGGCATTAAGTTTTGCCGTTATCGTCAATGACATAGGCGAAGTGAACATTGATGCAGACCTTATACAGAAAGGTGGCGTGGTGGGAAAGAAAGACGACAGCCTGGTAGCTCTACAGAATGGCTGTATCTGCTGTACGCATGAAGACATGACTTGATAGTAGCAAGATGTTCGAAATCATGAAGATGCAATCGCTTCGACTACATCGTGATTGAAGCGAGTGGCATCTGTGAACCGGAGCCTATTGCCCAAACACTCTGCTCCATTCCTCATATGGGAGGAGCGTATACTAAATACGGTATTTGCCGCTTAGACTGCATTACCACCGTGGTGGACGCCTTACGTCTGCAAAGTGAATTTTCTTGCGGAGATGATTTGACACGCAAAGGCATTGATGAGGAAGATATAGAAAACCTCATCATTCAGCAAATTGAGTTCTGTAATATTATCCTGCTGAACAAAGCAGCAGAAGTACAGCCCGAGGAATTAAAACGTATCAGGCAGATTATCCACACCTTGCAACCCGGTGCCCAAATTATAGAGTGCAATTATGCAGATGTAGACCTGGATAAGATTATCCATACCCACCTCTTTAACTTTGAACGTGCCGCAACTTCCGCCGGATGGATTCGTGGCATAGAGCAACAAGTAAGCGAAGAGGAGGAAAAAGAGGCGCATTACCATCATGAAGAGGGTCATCATCACCAACCATCACGAAGGAGGTGAAGTAGAAGAATACGGTATTGGCACATTTGTCTACTACCGCCGTCCTGCATTCGACATTCATAAGTTCGACCACTATGTCGCTACCAAATGGCCCCGCAGCGTTATCCGCGCCAAGGGTGTCTGCTACTTCAGCCACAACCGCGACATGTCCTTCCTCTTTGAACAAGCAGGTATACAGAAGAAAATAACTGAAGCCGGACAATGGTATGCCACCGCTCCCGAAGAAGACATGATAGAACTGATGCGCCAAGAACCGGGATTGCTAAGAGACTGGGACGAACAATACGGCGACCGCATGCTGAAGATAGTATTCATCGGACAAAATATGGATAAAGAGCAAATCATCCGCGACTTGGACAAATGCCTTGAATAACTTCCTAAAAAAGTGCTCCCCGTCATTCCGATCTTAAGAACAACGGGGAGCATCGTCCCAGACGCGTAACTCTATTTTAAGAATCAAGAACCATATCAATTCTCCGTAAAACGGAACATTTTGAAATACACCTTCTGCTCTGTGTCGGATACATTCACCAGCCTCATCTTCGCAACGCTCAAATCCTTGAGAGATGCCTTCACCTGCGTTCTGTATCCCGGTTTCAAATCCACCGCCTGCCAGTTTGTACCATCCGAAGTTACTTCCAGTTTAAACTTAGAATTAGCCACCTCCGCATCTCCCAAATCAATAAGCACCGAACTCAACTGGCGGGCATAATCCATCGAAATGGTCAGCACACCGCCTGCCTGCCAGTTGATGACTTCATTGGACGGAATAATTGTATTCACCTTTCCCTTCTGCTGAATAGGAAGCGAAGCCAACTGATTCACGTCGCTCTTCAACGTGTAGGGAGAATAAACAGCCTTTGTATCAAGCCCGGCATGGAACGCTGCATTATAGCCCGTTGTCGCCGCTTCGAACAAAGCATTGAAAGTAGGCATCAGATGCAGGCTGCCGCTCTTTATGCCCGCTTTATATTGGGCATCCGTCTCACCCATCAGCACCAGCAGGGCGCGGGCGTGTTCGTAGCTACCTATAAATGCATCCTTCTGCTGGCGCAGGCGTATCATGTTCAGCACCTCCGCACCATACTCTCCCACTTGTTTGAACTGAATGAGCCAAGGCCTTATTTCAGTTATCAACGGACGATTCTCATTTCCCGACGCAAGCAATCCATCAGCGGCAACGATTATCTTCCGGCATTCCTCAGCTACCTGCCGATAGGCATCTTCATCTATCTCGTTTTTCTCTTGATAGGCTTTCAACAAGGCAGAGAGAGCAGGCTGAATGGCAACGGACTCTTCACGACGGAAGCGATGTCCATTCTGTCCCGGGTCGGAATTATGAGCAGCGAAGATTTCCAAATATTCGGCATGAAGTGGCATAAGGTCTCTGACTGCATGTTTCCAAGAAGTTTCACTATCATAATTCTCCATATTCCAAGTATAATCAGCTACACTGTACAGAGAGATTTTGGAAGCCTCGGCATGTTCCATCGGATTGGAAACAAAAGCAGACATATCATCTTTTACATCAAGCCCGTTTCCATAAACCGGCCCTAGCAGCAAATGGTCTTGTACATAATCCGAAACGGGGAAATTCCACCAAATGTACGCCTTACGTTTCAGCAGCGGATTGACGAAGTCCAGCGTAGACTTATCTATAGTAGCAACTACCATATCACCGGTCCACATCACCTTGATACCCTCGTTCAACTTATCACCAAGCGTAGTGAGATAGCCTCCCTCCACATCGGTCCATGACTTGTTGTACTCTGTGGGACACAATATCAATGGTGCAACATCCCGCTTGACTTTTACAAAATGGTCGTCAATATAGTTCAACAGTTCAGCCTGCTTGTCTGCCTTTGTCCCCTCACCCGAAATATCATCAAAGAAAACGGCAAAACCACGCACACCCAACTGGTACATGCTTTCGAACTTCTGCAACAATAACGAGCGGTCTTCTTCATTCCAGCGAATATCCTGACCCGGATGAATGGCCCAATAGAAAATAACATTGTTCTCCTTCGCCCTATTCACCAATACTTTCAACTCTTCTCCTTCTCGAGCAGGATAAGGCTTGCGCCAGTTGGGAGTCCGGTGATAAGGATCGTCT
>ENA-OQDL01000972-OQDL01000972.1-human-gut-metagenome-genome-assembly--contig:-NODE-972-length-15839-cov-4.523231_pt1 | contig 15839 bp, 17 predicted proteins | sample MGYA00242782_ERZ504609 | MGnify/ENA primary metagenome ERZ504609 (study PRJEB26092, sample SAMD00036320) | human gut metagenome | host: Homo sapiens | study: EMG produced TPA metagenomics assembly of... | reverse complement strand
AAGCCAGGATGACGGGAATCACCACATACAAAGCCGGGCTCCACAACCGCTTCTTCACCGTCTTGGCCATCATGCCTGCCATGGATACAAAGAGGAGGACCGTAACCAAATCGGTCGTCCAATGAAAGTTCCGCCGTTCCATCCCCTGGATGGACGATGACGCATCCGGTTTCGGCGACTGCTACGGCAACTACGAAACACAGGTTATCGCCGGAAATACATTCGACTATCCGGCAGTGCACGGAGCTGCCATACTGAAGGCCGATTACTCCTTCGTTTCATGCAGTGATGAAGCTGTTGAAAGCGGACAAGTTGTCCTGAACGACTACACATACACCGACCTTATTCTCGGCAAAGAGTGCCAGACCAAGATAGGCAGAGGCGGAATAAAGCCTTTGGAGTTCAAGACATTCAGCAAACCGATGCAAGACTGTATTACAGCTTACTGTAGCCAAGGCGGCAATATCTTTATATCAGGCGCCTATGTAGGAACCGACTTATGGGATAACCGCCTGATTCCCGCCAATGAAGAAGACAAGAAATTTGCTACGGAGGTTCTGAAATATAAGTGGCGTACAGGACAAGCCGCCACAATGGGTAAAGCGAAGTGCGTAGCTTCCCCTTTCCCTTCTCTTTCGGGAAACTATACTTACCATAATGAGCTTAATTCGGATTCTTACGCAGTGGAGTCCCCTGACGCCATCGAGCCTGCTACGAAAGAAGCATATACCATAATGCGCTATTCGGAGAATAACCTGAGTGCCGGAATTGCCTATCAGGGCGAATATAAGACATGCGTCTTAGGATTCCCTTTCGAATCGCTTCGTACGGCAGAAGAAAGAGCATCTCTGATGGACGCTATTCTGACATTTTTCAACAGCAGTACCAAGAAATAAAGAATAATTTATAAAACCAATCATCATTTATGAACCGAAGACTATTCACCAGCGTCCTGTTTGCCTGCCTGCTACCGTTTATGGTGCAGGCACAACAGGCCGTGTTCCGCTTCGCACAACTGACGGACATCCACTTAAGTCCGAACAACCCCAATCCTACGGAAGATTTATTGCGTTCCATTGCACAAATTAATGCAACCGACAGCATCGATTTCGTATTGGTAACAGGCGACATTGCCGAAGAGGGCGACCGCACCACCATGGAAAAAGTAAAATCATGTCTCGACCTGCTGAAAGTGAAATACTACGTAGTGCTGGGTAACCATGAAACCAAATGGAGCGATTCCGGCTGTACTGCCTTCGGAGAGATATTCGGTGGCGAACGATTTGAATTCGAACATAAAGGTTTTTTGTTCCTCGGTTTAATTCAGGCCCGCTGATGCGTATGGCATACGGCCATGTTGTCCCTCAGGATATCCGCTGGATGACGGAAACGATGGACCGGTACAATGCCGGCAATTCCCGGCCGGACAAACCTGTAATACTTGTTACCCACTATCCGATGACGGAAGGCGATGTGGACAACTGGTATGAAGTGACGGATGCCGTGCGACCATACAACATACGCCTGTTTATAGGCGGACACTACCACCGCGACCGCGACTTGCGCTATGACGGCATTCCGGGTATCCTGATGCGCAGCAACCTGCGCGACAAAGATGAAAAGCCGGGCTACGGCATTTATGAGATTACAGAAGATTCTATCCTCGTTTATACACAACGCATCGGAGAACCGAAAAGACAATGGGCCGCATTCTCGCTGACGGATTCATACTATGACCGTAATGAGAAAGCCGAAAAATATCCCGACTTCTCCGTAAACAAAGAGTATGCACAAGTACAAGAGCAATGGATAGTGCAAACCGGAGCCGGCATCTACTGTTCACCGGCAGTGGAAAAAGACAAAGTATTCGTTGGCGACGACCTGGGACGCCTCACTGCCTATGCCCTTAAAAACGGCAAGAAACTATGGAGTTTCCAATCCGGAAAAAGGATTGTCGGAACACCTGCCGTAAGCGAAGGAATTGTCGTATTCGGTTCCGCCGATTGTAAGATATATGGTCTGGATGCCCAAAACGGTAATCTGTTATGGACAGTAGAAGCTGCCGAACCTGTATTGGGAGCAGTGACAATAGAGAACGGCATTGCCTATATCGGTGCCAGCGACCACACTTTCCGTGCTGTAAACATCTGTACCGGAGAGGTGAAATGGGCTTTTGCAGGCGTAAGAGGCTACATCGAGACCAAACCTTTGGTAACGGACAATAAAGTTATCTTCGGCGCATGGGACAATACCTTATACGCTTTAAATAAAGCAGACGGCAAGGAATTATGGAAATGGACAGGCGGACTGACGCGCATGCACTTTTCCCCTGCCGCCGTATGGCCGGTGGCAGCCGATGGGAAGGTATTCATTACCGACCCGCAACGTGCCATGACCGCCATTGACATAGAAACGGGCAATACCGTATGGCGTACCTTCCAATCCATGGTACGTGAGACAATAGGACTGTCCGAAGATAAAGAACGTATTTACAGTAAGACCATGAACGACAGTATCGTATGCTACTCCACCAAAGGTAACCAACCGCACAAACTGTGGGCATCCAATGTAGGCTTCGGCTACGAGCATGCTCCTTCCATGCAGGTAGAAAAAAACGGAGTCGTATTCGGAAGTACCAAAGAAGGACTTATCTTCGCGCTGGAAGCCGCGACTGGCAAAGTGCTGTGGAAACACAAAACAGGCAATTCGCTCATAAGCACAGTGGTACCGCTCGACAACAACCGGGTGCTGTTTACCGCCACGAGTGGAGAAACCGGAATGCTGAAGTTTAAAATAAAAAATGAGAATTTTAAAATAATACCTTACAGATATGAAGAAGATTGATTGCTTTATTCCTTTTGCAGGAAAAAAACAGGCTGAAAAGACAGTACAAGGATTACAGGCTACAGGTCTTATCGGCAACATCCGTTTAGTAACGACAGACCCTACGCTCGAACCATTGCCCGGCTGTGAGATTTTATCCGTAGACATGCCCTACAGCAGCACTGCCATGAAAACCATTGCCGAAAAAACCGATGCTGAATATACATTGCTATACACCAAAGAAACGACTCTTGAACTGGGTATGTTCGCCTTGGAACGCATGATGCACATTGCAGAAGATTCGGATGCAGGAATGGTCTATGCCGACCATTACCAGATAGCCGACGGCAAGCAGACGAATGCTCCTGTCATCGACTATCAGTTCGGCTCGCTGAGAGACGATTTCAATTTCGGCTCGGTACTCCTTTTCAATACTTCAAAGCTAAAAGAGGCAGCCTGCCGCATGAAGTGCAATTATAACTTTGCCGGCCTTTACGACTTACGACTGAAGCTGAGCCAAAAGGCAGACCTCGTACATATCAATGAATATCTGTACAGTGAAGTGGAAAACGATACACGTAAGAGCGGCGAAAAGATATTCGATTACGTCGACCCGAAGAACCGTAACCGTCAGATTGAAATGGAAGCGGCATGCACGGAACATCTGAAAGAAATCGGTGGCTACCTGAAACCGGAGTTCAAGCAGATTGAGTTCTCTGCCGGAAATTTCGAATACGAGGCATCCGTTATCATCCCCGTACGCAACCGTATACGCACCATCCGCGATGCTATCCGTTCCGTACTGGACCAGAAGACAGACTTCAAGTTCAATCTTATCATCATCGACAACCACTCCACCGACGGAACGACAGAAGCCATCGACGAGTATAAGAATGACGAGCGCCTCATCCATATCATCCCCGAACGCAACGACCTCGGCATCGGCGGTTGCTGGAACATGGGCGTACACCACCCCAAATGCGGCAAGTTTGCCGTACAATTGGACAGCGACGACGTATATGCCGATGAAAATACATTGGCCACTATGGTACGTGCTTTCTACGAACAGAACTGCGCCATGGTAGTAGGTACTTACATGATGACGGACTTCAACATGAACATGATTGCTCCGGGCATCATCGATCACAAGGAGTGGACACCGGACAACGGGCGTAACAATGCCCTCCGCATTAACGGTCTGGGTGCACCGCGCGCATTCTATACTCCGGTACTGCGCGAAGTAAAAGTGCCCAATACGAGCTATGGCGAAGACTATGCCCTTGGACTGAATTTCTCCCGCCAATACCAGATAGGCCGTGTCTATGACGTTGTTTACAACTGCCGCCGCTGGGACGACAACTCGGATGCCTCATTGGACATCGTCAAAATGAACGGGCACAACCTTTACAAAGACCGTATCCGCACGTGGGAGTTGCAGGCACGCATTGCTATGAACAAGAAAAGCGGCAAATGACCTATGAATCAGACCATACACAATCTTCTAACCGAGCAGCTTGCTTCCTGGGAAACGGCGCGTAATAACTACGCCGCCCTTTCCGGAGTGCAGGTGAAAGAACTGAATGTAAACGGCACCCTTTATAAAGTACAGTTCAATCCGGCACGTATCGTATCTTCCGGAGCCAAAGTAGATGCAAAGTCCATTAAGGAACGTAAATGCTTTCTCTGTCCCGCTAACTTGCCGGCAGTGCAAAAAGGCATCCCGTTCGAAGGACACTACAACATATTGGTCAATCCGTTTCCCATATTCCCCCGTCATCTGACAGTACCGGAAACCGCACATGTCGCCCAGCGCATAGCTCCCCGCTTCGGGGATATGCTGGACCTGGCACGGCAACTGACCGACTACACCATTTTTTACAATGGTCCCAAGTGCGGCGCTTCCGCTCCCGACCATGCCCACTTCCAGGCCGGCAATAAAGGTTTCATGCCTATTGAACAAGACTGGCGTGGACAAGTAGCAGGTAAAGTAGCCGACTACGGTCAGGCCACCCTATGGTGGCTGAACGATGCCCCGCGCACTACGCTCGTCATCGAATCTGCCGACCGCAAGACGGCTATTAAGCTGTTCGACACCGTTTATCACTCACTGGACATACAGCCCGGTGAAGACGAACCGATGATGAATGTCCTTGTAATGTACGAAGACAACAAATGGATTGTATTTGTCTTTCCTCGTGCCAAGCATCGTCCGGCATGTTATACGGCCGAAGGCGACGCCAACCTGCTGAGCAGTCCTGCCTCCGTAGACTTAGGCGGAGTATTCATCACCCCCGTCGAGAAAGATTTCATCAAAATAACGGCAGAAGACATCGCACAGATATTGGGTGAAGTATGCCTTTCTCCCGCAGATTTTCAAAAGGTGCGGAAACGCATCCAGGAACAACTGTAATATCCGTCATCCCTTTAAATAAACAAGTATGAAAGAGCCCAAAGTAGAAGTCGGCATCCTATTCGAGCCACAGATAGAATTTATCCTGCTTGCCCCCTACCACGTATCCGGCAAGGAAGTCAACGGCAAGCAGACTGTTACCTACGACGAAGGTAAGATCCTTTGGAACGGCAGGCAATATGACGAATTAGTGTTTGAACCCCTGCAAGAATCCGTTGCGGCATTCGAGTTGCTGGATGTGACTATCGGGATAAACTTCCACTGGGAACGCAAAGAAGACCAACGCTTCCAGGGTTCTTTAAAGATTATCGTAGAAAACGGCAAGCTGACTGGTATCAATGTCATCCGCGTGGAGGATTACCTGACCAGCGTCATCTCCAGCGAGATGAGTGCAACCGCTTCTCTGGAACTGCTGAAGGCACATGCAGTCATCTCGCGCAGCTGGCTGCTTGCAAACCTTTCCGGTTTGCAAACTGACAAATTACAACTGCCTGTTGGTAATGATACCATACGGAATAAAAACGCAAACCAAGACAACGCAGCCAATTGCCAACTGTCAACTGCCGACTGTCAATTGAAATGGTATGAGCGCGACTCTCATACCCATTTCGACGTATGTGCGGACGACCACTGCCAGCGCTATCAGGGGATAACGCGCGCTTCCACCGATATAGTCCGCCAGGCGATAGCCGCCACCCGCGGACAGGTACTTACCTCAGAAGGCAGAATATGCGATGCCCGCTTCTCCAAATGCTGCGGCGGAGCATTCGAAGAGTTCCAGTATTGCTGGGAAGATATCAAATATCCCTATCTTGCCAAACAGCGCGATTATCTGACAGGAAATGAAAAGACTGCTCCCGAACTGCCCGACCTGACTCAGGAGTCCGAAGCCGACCATTGGATACGTACTTCCCCCGAAGCATTCTGCAATACCACGGATAAGAAAATCCTGTCACAGGTTCTCAACAATTACGACCAGGAAACCACCGATTTCTACCGTTGGAAAGTAGAATATACTCAAGACGAACTCTCCGTCCTCATACTGAAACGTTCCGGCATAGACTACGGGCAGATAATCGACCTTGTTCCCGTGGCCCGCGGCACCTCCGGACGCCTTTGGAAACTGAAAATCGTAGGTACGAAGAAGACGCTGACTATCGGGAAAGAGCTGGAAATCCGCCGGACGCTTTCTCCTTCACACCTTTACAGCTCCGCCTTTGTCGTAGACCGCGCAGAAGTGTCGGAGGCTGGCATCCCCGGGCGTTTCATCCTCACCGGAGCCGGATGGGGGACATGGCGCAGGTCTCTGCCAGATAGGTCTGCCGTAATGGGAGAACAAGGATACAAATACGATGAGATATTGCTGCATTACTACATCGGCGCCAGTATCGACCAACTATATGACTAATCCTATAACAGAAAAACAATTGACAGAATGAACAATATCAAGAAAATATCCCCCTGGGCATGGGTCCCTACCTTATATTTCGCACAGGGTATCCCCTACTTTATCGTGAACAACATCTCCGTACTGATGTTTACCAAAATGGGTGTACCCAATGGAGACATGGCGCTATTTACCAGCCTGCTGTATCTGCCATGGACTATCAAACCCTTCTGGAGCCCGTTTGTAGACATTATCAGAACCCAAAAGATGGTGGGTAGTTTCCATGCAGATTCTTATGTCGATAGCTTTCATCCTGCTGACCCTGACCATTCCGCATCCGGACGAAGCAACCATGGCAGCGGGCACGACTCCTATCAGTATGTTCACCGTAACCTTGATACTGTTTATCATCACGGCATTCGCTTCCGCCACACACGATATTGCCGCAGACGGGTTCTATATGCTGGCATTGAAATCGGGCGAGCAGGCTGAGTTTGTCGGTATCCGAAGCACTTTCTACCGCCTTGCGTCTATCTTCGGACAAGGAGTGCTCGTAGCCATTGCCGGTGCCATCGAACTGAAATACGACAATATTCCGCTGTCGTGGACTATCACGATGCTGGTTACGGCCGTTATGTTCAGTGCAGTAAGTTTTTATCACCTTTTCATGATACCCAAACCGTCTTCAGACAAATCGGTCTTGGCTCCGGGAACAGCCGGTGCCAAGGCTATTTTCAAGGAGTTCGGACGCACTTTCGCCACCTATTTTACCAAACCGGGTGTACTGCTTGCCATTGTATTCATGCTGCTCTACCGCCTGCCCGAGGCATTCCTCATCAAGATGTGCATGCCTTTCCTCGTTGCCGGTAAAGAAGCGGGAGGCTTAGGGCTTTCCACGGCGGAAGTAGGCATCGTATACGGCACTATCGGTGTGATATTCCTCACATTGGGCGGTATTCTCGGTGGCATATTCGCATCGCGCATCGGATTGAAGAAATCCATCTGGTGGATGGCGGCATGTATGACACTTCCCTGCCTGACTTTTGTCTACCTGGCCATTTGCCAGCCCGAAAACCTGTTTGCCATATCAACGGCGATTGCTATCGAACAGTTCGGCTACGGCTTCGGTTTCACAGCCTATATGCTCTATATGATGTATTTCTCCGAAGGCGAGTTCAAGACATCACACTATGCTATCTGCACCGCATTCATGGCGCTGAGCATGATGATTCCGGGCATGTTTGCCGGTTACATTCAGGAAGCTATCGGCTATACCAACTTCTTCTGGATGGTAATCGCATGCTGCATTGCCACCGTGATAGTCACCGTCTTTGCCGACAGGCGGATAGACCCCGAATACGGCAAGAAATAAAAGATTGATAAACGAACCATAAAGATACCCATTATGAAAAAACATCTCGTTCTCTGTATCCTCTGCACCCTTTGCTGCGTGGCATACGCACAGAAAATAAAAATAAAGACCGGCATCGAAGTGCTGAAAGAGCAAAACTTCAAATGCCTGGAAGGTAAACGTGTGGGACTGATTACCAATCCTACGGGAGTAGATAATCACATGAAATCCACCATCGATATTCTGCACGAAGCGCCGAACGTGAATCTCGTGGCACTCTACGGTCCGGAACATGGCGTACGTGGTGATGTACATGCCGGCGATCACGTAACGGACATCAAGGATGCCTCAACCGGACTGCCCGTCTATTCCCTCTACGGCAAGACACGCAAAGCGACTCCGGAGATGCTGAAGGACATTGATGTACTGGTATACGACATTCAGGACATCGGCTGCCGCTCATTCACCTACATCAGTACCATGGGACTTGCCATGGAAGCCGCTGCCGAGAACAACAAGGAATTTATCGTACTGGATCGCCCCAATCCCGTAGGCGGATTGAAGATAGAGGGTAATCTGACGGAAGATGACTGCATTTCCTTTGTCAGCCAATTTAAAATTCCGTACCTTTACGGACTCACTTGCGGTGAGCTAGGCTTTCATGCTGAATGGGGAAAAGATGCTGAAAGACGGCAAGCAATGCAAATTGCAGGTTGTAAAGATGAAAGGCTGGAAGCGCAAGATGGACTATACACAGACCGGATTGCAATGGGTTCCTTCTTCTCCGCACATTCCGCACCCGCACTCCGCATTTTTCTATCCCGTGAGCGGCATTTTGGGAGAGTTGGGCTATATGTCTATCGGAGTAGGTTACACGATTCCGTTCCAGATGTTCGCTGCCCCGTGGGTGGAAGCCGAGAAGCTTGCCAGAAACCTGAACGGGCTGAACGTACCGGGTATCGTCTTCCGACCGATGTACCTGAAACCGTTCTACTCCGTAGGTAAAGGAGAGTTGCTGCAGGGCGTGCAAGTGCACATCATGGATTTCGGCAAAGCACCGCTAAGCGAGATACAGTTCCTCGTAATGCAGGAAGTAGCCGCGCTCTATCCCGACCGTGCCGTATTTGACCATGCGGATAAAGGCCGTTTCGCCATGTTCGACAAGGTAAGCGGCTCAAAACAGATACGCGAACGCTTCAGCAAGCGCAACCGTTGGGAAGACATCCGCGACTATTGGTACAAAGACGTTGAGGAGTTCCGTAAACTGTCGAAGCAGTATTATTTATATAAATAATTTGACAAGTATAAAAAACGGTAAGTCGCATACTGAATATCATTCGGTTGTATATTGAATGCGCTTCCCTATAAAGTTCTTTCACAAGTTATTGCGACAAGGATTGCGGGAAGAAGCACAGGAGTAAAAAGATCTATACATTATGGAAAAGAGTAACTACATGGCTTTCCTGCAGGAAGCGAGACAATTCATTCCGCAGGAAAGGATTTACACCGACGAACTCCGTCGGCTGGCTTGGGGAACAGATGCCGGTTTCTACCGCCTCATCCCGCAAATCGTAATCCGTTCGGAAGGAGAAGAGGAAATCTCCCGGCTGCTGAAACTTGCCGGCAGCCACAACCTGCCCGTCACTTTCCGGGCAGCAGGAACCAGCTTATCCGGACAAGCCATCAGTGACTCCATACTTATTGTAGCCGGCAAACATTGGGAAGGCTACAGCATATCTCCCGACCACGAAGAAATCACCCTGCAGCCCGGTATCATCGGGCAACGGGTCAATGAATTGCTGGCCCCTTTCGGACGGAAATTCGCTCCCGACCCTGCCTCCGTAAAAAGCGCCATGGTGGGCGGTATCGTCATGAACAACGCTTCGGGCATGAACTGCGGTACGCATGCCAACAGCGACAAGGTGCTTCTCTCCGCCCGCATCATACTGGCTGACGGAACGGTACTCGACACCGGCGACAGCGTAAGCCGCGCCGCATTCGAAGTGACACACCGCGATTTCATTCGGCGCATCTGTACGCTCCGCGATGAAGTGCGTGCCGACGGGAAACTGGCGGAACGCATCCGCTACAAATATTCCATAAAGAATGTAACCGGTCTGAACCTGCTCCCTTTTGTCCGCTTCGATGATCCGTTCGATATCATTGCCCATCTTATGGTGGGTTCGGAGGGAACACTCGCATTCCTCTCGCAAGTGACTATGAAAACGGAGTATGACTACCCTTGCAAGGCAAGTGCCATGCTCTACTTCAAGACCATAAAAGAAGCTTGCCGTGCTGTGGTAGCCATGAAAAAACTAACCGGCGCCAATGGTGAGTGGACCGTAAAAGGAGCAGAGCTGCTGGACTGGAAATCTCTGGCATCGGTAAGCGACCCCGTATTCCTGAAGTATAAGGGCGAAATATGTTCATCCACCCTGCCCGGCGTAGAACCGGGAGACGAAACCGGACTGACCGCCGTGCTGACCGAGACCAAAGCCCGCAGCACGGAAGAACTTCGGCAGAACATCCGTACGATAGAACAATGCCTCTCCGCTTTCCAGACCTACACACCCGTATGCTTCACCGACAAGCCCGAAGAGTATTCGAAGTACTGGGCTATCCGCTCCGGCATCTTCCCTTCCGTGGGCGGGACGCGGAAACCGGGAACAACGTGCCTCATCGAAGATGTGGCTTTCCACATCGAGGACCTGCCCGAAGCAACCGCCGAATTGCAGCAACTCATAGCCCGTCACGGCTACGAGGATGCCTGTATATACGGACATGCGCTGGAGGGGAACTACCACTTCATCCTCAATCAGTCTTTTAGCAGCGAAGCCGAAGTGAAACGCTACGAAAACCTGATGAATGATGTCAAGACGCTGGTTGCGGACAAATACGACGGCTCGCTGAAGGCAGAACACGGTACGGGCAGAAACATGGCTCCTTTTGTACGCCACGAATGGGGAGATGCAGCCTATGAGGTGATGAAAGCCGTCAAAAACCTGTTCGACCCGAAAGGTCTGTTGAATCCGGGCGTTATTTTCAATGACGATCCGAAATGCCATATCAAAAATTTCAAACCGCTTCCGCTGATTCCTTTGGATGCCCAAAATCCGGCAGCCAAAGTAAACCGCTGCATCGAATGCGGCTTCTGCGAAGTGAACTGCCTGTCCTGCGGCTTCACCCTCTCCTCAAGACAGCGCATCGTGCTACAAAGGGAGATAGCCCGCCTTCGACAGAGCGGCGAAGCCCCCGAACGTCTCGCCCTGTTGGAAAAACAATACCGCTATCCCGGCAACCAGACCTGTGCCGGCGACGGTCTCTGTTCCATGTCCTGTCCTATGGGAATCAATACGGGTGACCTGACACACATCATCCGCCAGAAAGAATTGCCGCAAGGCAGCATGGGATATAAGGCCGGCAATTTCGCCGCCAATCACTTCGCCGGCATAAAAAGTGCACTGCGCCCCGTATTGGGACTTGCCAACCTCGGTCATTCCGTATTGGGAACCAAAGCGATGAGCTGCATCACCAAAGGCATGCACAACGTTCTCGGCATCCCCCTTTGGACGCCGGCAATGCCCAAAGCCTATTCAATTAAAAGTTCACAATTGACAATTGACAACGATACCCTGCGGAATAAGAACGCAGACAAAGACAGTTCGGCTAATGGTCAATTGAAAGTGGTTTATTTCCCCAGTTGCATCAACCAGACAATGGGACTGCCAAAGAAATCGCCTGTGGAGCAGGCATTGGCGAGTAAAATGATTGCCTTGTTGCAAAAAGGCGGTTACGAAGTCATCTTCCCCGAAAACATGGAAAAGCTTTGCTGCGGCACAATCTGGGAAAGCAAGGGAATGCTTGACATTGCCGACCGCAAATCTGCCGAACTGGAGGCAGCCTTGTGGAAAGCCAGCGAACAGGGCAGGTATCCTGTGCTGTGCGACCAAAGCCCGTGCCTGCACCGGATGCGCGAGACCATCCATAAAATGAAGCTTTACGAACCGGCAGAGTTCATATATACATTCCTGCGTAACAGACTGGTATTCACCCCTACCGACCGCCCTGTGGCAGTTCACATCACCTGTTCCATGCGCAAGATGGGGCTTGCCGATACGATTACGGCCTTGGCACGTCTCTGCTCATCCAAAGTCATCATACCCGAAGAAGTAGGCTGCTGCGGCTTTGCCGGCGACCGCGGCTTCACATATCCCGAACTGAACGCATACGCCCTGCGCAAACTCCGCCCCCAGATAGAAGCAGCCGGCGTAAGCATCGGATATTCCAACAGCCGTACCTGTGAAATCGGGCTGACAACCAACTCCGGTATTCCGTATGTGTCCATAGTCTACCTGGTAGATGAATGTACCCAACCCGCAACCGTTAAACTCAACAACTAACTTAACACACAAAAATCATGAGTAGTACAGTAAAAACAAACAAGCGCATCCTTGCCCTCGACATCCTTCGCGGTGTCACCATTGCAGGCATGATTATGGTTAACAACCCCGGTACATGGGCACATATCTATGCCCCCCTGCGTCATGCGGAATGGAACGGTCTTACCCCCACCGACCTTGTATTTCCGTTCTTCATGTTCATCATGGGAATTTCCACATACATCTCCCTGAAAAGTATAATTTCGAATTCAGCCGTGCCGCCGGCATGAAGATTCTGAAACGTACCATACTCATCTTCCTCATTGGTATGGGTATCGGCTGGTTCTCGAGGTTCTGTTATTACTGGACTTCTCCCACGGAGGGCATCGGCTTCGGCGCCCAACTGTGGGAAGCCGCATGGACATTCGACCGCATCCGTATCCTGGGTGTCATGCAGCGTCTGGCCCTCTGCTACGGTGCTACCGCTATCATTGCGCTGACCATGAAGCACCGCAACATCCCCTATCTCATTGCTACCCTACTGACAGGCTACTTCATCCTGTTGGTTTGTGGCAATGGATTTGCCTACAACGATACGAACGTCCTTTCTGTTGTAGACCGTGCCATCCTTACCCCCGCACATATGTACAAGGATAACGGCATCGACCCGGAGGGCTTACTAAGCACCATCCCTGCCATAGCCCATGTACTGTTGGGCTTCTGCGTAGGCCGTATGATGCTCGAAGGAGGCAAGGCTGATGAAAGCCGTGAAAGTATGCTGAACTCGCATCTTATCAAACTGTTTTTAGCCGGTACCATCCTTACATTCGCCGGCTTCCTGCTGAGTTACGGATGCCCCATCAACAAGAAAATATGGTCGCCTACCTTCGTACTGGCTACCTGCGGATTGGCTTCCAGCTTCCTGGCGCTACTCATCTGGATTATCGACGTGAAAGGCTATAAGAAATGGAGCCTCTTCTTCGAGTCGTTCGGTGTCAATCCTTTATTCATGTATGTGCTGGGCGGTGTGCTCGGCATTCTCTTCGGCAGCATCTGCTTCCCGTGGGGCGAAGGTAGCATCAGCATACACGGATTTCTGTACAAAGTGCTGTTAATGCCCGTATTCGGCGAAACCGGCGGTTCGCTGGCGTATGCGTTGCTGTTCGTCGGCATCAACTGGTGCATCGGCTACCAACTCTATAAACGGAAGATTTATATCAAACTATAATCGGATAAACTCAAAACAAGTAATAATATGATTCTAATAGCAGACAGTGGCTCTACAAAGACCGACTGGTGTGTTGTAGAGAACGGACAACTCATCCGGCAGATATTTACGAAAGGAACCAATCCTTTCTTTCAATCGGAAGAGGAAATCAGTAATGAGATTGCGACAGCACTGTTGCCCCGGTTAACGACCGATGCATTGGATGCTGTATATTTCTACGGTGCGGGATGCGGATTTCCCGACAAGATAGCCATGGTTCACCGTGCCATCACCAAGCATCTCCGGGTAAAGGGAGAGGTGGAAGTAAACACAGATATGCTGGCGGCAGCCCGCGGACTTTGCCAGCACGATGCCGGCATTGCCTGCATCATGGGTACAGGCTCCAACTCATGCTACTATGACGGCAAGCAGATTGTATCCAACGTATCTCCACTGGGATTCATCCTCGGAGATGAAGGCAGCGGCGCCGTATTGGGCAAGCTGTTGGTAGGCGATATTCTGAAAAACCAGATGCCCCCCGAACTGAAGGAGAAGTTCCTCACGCAGTTCAACCTGACACCCGCCGATATCATCGACCGTGTATACCGCAAGCCGTTCCCCAACCGTTTTCTGGCAAGCCTCTCTCCATTCCTTGCACAGAACCTGGACGAACCCTGCATACGCACGCTGGTATCGGACAGCTTCAAGGCATTCCTCAAACGTAACGTGATGCAGTACGAAAACTACCGTGAAAGCAAGGTACACTTTATCGGCTCCGTGGCTTTCTATTACAAGACGATATTGGCCGAAGCTGCCAGCGAAATGGGTATCCGGCTGGGTACGGTCATCAAGAGCCCGATGGAAGGTCTGATAGAATATCACAAGTAATCGTAAATAGTAAACCGTAAACTCGTAAATAGCCTTATGTTTGTAAAAATCTCAGAGCAACCTTCGCTCTACAACGACTTGGAAAAGAAGTCTGTCCGTGAAATACTGGAAGACATCAACAGGGAAGACCAGAAAGTGGCGCTTGCCGTACAAAAGGCATACCGCAAATAGAGAAATTAGTGACACAAATCGTACCCCGCATGAAACAAGGCGGACGCATTTTCTATATGGGGCGCCGGCACAAGCGGCCGCCTCGGCGTGCTCGACGCCTCCGAAATACCACCGACATTCGGCATGCCGCCTACCTTGATTATCGGTCTGATAGCCGGCGGAGACACTGCCCTGCGTAATCCCGTGGAAAATGCGGAAGACGACATGCAACGCGGCTGGGAAGAACTGGTAGAACGCAATATTACGGACAAGGATACGGTTATCGGCATAGCAGCATCCGGCACAACCCCCTACGTTATCGGTGCGCTGCACGAAGCCCGCGAGCATGGCATCCTGACGGCTTGCATCACCAGCAATCCCGATTCGCCAATGGCTGCGGAATCCGATGTACCTATCGAGATGATTGTAGGACCTGAATACGTTACGGGAAGCTCGCGCATGAAGTCGGGTACAGGACAGAAGATGATTCTGAATATGATTACCACTTCCGTAATGATACAGTTGGGTCGTGTGAAAGGCAACAAGATGGTGAATATGCAGCTCAGCAACAAGAAACTGGTGGACCGCGGCACGCGTATGCTGGTCGAGGAACTGGGGCTTGACTACGGAAAAGCCAAGGCGCTCCTGCTGATGCACGGCTCGGTGAAGAAAGCGGCAGACGCTTACCGGGCCAGGGAATGACAATTGGCAGATTCACTACAGAGCACACAGAGATCTCACCCGGTTTTCAGACAGAAGAACAAAAGAACGGAAGAACAGACTCTGCCTTGCCGCATGCGGCATCTTCCGCACTGTTTATGTTCCCGGTTCTTCTGTCCGAAAATCCACTTATAGCAAACAAGATATGAAAACACTTACCAGTATCCTTGTACTTCTGTTCGGTCTGCAGGCAGCCACCGCACAGCCTTTGCAGCGGGTAGCTCCCGAACAGGCGGGACTGGATTCCCGCAAACTGATGTATGCCGATGAAGCCATTGAAACGGCCATCGCCGGCAAAGAGATTCCCGGCGCGTACTTGCAGTGGTACGTAACGGTAAATGGCCTATCTGAAGGCATACGGCAACAAACGGATTTATACCGGACACGGAACCTATGACCGTAATACCGTTTTCGATATGGCATCCTGCAGCAAGTCCATATCCACAGCCGTATGCACCATGATTCTGGCAGAACGCGGAAAAATACGCCTGCTCGACCCTGTGAGCCGCTACATCCCCGGCTTC
>ENA-OQDL01000970-OQDL01000970.1-human-gut-metagenome-genome-assembly--contig:-NODE-970-length-15854-cov-4.750238_pt1 | contig 15854 bp, 13 predicted proteins | sample MGYA00242782_ERZ504609 | MGnify/ENA primary metagenome ERZ504609 (study PRJEB26092, sample SAMD00036320) | human gut metagenome | host: Homo sapiens | study: EMG produced TPA metagenomics assembly of... | reverse complement strand
GTTACATGAATTTATAATGCAATATATGAAGTGGTGTATATAAGAAAAACCCTTGAAAATACTGGATTTTCAAGGGTTTTAAGACTCTTTTTAAAGTTCTGCAAAAACCAGATTACTGTGCCATCTGTTTTGCAACTTCTTCTGCAAAGTTCTCTTCTTTCTTTTCGATACCATCACCTGTCTCGTAACGTACGAAACCTTTAACAGTGATCTTAGCACCGTTTTCTTTAGCAACCTGCTCTACGTATTTAGCTACAGACTGTTTTCCGTCTTCAGCTTTAACGTATGTCTGGTCAAGAAGGCAGATTTCTTTAAGCTCTTTTTTGATACGTCCTGTGATCATTCCTTCGATAACCTTAGCCGGTTTCTGGGATTCTTTCGGATCGTTCTGGATCTGAGCCATAAGGATTTCTTTCTCATGCTCAATGTATTCTGCGCTTACTTCGCTATCGCTTGTGTACTGTGGTTTCAGAGCTGCAATCTGCATTGCTACGTTCTTAGCCATTTCTTTAACAGCATCGTTAACTACGTCTGTTTCAACGTCTACAAGAACACCGATCTTACCGCCCATATGTGTGTAGGAAGCAACGAAACCGTTCTCTTCTGTAACCTGAGCAAATCTTCTGATGTTCATGTTCTCGCCGATAACTGCAATCTGAGCTGCAAGAGCTTCTTTAACAGTCTTAGTTGTATCAAGTGCCCATGCTTCTGCAAGGAAAGCATCGATATCTGCTGCTGTTGTGTTCATAGCCTGAGCTGCTACATCTGCAACGTAGTTCTGGAATTTTTCATTCTTAGCTACGAAGTCTGTCTCAGCGTTAACTTCTACAACAACTGCTTTCTTTCCGTCTTCGGAAACTAAAGTTTTGCAAAGACCTTCTGCTGCTACACGGCTTGCTTTCTTCTGTGCTGTAGCAAGACCTTTTTCGCGAAGGAATTCTACTGCTTTATCCATATCACCTTCTGTAGCTGTAAGAGCTTTCTTACAATCCATCATTCCGGCGCCGGTCATTTCTCTTAATTCTTTTACCTGTGCTGCTGTGATAGCCATTTCATTTTCCTCCTGAATAATATTCGTAAATCGCCCGGAGGGGCTTTTCCTTTTTCAATGACAGGAAAGCCTGTCGGCTTTCCTGTACTGGTTCAAAAAATTATTCTTCTGTAGCTGCGAACTCTTCAGATTCAGCTTCGATTTCACCGTCTGCATCTGCAGTACCCTGTTTTGCTTCGATAACAGCGTCTGCCATTTTGGAAACGATTAATTTTACTGCACGGATTGCATCATCGTTACCCGGAATTACATAATCCAGTTCTTCCGGATCGCAGTTTGTATCGCAGATACCGATAAGCGGGATTCCTAATGTATGAGCTTCCTGTACGCAGATTCTTTCTTTCTTAGGATCTACGATGAAGATTGCATCCGGAAGTCTCTTCATTTCTTTGATACCGCCGATGTTTTTCTGTAATTTTGCAAGTTCTTTTTTCAGCTCAATAACTTCTTTCTTAGGAAGAACGTCAAATGTTCCATCAGCTTCCATAGCTTCGATTTCTTTCAGTCTTGCAATACGGCTCTGGATTGTCTTGAAGTTTGTAAGCATACCACCTAACCATCTCTCGTTTACATAGAACTGTCCGCAACGCTCTGCTTCTGTTTTGATAGCATCCTGAGCCTGTTTCTTTGTTCCTACGAATAAGATGCTTCCACCGTCTGCTACGATATCAGCGATTGCATTGTAAGCATCGTCAACCATACCTACAGACTGCTGTAAGTCGATGATGTAGATACCGTTTCTCTCTGTGTAGATGTATGGAGCCATTTTAGGGTTCCATCTTCTTGTCTGATGTCCGAAATGTACGCCTGCTTCTAAAAGCTGTTTCATTGAAATAACGCTCATGTTTGTTCTCCTTTTTTGGTTAATTTCTTCCGCCCGGTTCTTTTTCCTGGGGACCCAGCCTCACACCGCAGGGCACCATCCGCGGGAATCTCCGAACGTGTATATTTTTGCATGCACAATAGATGCGCATGACTCGCAACTTCTGTAGTATAGCATACAAAAACCCTCCATGTAAAGAGGGTTTTTTGCAAATTTTTTATTATTTTTACAGGTTTTTCAGGATCTGCCAATGCTGTCTTTCAGTTTTTTCTCTTCTTCAGCAGTCAACTGACGGCATTCTCCTTTTTTCAGGTCATCCGGCAATGTTAATACTCCCATGGAAATTCGTTTCAGATAGACCACTTTCTTTCCTACTGCTTCTGTCATTCGCTTGACCTGATGGAATTTGCCTTCTTTGATCGTAAGCTGAATTTCCGAAGACCATCCTGACGGATACTGTTCCAGTTCTGCCTCTTCCACTTTTCTGGTTCTGAGGATTTCCAGTTTCGCAGGCATAGTCGGATTTTTTTCTCCAATCTCCAGACCCTCAGCAAATCTCTGTACATCCTCTTTTGTCACGCAGCCATCTGTGACAGCATAGTAAGTTTTGTCTACATGCTTCTTCGGAGAAAGAAGTTCATGTGCCAGTGCTCCGTCATCTGTGATCAGAAGCAGGCCCTCTGTATCTTTATCCAGTCTTCCTACAGGAAACATATCTTTCCTGTCTGACGGCACCAGTTCCATCACTGTTCTGTCACGCTTATCCTCTGTTGCACTGACATAACCTGCAGGTTTGTGCAGAAGATAATAGACGAATTCCGGTGCCCTGGAAACTCTGTTTCCATCCAGAATTACTTCATCCTCTTCACTGACCTTGATCTCCGGTTTCTTTGCAGGCACACCGTTGATCCGGACTTTTCCTTTTTGAATATATTTTTTTACCTCACTTCTGGTCCCTGCTCCTGCATCTGCCAGAAACTTATCAAGACGAACTGCTTTTCCCATCACATTCTCCTGTTGATTATCATCTGCTTTCTATGGCAGATTTTTTTATATCATTCTCTTCTTTTTTCTTACACTGTACACTTTTTCGAAATGAGTAAGGCAGCACACTACGCCGGCCAGCAGAATCAGATAGATCAATATCAAAATCTGCACACCGTATTTCATGGAAAACAGATCCAGTGCATATTCTGTAATAAGCAATGACCAGATATTCGCTCCCATATGAAGCAGCATACTGCTGTAAATATTTCCACTCATTTCCAGTATCCATGCAAATGCTGTTCCAAGGATACTTGCGTATATTCCCTGCACGATATTTCCGTGATATATACCAAAGACCACTCCGGAAATCACTGCTGCCACCGGCAGCTTCATCCAGTCACGCAGACGCAGATAGATTAACCAGCGAAAGATCATTTCCTCTGCTGCCGGCGCAACGATTCCCATCCAGAAAATCATCATAAAAAGTGATTTTCCTTCTGTAATTCTGGTCATGCTCTCCTGATAGGTGCTGCTGTTGATAAATGACTGAAGTATTGCCATCAGGAAGTTTCCATATTGTGCAAATCCGGCTCCTGCCAGAAGTAAAAGAACTGTTTCCGATATAGAAAGCGGTACTTTTTTCTGCGCCGGGATCAGGCCGCTGGCAATTCTTCTGACTTTATCTCTTCGATAAAAATACAATGCCGGGATCATAGCCAGGATTCCTGTTAAGCCTGTGAGAAAAATCGTGTAATTATAGTATGTCTCTGCCGAATTTTCTGCTGTTCTTGCAAATACTGCCAACGCAGTCCCTGCAACGATCTGCGAAATCACAAAATGGATTCCTGCCGGATATCCTGCCCTCCAGATTTTAGAAACAATATTTTGTTTTCGCAGAGGGCTCAGGCGAAAAAATCTACGATTCCTTCTGCAGAATCAACGATTTTCAGAGGTTTTGCCTGTTTAAGCTCTTCTTCAGTTCCATATCCGAAAGAAACTGCAATACATTCCAGGCCAGCTTTGCGTGCTCCGTATACATCATGTTCTTTATCTCCAACCATAATAACCTGATCTCTGTGTTTGTCCATATTCAGACGTTTCAGAACATCTTCGATCACTTCTGTCTTGTTTGTTCTTCGACCATTCAATTCGCTTCCGCCGATTTCTGTGAAGTACCGGATAAGTCCAAAATGATCCAGGATCTGTCTCACATATACTTCCGGTTTAGAGGATGCTACTGCGAGAATATATCCTTTCTTCTCCAACTGTGCCAGCATGTTCTCAATTCCCGGATATACGGCATTTTCAAAGATTCCTGTCACAGAATAGCGTTCTCTGTAAATTTCCACCGCCTGTTTTGCGGTTGCCTCATCAATCTGTGCATATTGCATAAACATCTCCATAAGCGGCGGTCCTATGAAAACCTTCAGTTTCTCAAGGTCCGGTTCAGGCTTTCCAATTCTCTCCAGTGCATACTGAACAGATTTCGTGATACCCTCTCCGGATTCTGTTAATGTTCCATCTAAATCAAACAAAATTACTTTGTACATAGGTTCCTCCTGTCTCAGAAAAATTGATATAATATGATAAATTATAGCATTGTTTTCCTGAAGCGTCTATGAGGAAAAAATCCGGGGATTCATTTTTATCAGCTTTCCGCCTTGAGAGATAACCAACAATTCTATTTCTTTTACATTTTCATCTTCCGTATCCGGTATGATCCAGTCTCCTTCCCAATGCCAGGGACATTCTGTTTTGTTAAGCCGAAAAGAAAGAATCTGAACAGAGCCCCGGGATATTATCTGAATTCGCGGGGTATGGAAACTATCTGTATTTTGTGTGCACTGAAACTTAACAGCTTCATCTTTTACATGCGTGTATTCAACAGTATCCCCCTGGTTTTCTTTATTCTGAAACACTTTGGAATTACCTGTATTCTTGTTTTCTTTTTCTGTTTTCTTTGCTTTATTTTGTTTCTTCTTATTTTTCTTTTTTGACAGCTTAGGAGTTGGGGGCTGAGTTGATTTGGGTGTTTTTGTCGGCTTCGGATTTTTCGCAGGTTTAGGTGTTGGTACAGGTATTGATGTTGGGGTGGGTTTTTCTGATATCTTAACAGCGGATTCATTATCCGTCCGGGATGTTATCTGCATATTGTTATCTGTCTGAGGTTGAGCGTTCCATGCAGAATTATTATTCCGGGCATTATTACTCTGAACGTTATTATTCTGGACATTATTATTCTGAGAATTATTATCCCACTGAGAATTATTGTTCCATTGACTGCTGTTATTCCAGTCAGTGTTATTCTGCTGTACACCATTCCATTGCTGTATATTATCCTGTGTTCCGTTTCCTGTATCAGAATCATACTGATATCCATTGTCCTGCGTCTGATCGTTCTGTGCAGGAGTTTCTGATGTGTTGTCTCCAGTCTGCCGGTTATTTTCCCACGTATTCTCCCAACTGCTCTGATTCCACTGCCGTTCCTCATGCCATTGCCAGCTGCTGTTTTCTCCATTTCCTACATCAATATCAAAACCTCCCATCTGCATGGCAGAGATAGTCGAAGTCAGACACAGACATAAACATACAAATGTCACAATCCAGAGTCTGTTATGATTTTTCTTCACTCTTAGTCATCTCCTTTTCCCCACAATCTCAGATTTCTGCTGACTGTATCGTCTAACATTGTTTCTTTCGACTTATATTCTGTCCATAGTGCCTGACCGGCTTCCTTTTGCCCGGTACGGAACAGGAACATTCCATATTCACCGTATCCGGCTCTGTAAGTTTCATCATAAAGAAGCATTTGCTCATAGTAGAATCCTGCATTTTCATAATTTTCCTGGTACTCACTGTTTACTGCCAGAATCTGTAATATCTTTCTTGACTCCTCTTTTTCAGTGCATTGTTTTTGTAATTTCCGCAGTCCGGTATCTGCCTGTTCACAAATTTTTTCCCTGTCCGCTTTACTGCCGTTTTGAAATTCTTCCTGATAATAAAGGTCTGTAATATCAGTTAGCTCTTCATAAAAATCAAATGTTTTGGAGCCGGATACCAGATCAGAACTAAACAGAAGAAAAACAGTTATTACTGCAAAAGCAATACTGCTCCCTGCCAAAACCAACATGTTTTTAATTTTACTCTGATTTTGTCTCTTCTGGATTCTGCTTAGTTTTTTCTGTACAGTCTTCATATTTTGATAACGCATTTCCGATTTCTTCATGCAGCATCTGAAAATAAGCCAGAATAATGACATGTTCCGGATGAATAACAGACAATCTGTTTTTCCACATAAGGCAGATAATGTTTTTCCAAATGTATAAATATCTGTTGCTGCATTTATCTTTCCCTCATATTGTTCCGGCGCAGCAAAACCGGCAGTGCCTGTACATACTTTATGGTGATATTTATATCCGTTTACAGCACCGCCCAGATCGATCAGATATAATCTTCCATTCTCACACAGCATCAGATTGTCAGGCTTCAGATCTCCATAATAAACCGGTGGTTTCCGACCATGAAAATAGGAGAATACATCTGAAATCTCCATTCCATATTTAACGATTTCATTTATGGAAAAATGTTTTCCGCCTCTTAAATACTCACCCAGAGATTTTCCCCTGACATATTCCATAACAAGGTAACATTTTCGGTTATCTTCTATGTAATCTATCATCTTTGGCAAAGACGGATGCGAAAGTTTCAAAAGCATACGGGCTTCACTTTTGTCGGATACCGGTATTTCTTTTACCGCCCACAAAACGCCCAGTTCCAGATCTCTGGCAAGGTAAACTTTCCCTCCGCCGCCTTTTCCAACAGGATCCAGAATACAGTAACGCCCTTTTAATACAGTTCCAGATAAATTCACTGGTTCACCTCCTGTTCAATTGTCAAACAGATAAAATCATCAGATTCGCTACTTGCTCATAACCGAATAACTGCTCCGCAGTTTATCTGAGCCAAGCAGATATTCACAATTCGTTTAAAACAAAAATGGAAAATGTGATGAAAGAATTTCATCACGTATAGATTAGATAAATACATGATAGCACATTTCGTTCTTTTTGAAAAGCCCCATTTACAATATATGTAAACAGGGCTTAGAGCGTGTCTGAAAAATGCTTTACGCAAGATGTGCGTCACAATTTGTGGGAGATTTTGTTCGGATGAGGGCGTCGTAGTGGACTACGACAACCGAATTCGGACAAAATATACCGCAAAGTGGGGCGTGCAGATTGCGGGAATGATTTTTCAGACACACTCTAGTATACGTTACTGTTCACTCCGTTCTCAGTAACGTAGCCAAAATTCATTCCAGATTGCCTGCGGCAATGAAATTTTGGCTTGTATGTCTCGGGATTTTGGCATATTCATGCCAAAACACCTCGCGGGATAGTGGTGTGTGAACAGTAACTAGTTGATTTATTGATGAATCTTATTTTTACATTCTGTCCGGTGCAGAAAATCCAAGAAGATCGATACATGTCTCCAGAACTTTCTTAGTGAGTTTCAGCAACTGGATGAAGGAAGCTTTCTGTGCTTCGTTCTCTTCGCTGAGGATCTTTGTCTCATGATAGAAGCTGTTGAATGCATTGGATACTTCGTAAATATATGCACAGATCTTATGCGGTGCTTTTTCTTCAAAGGCGTTCTCTACGGTTGCACCAAAACCTGTCAGCTGAAGCATCAGGTTCTTCTGGCTGTCGTTTACAGGATCAAGGATTGTACCTGCTTCAAGGTTGCCGCCCTCTTCTGCAAAACGGTTCAGAATAGATTTGATACGAACGATCGTATAAAGGATATACGGACCTGTATTACCTTCAAATGATGTAAATCTGTCAATATCAAAAATGTAATCCTTGGTAGCCTGATTGGAAAGGTCACCGTATTTGATTGCGGAAAGCCCTACGATCTCTGCAGTTTCTTTCGCATCTTTATCTTTCACGCTACGATTCTCAACAATCTTGGTAAACATCTCTTCGTTGATGTCTTTAATGAGAGTTTCCAGACGCATAACGCCGCCCTCTCTTGTCTTGAACGGTTTTCCGTCTTTTCCGTTCATGGTTCCGAATCCAAGGAAAGAAAGCTTTGTATCATCTTTTACAAGCCCGGTCTTTCTTGCACAGCGGAATACCTGGATAAAGTGAAGTTCCTGACGTTTGTCTACCACATACAAGATCTCATCCGGGTTAAATAATTTCATTCGCTCTACGATTGTTGCAAGGTCTGTAGTTGTATAAAGAGAAGCTCCGTCTGATTTCAGAAGCATACATGGAGGAATCTCTTTTGTGTCGTTCTCTTCTTTTACATCTACTACAAGTGCACCCTGGTCTACATAAGCGAATCCTTTTTCTTTCATCTCCTCAACCATTCCAGGAATATATGGCTGTGCATCGGATTCCTTTTTCCAGAGATCAAAAGACACATTTAATTTGTCATAGTTGCGCTTCAGGTCTGTAACGGATACGTTCATAATATGGTTCCAGAGAGCCATGTATCCCGGTTTGCCCTGCTGAAGAAGATGAGTTGCTTCCAGAGCTTCGTTTCTGTACGCTTCATCCTCTTTGGACTTGCCGCTTGCACATGGATAGATCTCTTCCAGCTCGCTGATCGTAAATGGTGCTTCCTCCGGATACTCTCCTGTGTAAGAATCATCAAAATAAACCAGCTCCGGTTTTCTGTGTTTCAGTTCTGTAATGATCAGTCCCATCTGAAGACCCCAGTCTCCCAGATGAACATCACCGATCACTTTATGTCCTACAAAGCGACCGATTCTCTTAATACTTTCTCCAATGATTGCAGAACGAAGGTGTCCTACATGAAGAGGTTTCGCAACATTTGGTCCGCCATAATCGATGATGATCGTCTTCGGCTCTTTTGCTGCAGATACGGAAAGTTTCTCGTCTGCTGCCATTTCCTTTAAGTAATCTGCAAGGAATTCACCTTTTACTTTTAAATTGATAAATCCCGGTTTTACTACTTCTGCCATGGAGAAAACCTGGCTGTCTTTTAAGTATGCTACTACATCATCAGCGATCATAAACGGTGCCTTCTTGTATGCTTTGGCTCCTGCCATAGCACCGTTACACTGAAATTCGCAAAGATCCGGTCTGTTGGATACGGTTACTTTTCCGTAGGATGGGTCGTATCCGGATTTTTCAAATGCTGCGGAAAGTTCTTCCGCCATCTGTTCCATAAGTTTCTTCATTCTTTCCTAACTCCTCAGATTGTTTTATTCTACTACCACTTTTCTTGAACATGCAACTGCAATAGCACCATGTCCGATATGGCATGCAACACTTAATGATAACGGATTCTGCACAATCTCAATTCCGGGGAATACTTCGGCAATTTCTTTCTTAAATTCCTCTGCTTCCTCCTGATTTCCTGTATAAGCAGACTGCAGGCACATTTCGCCACGTTTTACGTATTCTGCGAAGCGGTTCTCCCAGTCATTCTGCATAGCCTTGAGCATGACACGTTTTGCCTGCTTCTTGCCTCTTGTTTTGGAATATGCATCCAACTTCTCACCCTGGATCTGAAGCACAGGTTTCAGATTCAGAACTGTTCCGATTGCTGCTGCTGCAGGAGTAATCCTTCCGCCTTTCTTAAGGTATTTCAAAGTTTCCAGAGTAATATAGATACTGGAATCCAGCTTCTGCTCTTCCAGAACCTGTTTGATCTGTGTCGCATTTCTGCCCGCATCTCTTAATATGAGGGCATCCAGTACAGATTGTCTCTGCGTAACAGAAATTCTCTGATTGTCTACTACATGTACTCTTCCGTCATATTCCTGAGCCAGTCCCATTGCTGTATCGCAGGATGCACTCAGTCCGCTTGACATTGGAATGTGCACTACTTCATCATACTTTTCCAGTAATGTATTCCAAAGTCCGCATACATCTGCCGGCCCCGGCTGTGAAGTAGAAATAGCCTCATCATTCTTAAGTCTCTCATAAAACTCTTCCTGTGAAAGAGTGATTCCTTCAAGATAAAGCTTCTCGTTAATATAAAAAGGCATTGGAATTACGCTGATTCCAAGTTCTCTTGCCTGGTCCTGTGTTATGCCGCTGTTACTGTCTGTGACAATGGCAATTTTTCCCATATTCATATCTCCTTTGCTTCTGATCCACTTCAGATTTTTTATGTATCAATTATCTTTTCATAAAATTACAGACTATGTTCAGTTTATCATATTTTTTTATGTATCACAATCAGGAACCGCTAATTTATTGCAAAAAAATTCCGCATAGATTGACCCATGCGGAATTTTGACTGCCTGTTTCTATTCTTTTGCGATATTTATGCCAGAATCAGTCCAGTTCCCTTACGATCTTACGTACCGGCAGAACAAATGTAGGTGATACAGATAATTCATCAATCCCCATCTGGATAAAGCGTTCTGTCAATGTAGTATCTGCTCCGAGCTCTCCGCAGATTCCTGCCCAGATTCCCTCTTTATGTGCATTATCAATGACCATCTGGATCATACGAAGTACAGCTTCATGATGAGAATCATAAATATTATCCAGTTTTGCATTCTGACGGTCGATTGCCAGTGTATACTGTGTTAAATCGTTAGTTCCGATGCTGAAGAAATCAACTTCTTTTGCAAGAAGATCACTGATCATAACTGCAGCCGGTGTCTCGATCATTACACCCTGCTCTACGTCATCTTTAAACGGAATGCCCTGCTCTGTCAGCTCTTTCTTAACCTCTGCAACAATAGCCTTGATCTGTTTTACTTCTGTTACAGAGATGATCATCGGATACATAATGGAGATATTTCCGAACATACTTGCTCTGAACAGTGCACGAAGCTGTGTCTTAAATACTTCTGGTCTGTCCAGGCAGATACGGATTGCACGATAACCCATTGCCGGATTCTCTTCGTGTGCCATATCAAAGTAATCAATCTGCTTGTCTGCGCCGATATCCAGTGTACGGATGATTACTTTCTTTCCTGCCATATTCTGTGCTACTGCTTTATAAATCTGGAACTGCTCTTCCTCTGTCGGATAATTATCTTTTTCCAGATAAATGAATTCACTTCTGAAAAGACCAATACCTTCTGCATCATTAGCCAGTACACTGGCTACATCGCCTGTGCTTCCGATGTTTGCGTACAGATGAATCTTATGTCCACTCTTTGTCTCTGTAGTTTTGCCTTTTAATTCTTTGAGCATTGCTCTCTGGCGCAACTCCTCGTCTTTCTGATCCTGATATTTCTTCAGGGTATCTGCATCCGGTTCCACAATAAGAGAACCGGTCTTGCCGTCTACAACTGCCATTTTCCCATCCATGCTGTCATCATATTCAATATTGATCAGCGCCGGGATATTCATAGTTCTTGCAAGGATTGCTGTATGGGAATTGGAAGAACCTTTCCTTGTAACAAATGCAGGAACTTTGCTCTTGTCCATCTGTACAGTTTCACTTGGAGCCAGATCCTCAGCAACGATAATAGATGGTTCTGCAGCATCCATATCTCCCTCATCGTGTCCTGATAATACACGTACCAGACGATCTGAAATATCCTTTACATCTGCCGCTCTTGCTTTCATGTAGTCATCATCCATCTGCGCAAACATGTCTGCAAAATTATCACCTGTTGTTGCTACTGCATACTCTGCATTTACATTCTCCGTACGGATAATGTTATCAATAGAATCCAGATAGTCCTCATCATCCAACATCATCTGATGCACTTCAAAAATAGCAGCACCTGATTCTCCTACTTCCTGGAGTGCCTTATCATACAGTTTCTGAAGCTGTTCAACTGCTTTTTCTTTTGCTTCCTGCACACGTGTAATCTCTGCCTCCGGATTTTCTACCTTCGTACGCTTTACACTTGTGTCTGCTTTCTGCAAAATAGAAATCTTTCCAATTGCGATTCCTGAAAATACGGACTTACCTTCTAATACTCTCATTACTCCAATTCTCCTTATTAAAGATTATGGCATAACTGTCTGACATCTTCACAGTTACAGATTATTTTTCAAAAACTCTCTCATTACTTCGGCATCTGCCTCTTCATTCTCGCCTTCCACATGTACTGTTATCTGATCTCCCTGTTTTACTGCAAGATTCATAACACAGAACATCCGCTTCGCATCACCACTGTCTGTTCCTTTAAAAATAGTGATATTGCTCGTAAGCTTTCCGGCTTCCTGCACAAGAAGCAGTCCGGGCCTTGCATGTATTCCAAATTTATCTTTGATGATATAGGTAAATGATACCATCCGCGAACTTCCTCCTGTATAAATAATTCTTTTTGAGATACTTCATTATAGCACAACCTGTATTTGTACTTCCATATTTTTTATTTTTGTACAAATTTTAGCACATTTCTTGACATCTATACAAATTTGATTGTTTTTCTGTTTAAAATCCACAGAAAAATGGTTATTGTTCACTTCGTTTTCAATAACACGCTTTGCAAGATATTACCAGTAAACAGTAACTAAAAATGTTACAGAAAAACAGACTCAATATACAAAGGTATTGTACATCAAGTCTGTTTTATCTGTGCAGTGTTTATTCACTTCTCAACGCATCAATAGGATTTAAATTTGCTGCTTTCACAGAAGGAAGCAGTCCAAATACCACGCCTATCACTGTAGAAAACAATACTGCGATCACAATTGATGGCACACTGATCGCAGTAGGCGAACCGGTAACCTTTCCCACCACTTTCGACAGCCCGATTCCTGTTATTACTCCGATAATACCGCCAATACTGGTAAGTACGGAAGCCTCTGTCAGAAACTGTCCCAGAATAGTCTTCTTACGTGCCCCGATAGCCTTTTTCAGACCAATCTCTTTGGTACGCTCCGTAACAGAAACCAACATGATATTCATGACACCAATACCACCCACAAGGAGAGAAATACTTGCAATCCAGATCAGCTGATTATTTGTACTCTCACTGAGCTTCTGCATATTCTTAACCTGCTCCATGATATCTTCAGCTTTGTATTTCATGGTTGTATTTCCACCTGTATTCAGGGCTGCAATTAAATTATTCAGCGCATCTGCTGCTGCATTTCCCACCGTACTCATAGTATCTGTGCTGTCTGCTTTCACAATTACATTCTGAGGAACATCAAATTTAAAGGAAATCGGCCAGCAACTGTCCGGAATCATCACACTTCCAACGATTGACTGATAATAAGTGTAATATTCGTCAATACTGTTGATCGTCGGCTGATAATTCTCATCCTGCCGGATCACTCCCACAATCGTATATGGTTCCTGATTAATCTCCACAGTCTGCCCTACCGGGTTCTGTGACGGGAACAGATTCTGTGCCGCATTATCATCGATCAGCGCAACTTTATTGTAATTTTTGTAGTCATCCTTTACAAATCCCCGTCCTGACTGAATCACATATCCGCAGGTAGCCAGATAGTTCACATCAATCCCGTAAACACTTCCGCCTTCCAGACTGTTATTGTTATTATAAATAGATGCGCTGGTACTGTTATAATAAAAAGTTGCATTCTCAACATGGTCCAGATCTTTCACTTCTTCTTTTACATCATCTGTCAGAATCGGTGCTTTTGAAGAATTTCCATATTCCGCATCATATTGATTATCTCCATCATACAGATAAATATTTACTGTATTGGAACCTGCACCTATCAGGTCTTCCTTAATCTGCTCACTGGTTCCCTTGATGGTAGAAACAATTGCAATGATAGACGCAATACCAATAATAATACCCAGCATGGTCAGAAAGGATCTCATCTTATGTGACCATATTCCCTGAAAAGCCAGGCGTATATTTTCAAGCATAAAATGTCTCCTTTCTCAATTAATATCCATACATCTGATCCAGAGTAACTTCTTTTGTCTTTGCGCCCTCTTTCACATCTTTTCCATAAGGAAATGCGATCAGATCATCTTCACTGAGCCCACCTTTGACAATCACACTGTAACCGCTGTCTACAGCTGCACCCACTGAAATCTCCTGTTTCTTCAGGATACCATTATCATCTTTATACACATAGTTTTTATTATTGTCATTTCTGACAAAAGCTTTCTGAATGACCATAATGTTCTCTGCAGCAGATGCTTCATAATTGACAGTAACCCAGTCCTGATCTTCCAACTGAAGTGTCTTGTCACTTACCACTGCTGTAAATGCATAATAAGACACATTTGGATTACTGCTTCCATAGAAGCTGTTTCCGGTTACAGGATATTCCGAAACATCCATAACATCTGCCTCAAAAGATCCGCTGGTATAACTTGTACAGTTAAGCTTTGTGCCTTCTTTAAAATCATCGAGCATCAGTTCACTCACAGAACCTACAACATAAAAACCATCACTGCTTTTTATCTTGATCAGAGCCTTACCGTCAGTTGTCTCACCGCTTCCGGAATCCCCCACATAAGTAACCGTACCATCCAGTTTTGCAGTGATAAGCTTTTTATTCGCTTTCTTTTCCAGCTGTGATATCTTGATATCGCTTTCCTGAAGATCCAGCTTAAGGCTGGCAATCTTACTCTTCTGATACTTGATGGCATCTGCTCTGGAAACAGGAGTTCCGGTAGGTTCATCATTCCCACCAGGATTATCATCTCCTCCATCATCCGGATTCTCATCATATTTATCTGCATCTGCCAGTGTGAATTCCACCTCTGCAAATTCATATACCGGTTTCTCCAGAAGACTTCCGTTTACCAGATAATAACCTGTGCAGGAGGTTTTCAGATCATCATAGTCCGCTATTGTATCATTCTGATGAAATTCCAGACGGTACCAGTAACCACCCTGATTAACAACTTTGGTTCCATCAGGACTGTATCCTGCAAGTTTATTAAAGAATGAACCCATTACTGTTACTTTTTCTTTTGCACTGCTACACAGATATACATATGGATCGTCCTCTGTGCCACTTCCTGTAAACGGAACAGAATCTGCATCCAGTTTCTGATAAAACGGCTCGTCACCATCAGTGATATTCGGATCACCTTTTCGGTAATAGGGATCAAAATATGTGGTATGATCATCCAGTGCCGGCGTTGGCGTTGGTGATAATTCCGGTGTATCATTTTTTCCTGAATTAAAATTATCCCTCTCTCCGTCACTGAATCCATTTGCTGAAGGATCCGTATATACCGGAGTATCATTATCCGCAGATGTTCCATCTGATGAACCGCCTGTATTTCCGGTATCTGTTGAAGCATCCTCTCCCGATAAATCTGCCTTGGAAGAAGAAGTGTCTGAGCCCGCATTATCCACTGCATCTCCATCTGTAAAAGCAAATAATAAAACGGATACATAGCTGTTGCCAGGTAATTGCCGGACATATCTGCTGTGGATGATAACGTATCATCCGGCGTCATATCATCATCGCCTGTATCATTATCAGTTCTTCCTGTTTTTGAATTCAGATCATCGGCATCTGTACCCGCATCTGTTTCCTCTACAGGCCCGCCATTCTGAAGGCTGTTCAGTCTGTTTACTGCTTTATTTAAATCCTGCTCCAGTTTCTGTTTTTTCAGCTTTGCTATATTCAGTTCCATTTCCACCAGAGTAGTATCAAAAGAAACCAGCGGATCTTCTTTTTTTACGGCATCTCCCTTTGTCACATAAATCTGATCAATGATCAGTATCTTTATCACCGTTTACTGTCTGTGTTGCACTGGATGTAATGGTTCCTTCAAGCGTGGTGGAAGGTGTATAAAATTCCTGCAGTAATCCGCTCACAGGAGTGACCGCCACTGTTTTCTGGCTGTTTTTCTTCAGCTGCATCAGTCCTGCTGTAATTCCGCTTCCTGCGATTTACCACCACAAGCACTCCTGCGAGGATTTTCTTTACTTTGCCCATGAAGATCACCTCTTTTCCTGAAGGATACCATCTTTGATCGTAACCACCCTTTTCGCATGTGCGGCAATATTCCGCATCATGGGTGATCATCAATACAGATACCCCCTCATCATTCAGCCTCTGGAAAAAGTTCCATAACCTGCGCACCTGA
>ENA-OQDL01000968-OQDL01000968.1-human-gut-metagenome-genome-assembly--contig:-NODE-968-length-15885-cov-23.529953_pt1 | contig 15885 bp, 10 predicted proteins | sample MGYA00242782_ERZ504609 | MGnify/ENA primary metagenome ERZ504609 (study PRJEB26092, sample SAMD00036320) | human gut metagenome | host: Homo sapiens | study: EMG produced TPA metagenomics assembly of... | reverse complement strand
CAGATGGCTTCCTTCTGTCTTTCCGGTTGTCTCGCAAGTGGCTGCTACGGCTGCATCCTTTACTTGCTTTATGACCTGTAGCTGCGATTGTTTCTGTTCGTGTTTTCTTGCACCGAGTACAGGTGTAGGTCTTCGTTCCGGCTGCGGTACAGGTTGCTGCTTTTGTTATCTTTCCGCCGTCCCAGCTGTGACCTAACGCTGCCACTGTGGTCTGGGCTTTGAGTACAGTTCCGCATACGCTACAGTGGCTTCCTTCTGTTTTTCCGGTTGTCTCACAGGTGGCTGCTACCGCTGTGTCTTTACTACCTTGTGGCCTGTGGCTGCGATCGTTTCTGTGCGTGTTTTCTTGCACCGAGTGCAGGTGTAGGTCTTCGTTCCAGCGGCGGTACAGGTGGCTGCTTTTGCCACTTTTCCGCCGTCCCAGCTGTGACCTAATGCTGCTACTGTAGTCTGAGCTTTGATCACTGTGTTGCAGACACTACAGTGACTTCCTTCTGTCTTTCCGGTTGTTTCGCAGGTGGCCGCTACTGCTGCATCTTTCACTTCTTTGTGACCGGTTGCCGCGATTGTTTCTGTTCGGGTCTTCTTACATCGGCTGCAGGTGTAAGTTTTTGTTCCGGTTGCAGTGCAGGTCGCTGCCTTTGTCACTTTTCCGCTGTCCCAGTTGTGACCTAATGCCGCCACTGTAGTCTGAGCCTTTATTACTGTATTGCAGACGCTGCAATGGCTTCCTTCTGTCTTTCCTGCGGTCTCACAGGTAGCTGCTACCGCTGCGTCTTTCACTGCTTTGTGGCCTTCCTTAACAACAGTTCTTGTGCCGAGTTTCTTTAAAGTGCCGCCGCTTCCGGTGCCTGAATTATCAACATACATCACCCAGATTTCCAGAGTATTATTTCCTTCCTTCAAGCTACTTCCAGAAATCTTCACTTCATATGCCCTGGCATTCGGGATTGTCTGTGTAGTGGCATTCGCGGATGTAGTATAACTGATTCCATTTACCACATATTTAAAAAGTGAAATCTCTTTTGAACTGTCTCCGGCCCATCCTTTAAAGATAACCTCCTCACTGTCCTTACAGCTGATCTTCGTATTATCAGCCGGTGAAAGAATCTCGTCACCAGACTGTACTTCCTCCGAAGTATCATCATAAAATTCCACACTTACCGTATAAGACTTCTTTGTAACCCCATCCGGCGCTGTAAGCGTATATACAACCGGGCTGGTAAAATCATGCGTCGAACCATTCCAGAAGTCTGAAGAAAGTCCAGTTCCCATACCTGAGCCATAATCAATCGAAGGCTTCAATTTTGTAACATTCGTCCCCTTCGGCACCCGAAGAACGATCGTATCCTCACCGATCGCACCGATAACATCCTGCTTCAGTCCAGGATTTTCCACCTTCTTAAGCACAAAACTGTAAAATGCAGCCTGATCAGAAGGAACCACATGGATCGTCACAGTCACCTGAATACTCTCCTGTGTCTCTGTATCGCTGATCTTATACTGTGAACTGTAATCTCCGGCTGACGCCGTAACAACACCCGTATAGCCAAAAGCATTATATTTTTCTCCGGGCAGATTCGTGCGTGTCAATCCTGCCGGCAGCTTTTCCTCAATTACTGTAGTCACATACGTTCCACTTCCACCAGTCACATTATCTGTGCACGGATACTGCACCGCACTTTTTCCTGCACTGACATACAAATCCAGTGCCGGTACAGTCAGCGGACTCCGCACCGTGATCGTCGATGACGCCACAACTACCGAGCCATACTCTGACGGCAGTTTATCCGTCGCATAAAATACGATCGTACTTCCACTGTCATCACTTTCCAGAACTTTATCTGCTGCAACTGTTGTAAAAGATCCATTCTTTCCAAAAGCAACATGAACACCATATTTCTCCAGCTCATCCGCTTTAAATATCGGGGTCTGCGTCCCATCATTATATGTGATCTGCAGTTTTACACCGGACAGATCCAGCGTATTCCCAACTATAAACTGAGTTTTTGCCGGTGCTGCAAGCACGGAAAGCTTCGTTGCTTTTCTGGCTGTTACCGTAATACTTACCGGAATTTCTTTTCCAAAATAATTAAATACCACGGATGTATCCGCAGACTTCAGCGGACCTGTTTTATCATAGGAAAAGCCACTGTAAATATATACATAACGTCCACCTATTGTAGCAAAAAAGCTGGCGCCTGAAGGATCAAACTTCTGGTTTTCACTGTATGTCGTCTTCGGACGCCCGGAAAGCACAATACTTGTAATATCACTGGCAGATGGTTTTTCGACTGTCATAGACCAGCTGATCTGTTTTCCCTTATAATTGATCGTCAGTTCCCTTGTCCCCGTTTCCGAATTTTCAAATCCGGCGATCATATCCTTCGTGATCGTTACTGATGTAGAATTATTAACAATAAGCCTTCCCCAGTACGCCGGAACTTCTCCCACGTAACATTTTGTCGGTACACCGGAAACAGAAAGCGATCTGATCGCCGATGCATCTGCACGTTCCGGCAGTCCATCCTTGGAAATCTGCCAGTCTCCGTCAAAGCTCCAGCCTTTATATGAGTTCGGATCCTTCATCTGCTCTGCTGTAAGAACACCGCCTGTTGTAAGCGTCTGTTCCGTGTTTGTCCCGATGAGCGCTCCCTGGCCGTTTTTACCATAACAGTCCGAAACATGTCCATTCAGACCGATAGCAGAATTGAGTACATTTGCATTTACCTGTGCACAGATCTGACCTGTAACTGCTGTTCCGCCAGTCACGCGAAGCGTACCTGTAAAAGCACACTGTTTCACATATCCGCCCATGTTTCCAAACTGTTCGATCCGGCCGGCAATACCTCCAAGGTAAACCTGATAAGAATTTCCGTTAGCCTGTGTGACAGAAAGATTTCCTCCTGCAACACATTTTTCAATAGTACCAATGTTTACTCCTGCGATACCACCAACATAGCTGTCTGTAGCTGTCATGGATATGGAAATATTTACTCCGGACGAACAGCCGCTGATAGTACCGGCCACCTCATTCTCTCCGACAATCCCGCCAAAAGCCGGATGGCTCATGGAACTGGTAGAGCCCATATGTCCTGTTACCGTTCCGGTTACCCTGCAATCCTGGATCTTACCGGTATTATACTGTGCCACAACACCATGGATATCATGACTGTCATAATCAAAATCCGCAACAATATTCAGATCCTTTATCGTTCCTGCATTCTTCTGGATCAGAGGCTTTTGGAGACCGGTTATTGTGAAACCGGCTCCGTCCAGCGTTCCACTGAAATACGATGCCGAAAAATTTGTCCTTCCGTCTGTACTGATATTTTTTGTCAGACGATAGTATGCTCCCTGGTTCGCCTGGATCAGATTAAGATCATCGATCGAAGATATCTTATATGGATTTGCAGATGTACCATCTCCCTCTGCCGGTGCAAGGGAAGAGCTTCTGCTTCCAATGATACGATAAACAATCCCTGCGGAGCCATCCGTCGGAACGGTAAACTTACCGTTCGACAGCTTCACTAGGATTGCCGATGCTGCCGGCAATGTATGGTTTTCATTGCTGTCCCCTGCATAAACCGGAAATGTCGCTGCCTTTGCCGCAGCAATGGTATCCCCGTAAAAGCTGTATTTACCGGAGCTCTCACCGGCTGCAACTGCCGTATAAAAATCCGCCATAAGCTCCTTAAAAGAAACTCCGGTTACTTTCTCCAGATATTGCTCACAGCTGAGAGAAGAAGCATCGATCGTATAAAACTTTGGAAGCACCTTCATAGGCTGATAGCTTCCTGCCATCCGGTCGATAACATATCTTACAAAAAGATACGGCATTCCATAGTCCTGTGCATTGTCATCCCGGTAATTCTCGTAGATCAGCGAAGCTCCTGAACGGATGACCGTATTACTTCCAATACCATTCAGCCAGCCGCTGCTGTCCGTTCCTCCCCAGAGATAGTCCATGACAGCCACTGCAAGACCCTCATTCAGCCACGAATATCTGCCGGTACTCATAAATCCGGTTTTCAGCCAGAGGATTGCATGCTGTCCCTCATGAACAAGAAGGCCATTTCGCTTTGACATCTCCCCCGAAACATAAGAGGATGCTGACGGTGTGTTGATATGGATCGCTGTGATCCCTTCATCATACATATACATACCGCTGGCGCTGCTTAAAGACTCCAGCAGGATCGACAGCTTGCCGGAGCCATCCTGTGCCGGAAAATCACCTGCACAGAGCTGGTTAAGGATACGGTAAGGCTGACCATCGTAGACAGCTGCCATATCCGCAGCAATCAGAGCTGTTTTCCCTGCGGTATCGTAATCTGCCTTCAGGGTCTCATCCATCCACACATAGCAGTGTTCCCCAACTCCGATGCAGACATATGTTTTTCCATATGTATCATGGCCGTTAGTTCTATAGATGTACTTTTTTTCACCTACCTGATAGGTGGTTGCCGCAGCCTGTACAGCAGTCAGCATCGGTTGGTCATCCTGCATGTATGCCTGCAGCTGATCATCCTCCAGACTCTGTACCTGCCCCACATCTGCTGCCTCTCCCGCAGTTCCCTCTGTTGCCGCCTGCGCCGATGCATTGCTTCCACCCTGCACGACTGCATAATCTTCTGCTTCAGAGTCCGCCGCCTGTGCCGATGTCCCGTCAAACTGCAAGGTTCCCGTATTTCCGGGATTTGTGGTATCTGTGTTAATGATAACTGCATATTTCCCGGAAAATGTTTCTCCTGGCTTACCCTCCTGAACTGCTGCAAAAACCTCTGTTCCACAAAATAACCCCAGAAACAGAAAACAGCACATAAGCCGGAGACAGAAATCTTTTGTCTTTTTCATCCTCTTTCCTTTCCTCTTCTCAGCTGACTGAGTTCTTTGATTTTTGTGTTTATTCTACCATATTCACAATATTCGCACAATTCCAAATATTTGATTTTTATTATCATAAAGCGTCTTTTTCTGCCTCCGTTGCAGCTGTTCGCCTGCCGTGTATACACAAAAAGAGCGAAAAGCTCTGGTATTGGTATCGTGCAGAACTTTTCGCTCTTATTGAACTACTCTTATTGATATTCAGCATGACTGCCTTCAGCTCCAGTGACGGGTCTGCATCCGGAATTGAAAAGATTTCCGACAGTTTCAAAACTTCATCAGCTCCAGCTTCTTCTCCCTGGTCAGCTGCTTGATCCGGTACTCCCGGCTCATGGCCTCCTCCTTTGTGGCAAAGCCTTCATAATACACCAGCTTCACCGGCCTTTTGGCCCGGGTATATTTGGCGCCTGCTTTGCCTTCATTATGGGCTTTCATCCGCCTGGCAAGGCAGTTTGTCCAGCCGGTGTAGAGCGTGCCGTCCGCACACTGCACGATGTATGTATAGTTCATAGCAGTCTCCTCTTCTGTAAAAAATTTATGCAATACAATGCCAAATGCCAGTACATCTTCAGTAACATCAACCCTGATATTTGCCTTCCTGTAAAACAAATATCTGAACACTTTTCTGGACAGTGTGATCTGTCTTCCGTGATATTTCCTCTCCTGTAAAACAAACATCCAGTCGGCCGCATTCTTTCTATGTAAAGACAGCCACCAGCATTTCTTCAGCAGCCGTCCTTCTATCCTCAAGCAGCCGGCACAATTCATGTATTTCACTTACATCAAAAAAATAAAAGCAGGTCGGGATTCCGGCTGCGGATTTTCCCACCTGCTTTATTATACGGTCATTTCTTATTTCTGTGAATATGGAATTCACTGCATAGCTGCTCTATAGGTATTCATATTCTGATCTTGCTGTATTTCACGATCAATAAGCTCTGCCTACTCCATCACATAATTCTTCAGCACATAAATCTTCCCATCACACTCCACAGCCTCCAACTTCACAGCCTGCTCCTGCGTTTCCGGATAATATCTGGTAGCAAAAACAACCTCTCCGCCATTCACATAAATCTCCACAGCTGTAGTATCCGCAAGAACTCTGATGCTTTCGATCACACCGGACGGAACATGCGCCTTACGTACCTTTCGTCCGGCACCGGCCTTCTCGGAGAGAGTTAAGATCACATCTCCGTCCTGATATTCCAGGAAGAGATTTTCCCCAAGGCTTACTTTACCCTGCTCACCTTTTACCTGAACATCCAGATCAAACGGTCCATTCACCGGAATCTCCGCGCTGGAACCGCTGGCAGAAACGCCAGTCTTTCTCAGCCCGTTCAGTTCTTCCACCGGATACTGATAAAGCATTCCGTTTTTATACGTAACTTCCCTTGGAACAGTCAGGCAATGCTGCCAGCCTTCGCTCTCTGCTGTAGGATTCACATACTCCTCATCTGCATCCGGCATTCCCATCCAGCCGATCAGGATCCGTCTGCCCTTTCCATCCTGGAATGTCTGGGGTGCATAGAAATCAAAGCCGTGGTCCCATTCCCGGAAAGCTTTTTCCTCCGGCTTTCCATCCTTCAGGATAAAGTATCCGGACTGATAGATGTTCTGAAAACGGAACTCTTCTCTGGTCAGTCCCTGGGGAGATACAGAAAGCACCTCCTGTCCCTCAAGAGTGAAAAAATCCGGGCACTCCCACATGTATCCGAATGCCTTCTCTGTAGTAAGCTCACTGTCAAATTTCCAGTTCTTCAGATCTTCGGATCTGTAAAAAAGTACGGCACCCTGGTCGCTTTTCTGACGGCCGCCAAGGATCATCCGGTACTCTTCCCCCTCCTTCCAGACCTTCGGGTCACGGATGTGGCAGGTGTAATTCTCCGGATAATCCTCACAGGAAACTGCAACCTCCTTTGTTCCGAAATGAAGGCCGTCCGCACTCTCCACATGAAGAGTGCTGGACTGTCTTCCGTTATTGATATAATCATAATCTCCATCCATCTTGATGTTTCCTGTGTAGAAAAGATGAAGCTTATCTTTCTCCGCAATGGCAGAGCCTGAGTAAACACCATGACAGTCATAAATGCTGTCCGGCAGAAGCGGAACCCCTTCATATCTCCAGCTGATCATATCTTCACTGGAGTAATGTCCCCAGAATTTCAGTCCACCGTTGGCCTCAAACGGAGAATACTGGAAAAACACATGATATCTTCCCTTGTACCAGCATAATCCGTTCGGGTCATTGAGCCATCCCACAGGCGGCATCAGATGATGGGTCAGACGGTTTGCCTGCATCGTCCTGGCAACTGCTGCCGTTTCCTCGATTTTTCGCACTTCCTCTGCAAGGACCTTGGTCAGAGAACTCATTTTATTTTACCTCCAGTACTTCAGAACCATTATTTACTGTTCCTTCTGCAAGCATTTTTACTTCTTCATAATCATCAGTATTGGTTACGATCAGCGGTGTGGTCACATCATAGCCGGTTGCCTTAATAGCATCCATATCAAAGGTGATCAGTGTCTGGCCTTTTTTGACCACGTCACCGTCCTTTACATGAGCGGTGTAGAATTTACCGCCAAGCTCAACGGTGTCAACGCCGATATGGATCAGCAGCTCCAGACCACTTTCTGTTGCAAGCCCGATGGCATGCTTTGTGTCAAAAATTGTAGAAACCGTAGCGTCACAGGGTGCTTTTACTTCACCTTTGGACGGAATCACTGCCATGCCCCTTCCAAGGACTTCAGATGCAAAGGTTGCATCCTTTACTTCTGAAAGCGGGATCGCAGTTCCCTCAAGCGGGCTGTAGAGGGTCTGTGCACCTGTCTCTGAAGTTTTCTCCTGGGCAATTTCTGCCGGAGCATCTGATTTTTTCTCTGCTTCAATATTTTTTTCAGCTGTTTCCTGTACCTCATCCTTATATCCAAACATCCAGGTAAGCACAAAAGCCACACCAAATGCGATGGCAAACATCAGGATATAACCAACTGGATTATTCAGGCACAGCAGGATTCCGAAGATACCGGTAACACCTGTTCCTGTGGCACCAAGACTGCTAATGGAGGCAAAAAGTGCTCCGCATGCACCACCCAGGCAGCCCATGATAAACGGCTTTCCGAAGCGGAGGTTTACACCGAAGATTGCCGGCTCTGTGATTCCCATGCATGCGCTTAAGGCAGAAGGAACAGCCATGGATTTGATCTTCTGATTTCTGGATTTCAGGCCTACAGCAAGAGCTGCACCACCCTGTGCAATGTTAGCTGCAGATGCAAGTGGCAGCCAGTAGGTAACGCCGAATTTGGCCAGCTGTCCAAGGTCAATGATAGTGTACATGTGATGAACACCGGCAACAACAGTCGGTGCATAAAAGGCACCCATGATAAAGCTTCCGATTCCAAATGGCAGTGCGATCAGCCACTGGATCCCATCCAGAAGTCCGTTCTCAACAGCTACGAAGATCGGTCCGATAATGGAAAGTGTAAGATAGCCGGTTACAAAAACACTGACAAGTGGTGTTACAAAAAGATCGAACATTGCAGGTACGATCTTATGAAGTCTTTTCTCGATCTGTGCCAGTACCCATACTGCAATGATAACCGGGATCACATGTCCCTGATATCCCACCATATCAATGGAGTAAAGTCCAAACCATACCTTCTGCGTTGCCTGCACACCCTCTGTTGCAACAGTCCAGGCATTCTGCAGATTTGGATGGATCATGATCATACCGATAACCGCACCCAGATAAGGGTTGGCACCGAATACCTTCGCACCACTGTAAGCGATAAGGATCGGCAGAAATGTATACGCTGTGTTACTGAAAAGCTGTGCAAATACATAAATGGAACCATTGGTGTTAATATTCAAGAAGCCGTTGTTTACCATGAAGTTCAGGGCTTCCATGATTCCCATCAAAAATCCGCTGGCTACGATAGCTGGGATGATCGGGACAAAAATATCTCCCAGTGTCTTGATCAGTCTCTGTATCGGATTAGCCTTGGATGCTGCCACCTTCTTAAGCTCATCCTTACTACTCTCTGATATTCCGGCGATCTGGATAAATTCATCATAAACCTTGTTTACAACTCCTGTTCCCAGGATGATCTGCATCTGTCCCTGTGCGAAAAACACGCCCTTCACACCGTCGATGTTCTCTACATATTCCTTATCCGCCTTGTCATTATCCGCAATGACCAGACGAAGCCTTGTTGCACAGTGCGCCGCGGAAATGATGTTTTCTTTCTTTCCTACATGATCATAGATTTCCTGTGCTGTCTTTCTGTAATCCATGTCCTTCCTCCTTTTCTGCTACTGTTCCCGGACAGTCATCTCTTTCTGCTTTCCCTTTCTTCGGATCAGATCTGTCTGTTCTTTCTTCAGCTTTCCGGGATTTATTATCTCTGATCCATTGTTTTTCATTTATTTATGAGATTGATTTCATATATCCATTCATACAAGGAACGGTAATCTTTCCATTTTTTTAAGTTTTTTGATGATTTTAGCACTTTTCAATGGTTTGTTTTATGTTGTTGCTTGTGTTCTTGTGTGGAATCGTTCTCATATCTTACTTGTATTATAACTACTGCATTATTATTTGTAAATCCGCAACATCGCACAAATTTCTTCGGTCAAAATTGTACATATTCCATAAGAACAGATGCAAGACAGACAAACCAGTCAGGACATCGCAGAAAAAATCTGGCATTTTTCTGTGTTTGCTCAGCCATAACACAGCACCACACAAAAAAGAAGCAGGTCTTTTTCTCCCAAAAGATCTGCTCCTGTTCCACAATAACTTATAATTTCTTCCTCTGTCTGCGAGGATATTCTCTGTTACCTGTGAGATTCCCGTTCCACAAGCTCACATCCCATTTTTATTTCCTTGCTGATCCCGGTATCGTTCTCAATAAGATCAGCCAGCATGGCTGCTGCCTCCATTCCGCTGGTCTTATAATAAAAATGTACCGTTGTCAGCTTCGGTTCCACGATCTTACCCGGAACTCCATCCCCAATCCCTGCGATCTGAACATCCTCGGGAATGCGAAGCCCGATCTCCTTCAAATAAGTCATGGCTCCCACCGCCATAGTATCCGTAGCACACACAAGAGAATCTATGGAAGGCTCCTCCTCAAAAAGCTCCTTCGCCATCTCATACCCGGAATCCATGGTAAAGCTTCCGATCTTCATCCTCTCCGGCACGACCTCCAGCTTAGCTTTATGGATAGCATCCATAAAACCCTTTTTCCTGCAGGCACCAACTGCCTCGTCCTTATCTGTAACGCCGATATAGGCAAACTTTTTCCCCTTCTCCGCCAGCTTCTCCGTGACCTGAAAAGCTGCTTTATGATCATCCTGATAAATACATGGATATCCGTCCAGATGCTGTCCCAGGATCACGATCGGTACCTTATAATCCTTCAGCATCTGTTTATGCTTTCTGGTAAACATGGTAGCAATAAAAACCACTCCGTCCACCTGACGTTCTTTAAACAGAGAAAGGTATTTCAGCTCTTCTTCCACATCATTATTGGTATTGGCCAGAATAAGCTGATATCCTCTCCGTGTAAGAATATCACTGATCCCTGTCACCTCACGGCTTATGGTATCTGAATTGATCTTTGGAAGGATGACACCGATGAGACTGGTTTTTTTGGTCCGCAGTGTCTGTGCCTGGGAGGATGGCTGATATCCTGTCTCCTGGATCACCCTGCGGATGACTTCCTTTTTTTCACTGCTGACATATCCATTATTCAAATATCTGGATACCGTAGCTCTGGAAACTCCGGCAAGCCTGGCTATTTCATTAATGTTCATAACTTATGTACCTCTTCTTTTGTCCTGTTATATCTGTCCTTGTATGCATATTTATAATATAGATTATACACGGTTTCTTTCCGGTAAAAAAGCTTCTTTTCCTATGTAAATGGAAATTTTTATTACTGCTCACTCCGTTCTCACTAATACGCTTCACAACACAGAGGATACGGGATGCATATACCTCCCATCCCGTATCCTCCATACTCTGTTCCTAAAAATCTCCCCGGCATATCTATTTTTCGGTTTTCCCTGTCATTCCAGATATTCAAACGGATCTACCGGCACGCCATCCTTTTTCATTGCAAAATAAAGATTCGGGCCTTCTACAGAATAATATTTGGTAGGTGCGCTGATATTTCCGATCACTTCGCCCTCCTTTACTGTGTCACCTTCTGCCACAGTAAGGTCCTTCAGCTGCCCATATACTGCCTGATAACCATTTCCCAGCTCCATAGTGACAGTCGTTCCCGTGCAGGCATCCTGTACAACAGAAAGCACCTGACCATCTGCCGCCGCATACACCGGCGCATCCTCCACTGCCTGCAAAGCAATGGCAGAGCTTACACGATACTGATCCAAAGTCGGATAATATACGGTTTCATCCATATTGTAATCCACAAGAACCGTTCCTCTGACCGGCCATTCCATAATGGAATCCTCCGTAAAATCCAAAGCCTGTGCCGCAATTCCGACAGCTGAGGTCTCTGCGGTATCTGTGGAAGCTCCAGCTCCGTTATTCACCACTCCCTCTGCCGATGTATTTCCGGCATTATCTGCTGTATTTCCAGTGCCATCTGTGCGGCTTCTGTCTGCACCTGCTGCCGCAGACACGCTTCTATCCTCCGTACCACTTCCATTATCTGCATCTGCCGCTGCATTTTCGGCTGTACCACTTCCTGCAGTCTCACGGATGCTTCCTGCCACTCCATCTGCTCCGGCTTCTGAAGCTCCTGACAGACCTGCTTCATCTCCGGTTTCTCCATCAGAGATCTCATCCTGTGCTGCATCCTGCCAGCCATCTCCGGCAGCTGCCGCATCCTCTGCGTTTTCCCCGTCCGAAAGCTCCTCTTCCAGCCCGGTCTCTTCTACCTGTACAGAATTTTCCTCCTGGGGATTTTCTGCGATGGGCTTTGTTCCAAGCTGATAAACAGTAATCCCAAGTGCCGCCACTGCTGCCAGAACACCTCCGTTGATAATACCTCTCACGATTTTACTTTTCATATTCTTTCCACCTCTGTCTGATATGTTCATTTTCAGTAACAGAAAAAGCAGTAAAGCTGCCGTTTCGGTCACCATTTCTATATCTATAGAGTGTCCAGAATATGGCTGTCTATTCATTTTTTGAATATTTTTTTATCAGACGTTGCTTCGGATGCCTGACTTTCTTTAATCCTCAGCTTTCAGCTCCATCTCCGGAAAATATTTTTCCAGGATCTCCTCCGCACTGCTTCCGTTTTTTGCCATCTCATTTCCACCAAACTGGGAAAATCCCACACCATGACCGCTGCCACGCACTCGCAGATAATAAATATCATCCTTTTTCTTCAAACTGAAATTCGCGGATTCCAGTCCCATTCCCGCTGCAAAGCTTTCTCCCTCCAGAAGTGTTTCCCCAATCGTAAGCTCTGTCACATAACCGGCACTGTCCCGTTTTTTGATCTTCAGCTCCCCGGAAAGCTGCTCCGCAGGAATTTCCACGATTTTTATACGATCCGGAGATTTTTTGTCCGCACTGCTATCTGCCGATTTCAGATATGTATACGCCTCATCATGAAAAGCTTCTTCCCCGCTGCGGGTTTTCCCTGCGCTTCTCTTATGCCAGGGAGTCAGCCTCACTTTTCCTTCATATGTAAGTACCTGTCCATCCGTCTCTTTTACTGCCTGCTCATAGATCTGCCTTTTTTCTGCAAAAAAATATCTCCAGACTTCCTCTGTACTTCCGTTTTCCCTCAGGATCTCTGCCAGATTTTTCCCCTCGCCCAGCCACCTTTGAATATTCGACCGTGCGATCACAGTCTGCGCTTTTATGGTTTCTTTTTTCATATCCGGGGAAATCTGCGAAAAAACAATGACCGGGAGATATTCTTCCATATCCAGCACCCTCTCTGCCAGGACCCTCTCCGGTCCATTAATGGTTGCCGCCGAAAAATAAGGAAGAACAATTGCTAAAAACACCAGACAATATCGAAGAAGCGCATATTTTTTCATAAAAACACCATAAGCGTTCTTTTTCCTAATATATGTTCTTTTGCCAAAAATTATTATTTGCTGTATACTATAGCAGTTCTATGAATCAATGCATCAAAAAAAGTTATTCCGAACATGCTGCAGTAATTTATGGAAATGCTATATATCAATCGCTATATATCAATCCAAAAAGTATCTGCAGCGATCAGTCCTGCTCACCGCTTATTGCTTGCCACGAATGGAGGTATCACACACCATGCTTGCCATCTTTCTCGCACCATTATATATTCTCATTAATATTTATATCGTCCGCTGGATGATTTTGTGGATGGGTGCCTGCACTCATTTTTTCCAGACCTTTGCGTTCCGGGCATGCTTTGCAGGTGTTTATATTTTTCTGTCCACTTCTCTTCTGACCTGTTTTCTCATCCGGAAGCCACCTGCGTTCCACCGCTTCCTGAAAAATACGGCAAATTATTTTCAGGGAACATTTCTTTACATCCTGATCGTAATCGTAACTACAGATCTCTGCAGACTGATCCTGAAGCATACGCTTCATCCGGCCTGGATGTATTCCCGGAAAGCCTTCGTAGTCACAGGCGCTGTCTGCACCCTTCTGATCATTGGTGTCAGTCTCTATGGGATTTTTAATCAGTGGAATATTAAGACAAAAACTTATGATGTGAAAATAGACAAGCAGGTGAAGGGAATGGACTCCCTGAAGATTGTCCTGCTCGCAGACATTCATTTCGGTTACAGTATCGGAGAAAAACATGCCGGGCTTCTTGTAAAAAAGATCAACGCCGAAGATCCGGATCTGATCTGTATTGCCGGCGATATTTTTGATAACGAATATGAAGGGATCAAAAACCCGAAAAAAACAGCGGCCATTCTCCGTTCGCTGAAATCCAGATACGGCGTTTATGCCTGTTGGGGCAACCATGATCTCAGCGAACCGATTCTGGCCGGTTTTACCTTCCGCAATGCAAAAAAAGATTATGATGATCCCAGAATGCGGAATTTTCTGGAATCTGCCAACATCCGGCTTCTCGATGACGAAACCGTCCTCATAGATAAACGGTTTTATCTGACAGGCCGTAAGGATCCTTCACGCTGCCGAAAAATGTCCGACACCCGTAAGGATCCTGACCAGCTTACAGCCTACCTTGACAAAACACTCCCGATTATTTTTATGGATCATCAGCCCGGTCAGCTGGATGAAGTGGCAGCCGCAGGCGCAGACCTTGATCTCTGCGGCCATACTCATGACGGCCAGCTGTTCCCTCTGAACATCATCACCGGCCTGGTCTGGGAAAATTCCTGCGGCTACCTGAAAAAGGGGACTATGCACAACATCGTTACCTCCGGTGCCGGCATATGGGGCCCGAATATGCGTACTGCCACAAACAGCGAGATCTGTTCGATCACAGTACATTTTTATCCTGCATAATTAATCCCCCATAAATTATCAGACTATCAACCAAGAAAGGAGAAAAATCATGAGTGTCACCGTAAATCCAAAAGCCCGACAAATTTTACCGGTTATTCTGGGCTGCTGCGTAATTGGAACTGTTTTTTTTCTGGCAATAACTATCTGTTCCGCCATAAAATATCATGATTACGTACCTGTAGATGCTGTTATATCATCTGTCAGCCGCTCAAATAATCCTAACAAGCCTCATAGTTCCAATTATCATAACTATGTGAAGTACTCTTACACCTACAAGGAACAAAATTACACAGCTGACCGAATCGAGTTTTTACGCCTTGGCAAAGCCCCCGGAAAGCATGTTCAGATCAAATGTGATCCGCAGAATCCAAACCAGATCCAGAATATCTATTCTATGACCATCTCTATTGTCTTCCTAGTAATCCTGATCATAACAGATTTCCTGCTCATTCTTATGATAAAGTCTTAATACTGTACAGCTATGCTCTAATTTTGTCGAAAATGTCCATAATATTTTTTTTATCGCATTGACATACTCCTACCATTGAAATCCTACTCGATGGCTCTGCTGATTCGTTCGTCAGTACGTAATTTTCTATGATATAAAAAAGACGGTTACGCTGAATCACAACGTAACCGTCTTCCACAGATATAAAACAAAATTCCCACCTACTGCCTTGAGCAATAAATGGGAATTTATCTGATCCACTTAAAAAGTGAGGCATCGGGGATTCGAACCCCGGACAACTTGATTAAAAGTCAAGTGCTCTACCGACTGAGCTAATACCCCATATTTACATTAAAACATACCCAAGCTTTTTCTAACCAGCTGTTCATATGTCTTACATTAAAACATGCTCAGGCTTTTTCTAACCAGCCGTTCGTATGTTTTACATTAAAACATGCCCAGAGCCGGAATCGAACCAGCGACACGAGGATTTTCAGTCCTCTGCTCTACCAACTGAGCTATCTGGGCATAAGTAGCGGGGACAGGATTTGAACCTATGACCTTCGGGTTATGAGCCCGACGAGCTTCCAGACTGCTCCACCCCGCGTTATTAAATGTTAAAAGCCGATGATCGGACTCGAACCGATAACCTGCTGATTACAAATCAGCTGCTCTGCCAATTGAGCCACATCGGCATTTAAGTGGATGGAGAAGGATTCGAACCTTCGAAGGCGGTGCCAACAGATTTACAGTCTGCCCCCTTTGGCCACTCGGGAATCCATCCATAATCTATGGGACCTATAGGGCTCGAACCTATGACCCTCTGCTTGTAAGGCAGATGCTCTCCCAGCTGAGCTAAGATCCCATATTTAATTCATTACAGCTAAGCTGTAACGACCCAGAAGAGACTCGAACTCTCGACCTCCGCCGTGACAGGGCGGCGCTCTAACCAACTGAGCCACTGGGCCATTTTAAGGTTTGTACCTTAAAAACTACATACATGCTTGTTGATCGTTAATCAAACTCTTTGAATCAATTCTTAACCTGCGTTTCTTGGTCAAGCCCTCACCCGATTAGTAACAGTCAGCTCCATGTGTT
>ENA-OQDL01000963-OQDL01000963.1-human-gut-metagenome-genome-assembly--contig:-NODE-963-length-15946-cov-5.074467_pt1 | contig 15946 bp, 15 predicted proteins | sample MGYA00242782_ERZ504609 | MGnify/ENA primary metagenome ERZ504609 (study PRJEB26092, sample SAMD00036320) | human gut metagenome | host: Homo sapiens | study: EMG produced TPA metagenomics assembly of... | reverse complement strand
TGAGTTGCTCATCGGAATAATATCTATAGCCACTTACTGTAGTATGATGCGGATGAAGTTTTCCATTGGCATCCCAATTTCGTAATGTCTGAGCAGATACGCCTATAATTTTTGAAAATTCATGTATGAATAATATTTACTCAAAGTATCAACTCCTTTCAATAATATTCTACTCTAATATCTTATAAAACTCAACACCGGCTTATATGATTTTACAATTTATATTTTAACTATTAACAACCTCCATAATCAATTTTTGATTAGTATGTGGTAAAATATAGGAAATTATGTTCTTTTTGTGATAAAATGATGTAAATGCGGGAATGCATAGCAATGGAGAAATCCGGTTACATCAGTGAGTGGCAAAAATTTTAACTTTTTCGACACTCACATCATAAAATACTTAATACTGATTATGAAACAAGGAGATTTTAAATGAAAATTGTATTTTTCAGATGTTAAAATCAATTGGAGAGGATATTGATCTTTCTGCATATGATGAACTCGGTGAAGTTGTAAAGTACAGCTTTTCTTCACCTGAAGAAGTCCCGGCGCGTGTCACGGATGCTGATGTGATCATATTAAATAAAGTTCCGGTCAATGAGCAGACGATTGGAACTGCAAAGAATCTGAAGCTCGTCTGTGTCACAGCCACAGGCACGAACATCCTGGATAAAGAGTATCTTGATTCAAAAGGAATTGCCTGGAGAAATGTTGCCGGTTATTCTACTGAGACTGTCGCACAGCACACATTTGCAATGCTTCTCTTCCTATTAGAAAAGCTTCGTTATTATGATGATTATGTGAAAGAAGAGCGCTATGTAAATGATGTCTCTTTCACTCATTTTGCAGAACATTTCACAGAAATCCATGGAAAAACCTGGGGGATCATCGGACTTGGGGCAATCGGCAGACGTGTCGCTGAGATTGCACGTGCATTTGGAGCGAAAGTCATTTACTACTCCGCCTCCGGTGCTCCGGCGCAGGAAGGTTATGAACAGGTTGACTTTGAGACATTGCTTACGCAGTCTGATATTATTTCCGTCCACGCTCCACTCAACGAACATACAGAAGGACTGATCAACAGCAAGGCGTTTAAAAAAATGAAATCTTCCTGTATTTTCCTGAATCTCGGAAGAGGACCGATCGTCGATGAGCAGGCATTATATGATGCACTGGTCAGGAATCAGATTGCCGCAGCAGGATTAGATGTCCTTTGTGAGGAACCAATGTCCGCAGATAATCCATTGGTTCAATTCAAAGACAGCAAGCGCCTGCTGATCACGCCACATATTGCCTGGGCAAGCGTGGAAGCGAGAACTCATCTGATGGAAATTATCCACGGACAAGTCAAGGATTTTTTTGCTTAAGATCAACATTTTGTTTATCCCTACAATTTTTCTGCAATTTGCAATCAATATTTTTCTGTAAAGTTTAAAGAAAATAATTGTAAACTCCGGGTAAAGTGTTTTATAATAGCCATGTACGTAATTTTTGCAAGACGTAACATGTCAACTTAATAACTTAAGAAAAAGGAAAAAAGAAAATGGGAATTACAATGGTTTTGTCCTTGCTCAGCGGAGTTGCCCTCTTCCTGTACGGAATGGCACTCATGGGAGACAGTCTTAAGAAGGTTGCCGGTAACAAACTGGAACTTATCTTATACAAGCTCACAAACTCCCCAATCAAAGGATTGCTGCTGGGTACAGTCGTAACAGCGATCATTCAGTCGTCATCAGCTACTACTGTTATGGTCGTAGGATTCGTAAACTCCGGTATGATGAAAGTTGCTCAGGCAATCGGAATCATTATGGGTGCCAACATTGGAACAAGTATCACAGGCTGGATTTTATGTCTTTCTTACATTGATGGCTCCAGTGGCATCGCGCAGCTTCTGTCCACCGCGACAATCTCTGCGATCGTTGCGATCATCGGTATCATCTTCCGTACATTTGTAAAGAAGAAACCTTATTCCGATATTGGTGACATTATGCTTGGTTTTGCGATCCTGATGTTCGGAATGCAGACAATGAGTGGTGCGGTTTCACCTCTGAAAGAGAACCCACATTTTGTCAGCCTTCTGACAATGTTTAAGAATCCATTCATGGGTATCCTTGTTGGTATCGCATTTACTGCAGTGCTTCAGAGTGCATCTGCATCTGTCGGTATTCTTCAGGCATTATCAATCACAGGCTCTATTACATTTGCTGCCGCACTTCCTATTACAATGGGTATCGGTGTCGGAGCTGCCTGTCCTGTACTGCTTTCTTCTATCGGTACAAACAAGAACGGAAAGCGTACAGCACTTATTTACCTGCTGAATGACTTGTTCGGAATGATCTTTTGGTCTATCGTATTTTACTCAGTAAATGCTGTTGTCCACTTTACATTTATGGACATGGTCATGAGTCCTGTCAGCATTGCTTTATTGAACTCAGTATTCCGTATCGCTACGATCCTGATCCTTGCTCCATTTATCAGCAAGATTGAGAAGCTTGTCTTCTTCCTGATCAAGGATACAGACGAAGACAACGAAGAGCAGGCTGATTTTGATCTGCTCGAGGAACGTTTTCTGGATTACCCGCCGCTGGCGATCAGTCAGAGTCAGATGGCTGTTAACGGTATGGCGAAGAATGCCCGCAAGAATCTCATGCGCGCTTTCGAACTTCTGACAGACTTTAGCGACAGCAAGTTCAATAAGATCCAGGAAAAGGAAAACATGATCGACAAGTACGAGGATAAACTTGGTACTTATCTGATGCAGTTAAGTATGCATGATATGACACCTGATCAGGCGAAGCAGACCTCCAAGTTCCTTCATACGATCAGTGACTTCGAGCGACTTGGTGACCACGCAGTCAACATTTCCAGAGTTGCCCAGGAACTTCACGAAAAGTCCCGTACATTCTCTGAATCTGCTACTTATGAGCTGAATGTGCTTGAGAAGGCATTGGTTGAGATTGTTGATCTTACAGTAAATTCTTTTGTAGATGAAGATCTTGAGACTGCTGCAAAGGTTGAACCTCTGCGCGAACTGATTGGTATTCTCTGTAATGATCTGAAACTTCGTCACATTAAGAGACTTAGAAATGGTCAGTGTGATCTGAATACCGGATTTGCTTTTAATGACCTGCTTACAAACTACGAGCGTATCGCAGCGCACTGTTCTAACATTGCTGTAGCGATTCTCGAGCTTGATTCTTCTAACTTTGATATTCATGAATATACAAAGAGTGTCCGCAAGCTGAAGGATGAAACTTATCTTACAGCCTTTGAGGAATATGAGAAGAAATATGATATCAACGGATATCAGCCGGAAGCTGAAGCAGATAAGAAAATCTCTGTGAAAGCAAAGGATAAAGACAACGAGAAATCTTCCGGAAAGAAGAAAGACAAAGACAAGAAAAAAGATAAAAAGAAATAAATTCCTTTCTATTTTATTTGAAAAAGGAACAGTTCACAAAGAGCTGTTCCTTTTTTGTATGTATTCTCCTTACGTGCAATACCGAAATGTCTTATCCGTAAGAATTCTTGCAAAGATCAACCCTAACGGAAGAGCTGCAACAATCAATATTGCCGCCGCAAACCAGGAAGCTGATGTAGAAAGATTCATTGTTCCCAGATTATAAAATCCACGGTACAGATACAATCCAGGAACCATGATTACAATCGACGGAACCGTGACAGAAATTCTCGGATATCCAACCTGATTTTTAATCATAGTTGCCAGAAGTCCGGCTGTTAATGCTCCGACAAATGCTGCTGCCGCCGGAGGCAATGCCGTCAGATCAACCAGTTCCAATCGCAGTGTATTGGCAATCGCACCGATTCCTGCCGCCACTGCCGCAAGGCGCGTAGGGCTGTTGAACATAATCGAGAATCCAAACACACCACAAAAGCTTGCAAGCAGACGGAAAACAATCCATTCTGCCTGCGTCAGGTCAAGCTTCTGAAAATCCACCGGCTGTAATCCTAAGATCAACGCCATGATCCATGCAGACATTGTAGCTACCAAAACAATAATCAGTGCATACATGAGTCGTTCCATGCCAGAACGCATGTCCAATTTTGCAAGGTCAATTCCACTTGTGATGAAAGGAAAACCAGGAATAATAAATAGCATTGCGCAAATATAGCCCGCCTCATGCTGAATTGAAATTGCCCACAAAAGTTCTGCTGCTTTCAAAAGTCCCGCATAAACCAGACAGGCTGCTGAAACAGATGAGGCTATGCACAAAAACAATGTAAAATGATGTTTACTCAATTTACACCTGATAAAATTTCCAATCCCTGCACCGACAAAGGCACAGAACATTTCAATCAATCCACCGCCAAGCAGAAATGTAAATCCACCGCATGCCAATGCTGCTGCCATTCCCAATGCAGTTGGAGAATAGAGTCCATGAATCTCTTCAATCTGATCTAGCAGCTTATGCAGTTCTTCTCCGGACATTTCCTGTTCTCCCTGCTCAAATTCACGGATAAAGTGCTCCAACCTGTTTAATTTTGATGTATTCACGCCCGTATTCGTCAGACACAAGGACTGCGTGAATCCGTCGTCACCGTCAAAACAGGTATACTCAATCGACATCAGACCAATATCCGCTGTACACGTTATCCCCATCTCTTCTGCCAGAGCATTCATAGAACTTCTCACTCTCCAAGCTCCGGTTCCACAGGAGAGAAGCATAATCCCCACTCTTCCGACAATTGATGCTTTCTCCGTCAAACTTGCTTGTGTTACCGGTGTTTCTTCTCCACCTTTATCTGTATATTCATGCCAGAGAATATCCATATGATTTTTTCTTATTTTCTGAGTCTGCATCTCATTCACTTCCTCTTTATTCCAGGTCAAGGCTTTCTGCTCCTGCCTTTTTCATCATCTTCTCTCTGCATGAAAGAACAATCCCATCAATCTCATCCAGATGATGAAGCATTCGTTTCTCAAATCCATGAATTGGAAGTAAAACTCCTATCTCATCGAATCCTTTCTGACGTTTTTCACCGGTATCCTGTCCATAATAAACTTCCACTCTCGGAGCCTGTTTCTGAATCTTCTGGAAAGTATCCCAGACAACTGCATAGGCCTGTGCTTCTGTCAGTCCAAGCTTTCTGGTATCCGGTAATGCATATAACGCCATCACGCCACGTTTCTTGTTCTCTTTTTTCTCCTGAATCTGCATGCCCTCTGTATAGGAACGAACTATATCATATCCGTCAGCAAGATACAGTTTTGATCTCGGTGCACATTGATGTTGCCTGTACGTCTCATGGAACTTTTCATATTCATGAGCTGTTACTTCCCTTTTCCTGCTCTCCAAAAGCTTTCCGTTCACATCTGTCAGAAGAACCGGATTCTCTCCTGATTTTCCATGGAACTTCTTAGGTATCAAATACGCGTCTCGAAGCAGGTCAAACATACTTCCTCCACACAATTCAAGCAGCAATGCACTGACATCTCCATTTTTATAAGATTGGAGCAGAACCTCTGCAAAATGTCTGTCGCCATCGTCATTTATCTCCTGATAATTTTCCAAATGCTCATAAAATACTTCATTTAGCCGATCACAGGCCTCTTGTGACTCAAGAACCTTAGATATAACTCCTTCTACAGCTTCTTCACGTGGTAATACTGTCTGCATACTCACACTTCCTTTGTTATTTCTTGTTTTTCACCTGTTAAAACAGAATAAAATCCTACTTATTAATATAGAAAGCGCCGGTTCTAAAGTCAAACCGGCGCATACTGTTTTATTCACATATCTGATATATATTTTCTACATAGGAATAGATTGAATCCATAATATCTTCTTAAACAATACCTTATTTCAGAACTAACATTTTTTTGAACATCTCCGCCGCAATACTTGGCGGAAATGTGTGATTCTCAACCAGACAGATTTCTCTTTCCGGAATATTCTCCTTTAGTGGAATCTGACAGACCTTTCCTTCCTCGATCACTGGTCTTACGAACAGCTCCGGAAGGAATCCAATGCCCAGTCCATTCATAATAAGCGGCAACACCTGATCGATCGTCTCAACTTCCGTATCCGGAGATAGAACCAGATCATTCTCCAGGAAAAATTTGGAATAGAACTCATAGGTTGTGCTTCCCTGCCCAAGAGAAATCAACGGATTCTCAATTAAGTCTTTCAGCCTCATTGGTTTTTCTTTCCCCTGAAAAGAATGATCTCCCACTGCAATTTCCTTAAAAGACATTAAAGAAGTACTTTTCAACGGCTTCTTTGCCTGAAGCGGCGTAGTCACAACTGCAAAGTCCGCCAGTCCGTTCTTGACGGACTCAACCGCCTCCGGCGTGGAATGATTCAGAAGTCTCAGCCGAACACCCGGATATTGCTTATGAAAGCGCCCCAGTATAGGAAGAAGTAAAAGATGAAGTGCAATCTCACTCGCACTGATTGTGATACTTCCGCTCTCCATGCTTCGCTCCATTGCAAGCTCCGCTTCAGCCGCATGAAGATGCTGATATGCAACAGAAACATGCTGATACAGCTTCTCTCCTTCCGCTGTAAGCGTAACTCCTCGATTAGATCTGACAAACAATTTACACCCAAGCTGATTCTCCAGATTATTCATAAAATGAGTAATATTCGGCTGGTTGCTCATCAATACTTTCGCCGCTTTAGAAAAGCTCTTATACATTGCTACATAATAAAAAATTCCGGTAATAATCATAAGTAATTTTCCATAAGTCCCCCCGTAAACTGACACTAATCTGTTACTCTCCACCTGCAGAGGTGGGAGTCAAACCACATCTGATAAATCATATAAAAAATGTATATCTGTCATAACAAATATGTATTTTTATTTCTTTGTTATTTATTATATACTGAATGACTAAAAAATCAAACACATTCATTTACGAGGGGCGATATCATGATCAAGCAAAATATTAAATTTCTCACAACCGGACAATTTCTCACTTTTTCACACACTTGTAAAAATCTTTCTTCGGATGTGCGCATCCAGGATCTTGAGAACCACAATCGCGTAGATATCAACGGAAAAGATCTTTCTGAACTCGCCACGATCCAGCTTGGTCTTCCGTTTCTCCTCGTTATTCATGGAGAAGATGAAAAAATAGCCAGAAGAATGTTGAAGAAGTATTGTGCATAAAAATTGAGTTGCCGTTTACACTCTGTATAAGCAGCAACTCAACTCTTATTACTCTCCCCAGACTTCTTCTTCAATTTCTTTCACAAGCTTTAACTTTGCCCATTGTTCCTCTTCTGTCAGTTTGTTTCCGATTTCACAGGAAGCGAACCCACACTGTGGACTGAGATAAAGCCTGTCTAATGGGATATATTTTGCAGCTTCATGAATTCTCCTGATCACAACTTCTTTCTCCTCGAGCTGAGGTGTCTTCGTTGTAATTAACCCTAATACCACTTTTTTATCCGGAGACACCTTTGCAAGCGGAGCAAATCCACCTGATCTTGCATCATCATACTCAAGGAATAATGCATCCACATTTTCTTTTGCAAAGACATAATCTGCTACAGAATCATATGGTCCGCTTGTAAAAAATGTTGAATGATAATTTCCTCTGCAGATGTGGGAAGTGATTACCATATCCTCCGGTTTTCCTTCCAGTGCAAGGTTATTCACTTCAAGAAGCTCTTTTTTCACATCTTCAATATCCGTTCCAAGAAGTTTGTATCTCTGCTTTGCCGCATCTCCGACAATTGCTCCCCAGGTACAGTCGTCAAGCTGAAGATTTCTGCATCCTGCTTCATAGAACTGACGGATCACTTCCTGATAAGCTGTTCCAATGTCGTGGATCAGTTCTTTGTTTGTCTCATAATATTTTCTCGTATTTTTATAGTTGACCGGAATAATCATCTGCTGGAACATCTGCGCCGGCGCCGGAATTGTATATTTTGCAACTGTGTTCTCATCCTCAAACTGTTTCAGGAATTTGAAATGTTCTACAAACGGATGCGCCTTTGCCTTTATCTTTCCTGTCAGATAAGTATCTTCCAGTGATGCCAGCTCTCCATCAAACTGTACCCCGCTGCCGGTCTGTTCATGACCGACACCTTCAAATCCCCACATAAAATCCAGATGCCAGTAAGTTCTTCTGAACTCTCCGTCTGTGATCACATGAAATCCAAGCTCTTTCTGCTTTGCTACAACTTCTGTAACTGCTTTATCAATGATTTGATTCTTTTCTGCTTCGCTGATCTTTCCTTCCTGATAATCTGCATTCGCTTTCTTAACCTCTTCCGGTCTTAAAAAGCTTCCCACGAAATCGTATCTGCATGGTGTCTGATATTTACTCATAAATTAATTCTCCTTTTATTTTTCTAAGTGATGTTTTATCGTTACTGTTCACTCCCGTGTCAATCACTTCGCTGATTGACACGGAGGATGCATGTTTTGGCTTGAATGCATCTCGCCCCATCGCCAAAGGCGATTTAAAATGGCGAGATGCGTTGCTGGTCGCACATCGTGTGAACAGTAACGTTTTATCTGCAATCATCTTATCATTCCATGCTTATTTTGAAAAATATATAAATTTATGCATTTGTCATAGTTTGAAACTATGGTGAACTATATTCCTTTAACCCTTGATCAAATCACAAGAATCTCATCCTGTACCGGTCCGTACACTTTCGTTTCTCTCTCCGAAGTAATATGAACATCATATTCCAGTCTTACACCATACTTCTCTGTATACAGTCCCGGCTCTATGGAAAACATCGTCCCTGGAAGCAGACAGCGGTCATCATGTGTCTCATAATCATCCAGATTTGCTCCGATTCCATGACATCTATGACCGATATTATGTCCTGTCCGGTGCATCAGATACTGTGCACATCCAAGCTGTTCAAACCGTTCTTTCAGCCTGCGGTCTACTTCATATCCTCTGACAGTTTCTCCTTCATCTAATCTCGCCTGAATAAACTGTCTTGCATCTTCACGTGCATCATATACTATCTGAAACCATTTCTTGTACTCCGGCTCAATCTTCTCTCCGACATTCATACACCAGGATACATCATAATATACCGCATCCTCTTCCGGAAGACGTCCGGCAATATCTATGATCAATCTGCTGCCTTCACGGATCTGCTTCGAATCATTTTCATTTGGTTCATACCCCGGATCACATGCATGTTCATCAATACCGAAAAATGGCGGAGAATCCACATAAATGTTTTCCTGTCTGATCAGCTCCTGCATCTTCTGAAGCATTGCATACTCATCAATATAAGTTCCCGCATCTATCTTCTCCCGGATCCAAGAAAATGTATCAGTAAGGATCTTATGTATGATAACTCCGGCCTGTCGGTGTGTTTCTATCTGATGTTCCGTTAGTACTGCACCGAAATGCTGCATCAGATCTGCACTTGTAACCGGCTCGATTCCGTAAGTTCTAAGATACTCGATCAGGCCGGCATCCATAGAGCTGATTGTCGGGACATTTCCACCCGGAGAGTACTGGCAGGCAATCTTCATACCCGGCTTCAATAATTCTGACAGCACTTTCTTCTGTCCTTCGATCCCTTGATATAATATTTTCTTTCCTGGTAGATGTTCGAGAAGAAGTGGTTCAATCGCTGAGAGCACCTTCACCGGTTCGCCCTGCGCCGGAATCAAATAGAACAGCCTTCTTGTGCAGAAACGATTTCCAAGCTCAAGAAACTCTTTCGTGATAAAGTCATGACCTTGGAAATCTGTAAATAACCAGCCGTCCATTTTTGCTTCCTTCAATAATTTCTGTATCTTTATAATATCCAACTTATGAAATCTCCTTAATAAGCGCCTGGCACAAATGACCTTGAAACTACCTCTACAAGTGCCTGGCACAAATAATCTGAATCCTGATTCTTATGCTCCAAGGATTCTCTGGTAAGCCTTCTTCACCGGAACATACAGAATCGCAATTCCTACTACTGTAAATCCTGCATTGATGATCGTAGCCGGGATAGATGTGATCTCTGCCGCCAACGCTGCACTCCAGGAACTTCCAAGAACAACCAGTTCAACTGTTGACCAGATAAAGTCTACGATAATGTTCGTAATGCCGTAGATAGCCGCACAGAGGACTGCATAACCATATTCCTTCTTCGCATCTCCCTGAGCTTTTTTCTTCAGAGACTGAAAGATCATGCCCACGAGCAGACATTTGATAATTGTGCTGACGAATACATTCGGGATTGCCTGAATATAACCGTTCAATACATCAAAGACGAGAAGTCCGAGAACTCCTGCCACAGTTGAAAGCTTAGGTCCAAGCATTAATACTGCAAGCATTACGAAAATGTGTCCGAAATGCAGAAATGGTGTTCCGACAGCCGCCGGAAGCGGAATACGGAAAGACTGGATTCCCAGATAAATAATAGCTGCAAAAAATGCAGTCATTACGATTTTCTTTGTGCTGATACTTTCGTTTTTCATATTTTGTAAATCTCCTGTTTGTTATCTCTTATGTTGAGTAATTACCTGACGGATAATGTCAGACTTGTAAGTGAATTTTCCCAACATACCGCCTTATTATATCAGCGCCCTGGTCTGTTAGATATATCCAGTTTTAAAATATTTATACAAGCCAGTTTTATAGTTATATAATAAAACAAGTAAAAGCAACACAGAAAAAAACGTCCCCCGGGGAAATCCCCGGAGAACGTTTTCTTTCAACTTATATTCTTAATGTCATCCATATATGGATTACAAAAGTATTACAGAAGTCCTCCGATAGAAAGGAAGAGTGGAGCGAATACAAGTGATACAACTGTCATAAGTTTGATCAGGATGTTGATGGACGGACCTGATGTATCCTTGAACGGATCTCCTACAGTATCTCCAACAACGGCTGCCTTATGAGCCTCACTACCTTTTCCGCCGTGGTTTCCTTCTTCGATATACTTCTTAGCGTTATCCCATGCACCACCTGCATTTGACATGAAGATCGCCATAAGAACTCCTGTTACGAGGGATCCTGAAAGAAGTCCGCCAAGAGCGTCAACTCCAAGAAGAACACCTACTACTACAGGAACGATAACTGCCATCAGACCTGGAAGAAGCATCTCGTGAAGTGCTGCTGTTGTAGAAATAGCAACGCATGACTTGTAGTCAGGTTTCTCTTCACCTTTCATGATGCCTGGTTTCTCACGGAACTGACGTCTAACTTCCTCGATCATTGAATATGCAGCCTTAGATACAGACTCCATAGTGAATGCTGAGAAGAGGAATGTAAGCATACCACCGATAAAGATACCGATGATTACTTTGTAGTCAAGAAGGTTGATGGATTTCAGACCTACTGTCTCTGCATAAGATACGAACAGCGCAAGAGCTGTAAGTGCTGCAGAACCGATAGCAAATCCTTTACCCATAGCTGCTGTTGTATTACCTACAGAGTCAAGCTTGTCTGTAATGTCACGAACGGACTCATCAAGACCGGACATCTCTGCGATACCACCAGCGTTGTCTGCGATCGGACCATATGCATCAACTGCAACAGTGATTCCTGTTGTAGAAAGCATACCAACTGCTGCAAGAGCAATTCCATACAGACCAAATACATTATAAGAAACAAAAATACCAACACAGATCAGAAGCAGCGGGATAGCTGTTGATTTCATACCAACTGCAAGACCACTGATGATTGTTGTAGCTGCACCTGTCTCAGACTGCTCTCCGATTCCTTTAACCGGTTTGTAATCTGCTGATGTGTAGTACTCTGTGATGTTACCAATGATAACACCAACAATCAGACCAGCGATAACTGCGATTGCTGCGTTCATGTTTCCAAAAAGCACCCAGCTAAGTGCTAAAGAAGCAATGATTACGATTGCTGAAGAAGCATAGCTTCCTTTTGTAAGAGCTTTCTGAGGATTTGTGTTCTCTCCGCCTCTTACGAAGAATGTTCCAAGGATAGAAGCGATCAGACCACATCCTGCGATTGCAAGTGGGAATAATACTCCTGAAACTTCGCTTACTGCAACACCAAGTGTCAGTGCTGAGATCAGAGATCCACAGTAAGACTCGAAAAGGTCAGCTCCCATACCTGCTACGTCACCTACGTTATCTCCAACGTTGTCAGCGATAACAGCCGGGTTACGCGGATCATCTTCCGGGATACCTGCTTCTACTTTACCTACAAGGTCAGCTCCAACGTCTGCTGCCTTTGTATAGATACCACCACCAACACGTGCAAACAATGCGATGGAAGAAGCACCAAGGCTGAATCCGAATAATACATCTACATTCTTAGTTACGATGTACACAAGGCTGACACCAAGTGCACCAAGTCCAGCAACACACATACCCATAACGGCACCACCTGAAAATGCGATGGAAAGAGCTTTGTTCATTCCGCTCTCTTTAGCTGCGTTAGCTGTTCTGACATTTGCCTTAGTAGCAACTGTCATTCCGCAGTAACCTGCGATTGTTGAGAACAGAGCACCTACTACGAAGCAAACTGCTGTTACCCAGTTACCTACTCCTAATCCGATCAGTACGAAAAGTACTACTACGAATACAATAAGGATCTTGTACTCTGCTGTCAGGAAAGCACGTGCACCATCTGCGATTGCACCGGCAATTTCCTTCATTCTTTCTGTTCCGGCATCCTGTCTGCTAACCTTTGCTGCAAGATACGCTGCAAAAAGAAGAGCAATGACAGCTGCAACTGGAACCAGATACATATAATTGTTCATTCTTAATTTTCCCTCCTGAATTTCAATATCATATGTTTGTATTACACTATATCACATTTTTTTAGGTTTTTAAAGGAAAATTTTATATTTATTTAACTCTCTTTACATAAAATAGTATTTTTTTCACATTTTTCTTTTCAAATTATATGATAGTCTAAAAAATTTTTAGGTCATTTTTACCATCCTGTGTTGTTTTTTACGCTGTTACTTCTTATTAAATATAGTATGTATATAAGATTTCAATCTCATTTATAAAAAAAATTATTCAAGAAATCGTTCAATAATCATAAAAAATAATCTCCGGAAAAACAGTCTTTACTGCTTTTGGGAGATTATTTTTTTATCAAGTATTATTCTACATCTTTCAATGCTTCGAGATCTTCTTCTCCTGTACGTACTTTTACTACTTTCTGCACGTTGTATACAAAGATCTTACCATCACCGACATGTCCTGTATACAGTGTCTTGGATGCTGTTTCGATAACTTTCTCAACCGGAATATTTCCAACGATAACTTCTACTTTTACCTTTGGCAGAACAGTTACGTCCATCTCAACTCCACGGTATTTCTCGCCGGCACCTTTCTGGATACCACATCCCATAACCTGAGTCACTGTCATTCCTGTTACACCAAGATTATTCAATGCTGCTTTCAGGCGCTCGTACTTGGAAAGTTTTGCGATAATAACTACTTTATGCATTCCTGTATCTGCATCTACCGGTCCGGCTACAGGTACAGCTGCTGCTCTCTGGATTGGAGATGCTGCGTCATAATCTGCTACACCAAGATCTGTGTTTTCATTTTCATTCATTGCACCTTCTGTAATATCCATGATGCTGAATCCTGCATATGCTGATGCAAGACCATGCTCCTTGGAATCCAGACCAACAATCTCTTCTTCCTCTGAAACACGAAGTCCAATTGTCATATCAATTACTTTGAAGATAATTGTCATTGTTACAACTGTCCAAGCAAGAACTGTTACTACACCAAGAAGCTGTGTTCCGAGAAGTCCGAATCCACCGCCGTAGAACAGACCTTTCAATGTGCTTTCCGGCGCATTTGTTGTTGCAAAAAGACCAACTGCGATTGTTCCCCAGATACCATTTAAGCAATGAACTGCTACGGCACCAACCGGGTCATCTACATGCACTACATTATCACAGAACCAAACGCCAAATACTACGAGAACTCCTGCAACTGCTCCAATGATCAGTGCTCCTAATCCATCTGTCACATCACAAGGTGCTGTGATTGCTACCAGACCTGCGAGGGATGCATTCAGACACATAGACACATCTGGTTTTCCATAACGAAGCCATGTGAAGATCATACATACAACGGTTGCTGTTGCCGGTGCGATTGTTGTTGTCATAAAGATAGATGCAAGCTGTGGGCCTGTTGTTGCTGCCGCACCGTTGAATCCATACCATCCAAACCAGAGGATGAAACATCCAAGAGCACCAATTACGAGGTTATGTCCTGGAAATGCATGGACTTTTGTTACTTTTCCATTCTTATCTCTTGAGAATTTACCAATTCTGGCTCCTTCCATTGCAGCTCCGATAAATGCTGTTGCTCCACCTACCATGTGGATTGCACAAGATCCTGCAAAATCATGGAAGCCAAGCTGTGAAAGCCATCCGCCTCCCCAGATCCAGTGTGCTTCGATTGGATACACAACTGCGGAGATCATTGCGGAATAAATACAATAGGAAAGAAACTTTGTTCTTTCTGCCATGGCTCCTGATACGATTGTTGCTGCTGTCGCACAGAAAACCAGGTTGAATACAAAATTAGACCAGTCAAATGTTTGCATAATCTTGTAAAGATTATGCATTTCCGGCTGCACGGGGGAGAAATGGTGATTCGGCCGATTCTCCGCTGTGGGCGATATGGAGGAAGTTGAGGACTCTGTTCCTAAGGCAACGGCTATTGCATGGGTTGACTGTGACCGGAACCGTTCTTTTTCTTCGGCCCGTACCGTCAAGGTGAAGGCTTATATTCATCATTCCGGCAAGATCTCCGTGCTGGAATATGTCAAGAAACCGCCCTTGCGCGTCCAGTCTTATTTGCGTAAACGGCTGGAAGTGTATCGGGTGCCCAAGGCATTGCTGGAAGGCGGTTATATTCAGCCTGGCGAACAATACTTGCAGCTGCGTTACATTCCGGCATGGATGAACGACTAAACAGATAAACTCTATATTAATAAGGAAGAATACAACATGAAACTGAAGTATGTTTTTATGGCCTGCATGTTGCTGATGGCATTAGGCTTGCAGGCTCAGGATTATTCCAAGCGAAAATTGGGTACACACAATTCAATGACTTACATGAAGCCTCGTACGACTCAGATGCTGGCTATGTGGCCGTTCGCCAAATGCCAGAGCATGACGTATACAGAACAATATGATTTTGGTGTCCGTTTCTTTGATTTGCGTATCCGTTCATTGACGGAAAGCCTTATTTTGCGCATGGTGAGGTGGAATTTACCGAAGTGGATGCCTATATGGTATTGGACTATCTGAACCAGAAAGGCGATTGTGCTGTCAATCTGGTACTGGAAAACACTTCCAAGATCGGTGAAACCCAGCATGAAGCTTTCAAGGCTTTGTGTAAGGAAGCAGTGGAAAAATATAAGAATATTCATTTTATCGGTGGCTGGACAAAATATCCCGGCGATCATCCGGTGATTTATAACTTCAATACTCCGGGAGTAAATCGGGAAGAACGCTACAAGGTGTTCACCCTGCTGAATGAAGCTGTGGCCGATTTGCAGCAGACCAAGAAAGTGGATATTGACAAGGCTAAGGCTGGAGTGAAGGAATTTCTTGATCGTCCGGAAGGCTTTGCCAAACAAGATAATCCGAAGTACTGGAGTGACTGGTTGAACGACAGCAGCAAGGAAAACGTGGTATTGATGCTGGATTTCCCTGAAATCGGTGCTCCCGATGCATGGGTAAAAGCGCATACCGTGAAAAAAAGGCAACAGCTTGTTCAATGCATTGTCCAAGTTTAAGAAATAAAAAAGCATTCTCTTTCGGCCTGAAGAGTGCGTGAAGGCAAGGTAGAAGGCGATTTATAGCGCATAATCGCATTTTTTTGAAAAAAAGACTCTTAAATGTTTGTAGTTTCAAAATTAAACCTCTACCTTTGCATCCGCAATTGAGAAAGAAACCTCGGGCGTTTAGCTCAGCTGGTTCAGAGCATCTGCCTTACAAGCAGAGGGTCGGCGGTTCGAATCCGTCAACGCCCA
>ENA-OQDL01000962-OQDL01000962.1-human-gut-metagenome-genome-assembly--contig:-NODE-962-length-15955-cov-3.218031_pt1 | contig 15955 bp, 14 predicted proteins | sample MGYA00242782_ERZ504609 | MGnify/ENA primary metagenome ERZ504609 (study PRJEB26092, sample SAMD00036320) | human gut metagenome | host: Homo sapiens | study: EMG produced TPA metagenomics assembly of... | reverse complement strand
TTCGTGGCAGGAAATGCAGCGATGATACCTAATGGTTACTGGATGATTGATCAGATTCCGGAGGAAATGCAGAAAAAAGTATGTTTTTCTACATTTCCTGAAAATAAACTGATAGGCTCACCGGAGACGTTCGGCTGGGCAGTTGTATCAACTTATAGTGAAAAGGTGAAAAAAGGAGCAGTTGAGTTCCTCAAATTCAGAACGAAATTGAATAAAGAACAGAAAGAAGAATTGCTGAACAGCAGGACAAGACAGGAAGGAACGCTGTTGGATGATTATCTGAAGGCTTATACGGGAAATCCACAGATTGTACCGAATTATCAGGTGAAGTGGAATTCACTGCTACAGGAGGATGTACTGGGAGAATGTCTGGCGGAACTGGCACAGGGAAAGATAACGGAGCAGGAATTCACGCAGGCAGAAGACGAAAGCATCCGGCAGTTTGAAGAAGAACAATAGATATGTTTTTTTGTATATCAGGTTGTTTTATTGATACAGGGTTTGAGCGCATTTCTGTTAATATAATGACAACAAGAGAAACGAAGGTTTCAAAAAAGAAAGGCGAGGGAAATGAATTATGAAAATGCGTAAAGTTGTATCAGCAATGCTGGTAGCAGCCATGGCAACAGGAATGGTTGCAGGATGTGGAAGCTCTTCTGACAGCAAGTCAGACAAGAAAGACGCAAAAGGAAAAGTATACTACTTAAACTTCAAACCAGAACAGGATGAGCAGTGGCAGGATCTGGCAAAAGAGTATACAAAAGAAACAGGAGTGGATGTAACAGTACTTACAGCAGCATCCGGAGAATACGAAAAGACATTAAAATCTGAGATGGCTAAGAGCAATGCTCCGACACTGTTCCAGGTAAACGGACCGGTTGGACTTGCAAGCTGGAAAGATTACTGCTACGATCTGAAAGATTCTGATGTTGCAAAACAGCTGACAAGTGATGATTTCGCACTGATGGACGGCGACAAGATGTCAGGAATCGCATACGTAATAGAAAGCTACGGAATCATTTACAACAAAGAACTGTTAAAGAAAGCAGGATACTCAGCTGATGATATCACTAACTTTGACAGCTTCAAGAAAGTTGTAGAAGACATCACAAAGAATAAGGACAAACTTGGATTCTCAGCATTTACATCCGCTGGTATGGACGGATCATCTGACTGGAGATTCAAAACTCATCTGGCAAACCTTCCAATCTACTATGAATACAAAGATGAAGGAATCGATAACACAGATGCTATCAAAGGAACATACCTTGATAACTACCGTCAGATCTGGGATCTCTACATCAACAACGCTACTTGCAAACCAACAGAACTTTCTACAAAGACAGCTGACGATGCAACAGCAGATTTCGTAACAGGTGATGCAGTATTCTACCAGAATGGTACATGGGAATATAACAACATCAAAGACGTCGGAGATGACAATCTTGGAATCCTTCCAATCTACATTGGTGTAGAAGGTGAAGAAGATCAGGGAATCTGTACAGGTACAGAGAACTACTGGTGTGTAAACTCCAAAGCATCTGAAGACGACATTCAGGCAACACTTGATTTCATGAACTGGTGTGTAACATCTGATGATGGTGTAAAGGCAATGTGCAAAGACATGGGATTCACAATTCCATTTAAGAAGAACCTGAAATCAGACAACGTACTTGTTAACGAAGCAAACAAATATACAGAAGACGGAAAGACTCCTGTATCTTGGAACTTCTCAACAATGCCATCAGAAGAGTGGAAGAACGGAGTGGGTTCTGCACTGACAAGTTACGCAGCAGATCCGACAGATGCAAAACTGGGCAAAAAAGTTACAACAGCATTCGATTGACGGATGGGCAAAAGAAGCTGCAGCAGCGAAAATAAAAATCAAAAATGTAACAATCAAAAATAGTTATATGAAGTGAGTAGTGGGCGGGCGGTTGCAAGAAAACACCCGCCGCATTTTATGGAAAAAGTGCAGGGGAAAATGAAGCGGAGATTCTCTGCATGGAAGGAGGAATTTATTATGGAAAAATCCATCAAACGTTATATGCCGATTTTCGTGCTTCCAACGCTTTTTTGCATTTATTCTTGGCTTTATCGTTCCCTTTTATTATGGGAATCTGGCTTTCATTTTGTAAATTTACAACCGTAACAGACGCGAAATTCGTAGGATTTTCAAATTACATAGAAGCACTGAAAGATACGGCATTCCGTCATTCATTCTGGTATACCGTACTGTTCGCAATTGCATCTCTTCTGATCATTAACATCATAGCATTTGCACTTGCAATGGCACTGACAAAAGAAATGCACGGAACAAATGTCTTCCGTACGGTCTTCTTCATGCCGAACCTGATCGGTGGTATCGTACTTGGATATATCTGGCAGCTGATCTTTAACGGAGTTCTTTCCAGATATGGTACCGCACTTGCTCTGAATGAGTGGTATGGCTTCTGGGGACTGATCATTCTGGTCAGCTGGCAGCAGATCGGTTATATGATGATCATCTATATTGCAGGTCTTCAGTCCATTCCTGGTGATGTCATTGAAGCAGCAGAGATTGACGGAGCAAATAAGATCCAGACATTATTCAAGGTAACAATCCCGATGATGATGCCATCGATCACGATCTGTATGTTCCTGTCAATTACAAACGGATTCAAGTTATTCGATCAGAACCTGTCCCTGACAGCCGGTGAACCGTCTAAGATGTCTGAGATGATGGCACTGAATATCTTCAATACGTTCTATGGACGTACCGGATGGGAAGGAGTCGGACAGGCGAAGGCAGTCATCTTCTTTGCAATCGTAGTTGTGATCGGTATGATCCAGTTACGTGCAACACGTTCTAAGGAGGTACAGCAGTAATGAAGAAAAAACAAGTAAATTAAGCTGGTTTGGAACAGGTGCATTTGCGATCATCGGCGTTGTATATATTATGCCGATCCTGATCGTGCTGATCAACTCATTTAAAAATAAAGTATTTATCAACAAAGAACCATTCAAACTCCCGACAAAGCAGACATGGGTAGGAATCGATAACTTCCTGTCCGCAATTGACAAATATGAACTGCTGAGTGCAGTCGGCTGGACTGTATTTATCACAGTTGGTTCCGTACTTGTGATCCTTGTATGTACTTCTATGTGTGCATGGTATATTACAAGAGTAAACAGTAAGTTTACAAAACTGTTATATTTACTCTGCGTATTTTCCATGGTTGTTCCGTTCCAGATGGTTATGTTCACCTTATCGCTGGTAGCTGACCGTACAGGGCTTCGTACACCTTGGGGAATCATCATCATTTACCTCGGATTTGGTGCAGGTCTTGCAGTATTCATGTTCTGCGGATTTGTAAAATCCATTCCACTGGAAATTGAGGAAGCAGCAATGATCGACGGATGTACACCACTTCGAACCTTTTTCTCCGTTGTACTTCCGATCATGAAGCCGACATACATTTCCGTAGGAATCCTGGAGACGATGTGGATCTGGAACGACTTCCTGCTTCCATACCTGGTACTGGATCTGAATAAGTATAAGACAATCTCAATTGCGATCCAGTATATGAAGGGAAGTTATGGACGTGTAGATATGGGTGCTGTTATGGCAGCGCTGATCCTTGCGGTAATTCCGGTAGTTATCTTCTATCTGGCTTGTCAGAAGCATATTATCAAAGGTGTTGCAGCCGGAGCTGTAAAAGGTTAATAAGGACAAAAAAAGAGATTTGGCATTTGGATATGTCAGATCTCTTTTTGGAATATGTAAAAAGTATATAAGAAAAGTTGACAGCGGTGGAGAATGAAGATATCACTTGACATTTTTCACTTATTTTTTTAAAATATAGTGAGAGATGAAGAGGAGTAGTTTTTATTATGAATTCAAATTTTGAATATTACAAAATATTTTATTATGTAGCAAAATATGAAAATCTTACCAAGGCAGCAACGGTACTGAAGACCAGCCAGCCGGCAGTCACGCGTACCATACACAAACTGGAAAATGAACTTGGCTGCCGCTTATTTACGAGGAGTAAGACCGGAATGCAGCTAACTCCGGAAGGCCGGACATTTTATGGATATGTAGCGGCAGGATGTGCCCAGTTTTTCAAAGGAGAGAATGATCTGAGCAATCTGATCTCGCTGGAGAACGGAACAATCTATATCAGCGCTACGGAGACGGCACTTCACTGTTATCTTTTTCAGGCAATGGAAGAATTCAACAGCCTGTATCCGAATGTGAGGTTTAAGATTCTGAATAACAGTACGACAGAGTCGGTGAATGCAGTAAAAGAAGGAAAAGTAGACCTTGCATTTGTATCGGCTAACCTTCAGGTGGCAAAGCCGCTTCGGATGAAGATATTGAGAAAATACAGGGATATACTGATCGCCGGAATGCGATTTGAAGAATTGAAAGCGGGGAAAGAGGAGTTATCGCTTAAGGAACTGGTGTCGTATCCATGGATCAGTCTGACTGCAGAGACGATTACCAGACGTTTTCTAAATGAATATTTTGAAAAGAACAGTCTGACATTTACACCGGATATGGAGCTTGCGACGACGGATATGATACTTCCGGCAGTAAGACATAATCTGGGACTGGGATTCATCCCGGCGGAATTTGCGGATGCGGAACTTAAGTCCGGACAGGTATTTGAAATCAAGGTAAAAGAAAAACTGCCGGAACGTAATATCATATTGATTTACGATATGGAATATCCGCAGAGTATCGCAGCAAAGGAGTTCCAGAAATTCCTGAAAGAGAAGGGCAATTAATCTGCCAATTATAAGAAATGAGAAATATAATAAAAACCCGGAAGCTTACACAAATTCGGATGATCATAACGATCTGACAAAGATAAAAGGTATCGAATTGGAGTAAAATATGGTAAGCTTTCGGGCTTTTTATTAAAACAAACTAATTAGTAGGAATTTTTATTTATGCCACTCCCAGTTACGGATCTCTTCAAGATCCTGTCCGTATTCGGCAATGTACTGTTTGTGCTCAACCAGCTTGTCGTTCATCTTCTGGATCAGGAATGATCCCTTGTTGCCAAGCTGTGGCAAGTGCATGATAGCATCTTTTACCAGGTTGAAACGGTCGATCTGGTTCTGTACACGCATATCGAATGGTGTAGTGATCGTTCCTTCTTCCTGATATCCATGAACAGAAATGTTATGGTTGTTACGTTCATATGTAAGTTCATGGATCAGTGTCGGATATCCGTGGAATGCGAAGATTACCGGTTTATCCTTTGTAAAGATTGCATCGTATTCTGCATCACTTAATCCGTGAGGATGTTTGTGGTCTGATTCGAGCTTGAACAGGTCAACTACGTTAACAACACGGATCTTAAGGTCTGGCATCTCATCACGAAGGATGGTAACTGCAGCCATTGTTTCCAGTGTAGGTGTATCACCACAGCAAGCCATAACAACATCCGGCTCTTCACCACAGTCGTTACTTGCCCACTCCCAGATACCGATACCCTGTGTACAGTGCTTAACAGCCTGTTCCATAGATAACCACTGGCAGCTTGGATGCTTAGATGCTACGATCGCATTTACATAGTTCTTACTCTTGATACAGTGATCGAAGCAAGAAAGTAAGCAGTTTGTATCCGGTGGGAGATACATGCGGACAACATCTGCTTTCTTATTAGCAATGTGATCCAGGAATCCCGGGTCCTGATGTGTGAATCCGTTGTGATCCTGCTGCCATACATTTGATGTCAGAATGAAGTTAAGAGAAGCAATTGGCTGTCTCCATGAAAGCTGGTTGCATACTTTTAACCATTTTGCATGCTGAGCTGCCATAGAGTCAACGATACGGATGAATGCTTCGTAACTTGCGAAGAATCCGTGACGTCCTGTTAACAGATAACCTTCCAGCCATCCTTCACACATATGCTCACTTAACATACCATCCATGATACGTCCGTTTCTTGCAAGACAATCGTCTGTGTCAAGAAGTCCGGCATTCCAGTCACGGTTCTGTGTTTCAAATACTTTGTATAAACGGTTAGACATACTTTCGTCAGGTCCGAAGATACGGAAGTTCTTGTTCTCTTCGTTTAATTCGAAGATGTCACGGATATATCCGCCAAGTTCGATCATATCCTGAGCCTTTGTCTTACCTGGTTCAACTTCGATTCCATAAGAACGGAAATCAGGAAGTCTTAAGTCTTTTAATAATAAACCACCATTTGCATGTGGGTTAGCTCCGAGACGGGCATCTCCCTTAGGTGCAAGTTCTGCAAGTTCTGGGATCAGGCGTCCGTTTTCGTCGAAGAGTTCTTCCGGATGATAGCTTTCCAACCACTCTTTTAAGAGTTCCAGATGTTCCGGACTTTCCATTGTAAGTGGTACCTGGTGTGCACGGAAAGATCCTTCAATCTGCTGACCGTCTACAACCTTTGGTCCGGTCCATCCCTTTGGAGTACGAAGAACGATCATTGGCCACATCGGACGTTCTGGATCGTTGTTCTCACGTGCATTTTTCTGGATTGCCTTGATCTCTTCGATAACAGTATCCATTGTCTCTGCCATCTTCTTGTGCATGGTCATCGGATCGTCACCTTCTACGAAGTAAGGTTTCCAACCGCATCCTTTGAAGAAGTTTTCCACTTCCTCATGTGAAATACGTGAGAAGATTGTAGGGTTACTGATCTTATATCCATTTAAATGAAGAATTGGAAGTACAGCACCGTCTGTAACCGGGTTCAGGAATTTGTTAGACTGCCATGAAGTAGCTAACGGTCCGGTCTCAGCTTCACCGTCACCGACAACAACTGTTGCGATCAGATCCGGGTTGTCGAATACAGCACCGAATGCATGAGCGATAGAGTATCCAAGCTCTCCACCTTCGTTGATAGATCCTGGTGTCTCTGGTGCACAGTGACTCGGAACTCCACATGGGAATGAGAACTGCTTGAACATCTTCTTCATACCTTCTTCATCCTGGCTGATGTTCGGATATACTTCGCTGTAAGAACCTTCCAGATATGTATTGGCAATTAAGAAGTTTCCGCCATGTCCAGGACCTGATAATAAGATCATATCCAGATCATAACGTTTGATCTCACGGTTGCAGTGTACATAGATAAAGTTCTGTCCTGGGACAGTTTCCCCAGTGACCAACGATTTTTTTCTTGATCTGATCCATTGTAAGTGGCTCTTTTAATAATGGATTGTCAAGAAGGTATAACTGACCGGCTGACAGATAGTTGGCAGCACGCCAGTAAGCATTCATCTTTTCAAGCATTTCCTGAGATAACGGCTGCTTCTCAAGACATGTTTTTGTGTCTTCCATATTCTTACCTCTTTCTTAAAAATAATTTTCGTGTTATTTTTTTAACCATCTGTAGAATAACACAATGAAAAGTATGCGTAAAATAGCAATTATGCATTGTAAATATAAGTTTTTGGTATGGATGGAGGAAAAGACTGGGGCTGGCAGATCGATCCGGTGGGGCTGCGTTATGCACTGGTTACTTTATATGAACGTTATGAAGTACCTCTATTTATAGTAGAAAATGGCTTCGGAGCAATTGATATCCTGAAAGAAGATCATACTTGTGATGACGATTACCGTATTGCATATCTGAAAGAACATATTACAGAGATGAAGAAAGCAGTAGAGATAGATGGTGTGGATCTGATGGGATATACTCCATGGGGATGTATCGATCTGGTATCATTTACAACAGGTGAATTAAAGAAGCGTTACGGGTTCATCTATGTTGATAAAAATGATGACGGAACCGGAAGTGGAAAGAGATATAAGAAGAAATCCTTTGGCTGGTATCAGAATGTGATTCGGACAAATGGAGAAGAACTGTAATTGCTTCTAATTTAATAGTGCAGGAATCCCAAACAGGCTGATATTTTATATTAACATGTATAAAATATCAGCCTGTTTGCTATTTATAAGATTAAATACAACTTAGGTTGCTGTTTTGTAAAAATAATACAAAGTGAGTACAAAATAAAAGTTGTATTGTACTATAAAGAAAGTACGAAAGAAATGAAGAAAAATGCACAAAAAATTCATTCTTTGTTCATAAATTATTGAAACCAAAGACTGATCAAAACGCACAAAAAAGCAAGTTTTGACAGATGAAAACACCAATGAAAATGCGCTTGAGACAGTACAACTTTGTTGAAAAAAAATTGGTTGTATTTTATTGCAAAACGATACCAGTTAAGTATATAATCTAATCATCAAATAAATACAGAAAACGGAGGAAACATTATGAAGAGAGTTCTCAAAAAAGTAACAGCAGCTCTTTTGGCAGCAACAATGGTAGTCGGACTTGCTGCATGCGGAAACGGTGGAAGTTCTGATGACAAGAGCAGCAAAAGCAGTAAATCAGGAAAGGTTAAAATCGGAGTTTCTATCTGGTCTTCAACAGACGTTCTTGGATCACAGTGTAAGAAGATGCTGGATGCAGCAGCTAAAGCACTGGATGTAGAAGTACAGTATGTTGACCAGGGACATGTATCTGAGAAAGTTACAGCTTCTGTAGAGCAGTTAGCAGCAGCAGGATGCCAGGGAATCATCATCTGTAACTCATCTGATACAGAGATGACATCAGCAATCAAGACATGTAATGATAATAAAGTATATCTTGCACAGTTCTTCCGTGTAATCAGCAAAAAAGACAGTGCAGATATCTACAAAGCAGCAAAAGATTCCGCTTACTACATCGGAGCAGTTCATGAAGATGAACCTGAAAACGGTGCAGAACTTGTTAAGATTCTTCTTGACAAAGGTGATCGTAACATCGGTCTGATCGGCTGGGAGCAGGGAGATGCTACATGGCTTGGAAGATGGGAAGGTTACAAAGCCGGAGTTGAAAAATGGAACAAAGAAAACCCAGACGACAAAGCAAAAATTTCTGAGCCACAGTACGCTGGTACAAACTTCAGAAGGTGGATCAAAAGCAGCAGAAGCTTTAATGGCAGCAGATCCTAAGCTTGATGCATTGATCCCAGCTGGTGGTGGTGGAGATCCACTTCAGGGAGCAATCGCAGCAGTTGAACGAGCAGGAAAGACTCAGGACATCGATATCGTTTCTACAGACTTCCTTCCAGACCTTGGAGAAAGACTTCAGAACGGATCAATGGCCGGTGAATCCGGTGGACATTTCTGTGACCCACTGATCGCATTCATGATGGTTTACAATGCAGTAAAAGGTAACTACAAAGACTTCGCTGGTAAATTCGAAGATGTTCCATTCCCATACTTGTATGTATCATCAGCAGAAGACTATGCAGCATACGAGAAATATTTCGTAGATCAGCTTCCATACACAGACGATGAATTAGTAGCTATGTCTAAAGAAAGTATGAAAGAGCTGAAAGCTACTGCAGCAAGCGTATCTATCGCTGATGCAGAGAGCCGTGCCGCTAAATAAGACGGACACAAGATAACAGAAAATAATTTGGGGAGGGTGACGTCGCAAGAAAGGCGATGCCACCTTCTCTTTTAAAAAGATAATAAGAAGAGGTAGATAATATGGGCACTACTAAAAAACTCTCAGGAAAGACAATGGGGTATGTAATCCTGATCGGTCTTGTGATTGTTTCCTGGGTAATCTTTAAAATATTGACACCACATAACTTCGGCTCATTTTCCAATATGCTCAATTACTTTCAGGCCAGTCTGATTGCCACTGTAGGTGCGGTTGGTTTCTATTTCGTAATGGTAATGGGAATGTTCGATTTCTCTATTGGTGCAAACATCATGCTTTCCGCAATCGTTGGTTGCGTATTGGCAACAAAATTTAATTTAGGATATTTCGGACTGATCGTCGGAGGTATTCTTACAGGTACAATCGTTGGTTTATTAAACGGAATTTTCTATGTGAAATTAAGAATTCCATCTATGATCGTTACAACAGGTTTGGCACTTATCTATGAGTCGCTGGCAAACTACATGGCAGGTGGTGTAGAACAGACACTTCCGGCACACTTAAGAGCATTCGGACGTATGCCATGGGATATCATCCTTGCATTGGTAGCATGCGTTGTTGCTTACATATTCTTAAACTACACTAAAATCGGAACTTATACTTATGCGATCGGAAGTGACGAGTTCGTTGCTAAGAACATGGGTATTAATGTTAATAAATACAAGGTGCTTGCATTCATCTTAAGTGGTGCGTTCCTTGGAGTAATGGCAATTCTGACAATCAGTTATGGTTCTTCAATGGTAGCGGTTACCGGTATGGCATCTATGAGCCGAAACTTCGTACCGACAATGGGATGCTTCTTCGGTCTGGCATTTAAGAAATATGGTATGCCGCTGCAGGCTATTATCATCGGTGAATTCGTAATCAATATTATTTTCTTCGGTTTCATCGCACTTGGTGCTCCTACAGCGATCCAGGACGTTATTACAGGATTTGCACTGCTGATTATCGTTACTCTGACAACAAAGGTTACAAAAGGCGAGATTGTCAAGTAATAGAAGGAGGAAGACAGCAATGAGTGAAGTGAGATTACAGGTAAAACATGTTTCTAAAAACTTCGGTATCACGAAGGCGTTGAAAGATGTGTCATTTAATATCAATAAAGGTGAGGTTCACGCACTGATCGGTGAAAATGGATCCGGTAAATCAACAATGACAAATATGTTGACAGGAATCTATACACTGGAAAGTGGACAGTTCATTCTGGATGGAAAAGAAGTTCATCCGAAGAACCAGGTAGAAGCAAATGAAGAAGGTATTTCTATCATCGTACAGGAACTTGGAACTCTTTCCGGACTGACGGTAGCAGAGAATATCTTCCTTGGACATGAAGATCAGTTCGTTCATCTGGGGATCAAGAATACCGCAGCAATGAACAAAAAAGCAAATGAGCTTTTACAATCCTATGGATTTGATAAGATCAAAGCAGGAGATATGATTGATGATTATAATTTCGAAGACCGTAAACTGGTTGAGATCGTAAAAGCTACATATTTTAATCCTAAGATCGTCGTTGTCGATGAGACGACAACTGCTCTTTCGCAGGAAGGACGTGAAGAACTGTACAAACAGATGAATCGTGTCCGTGACAATGGAAATACGGTTATCTTTATTTCCCATGACCTTCCGGAAATTCTTGACAAATCCGATACAATCACAATCCTCCGGGATGGTGTATATATCGATACGGTTAAGAGTGCAGATGTGAACGAAGATGATCTGAAGAAGCTGATGGTTGGACGTGAGGTAACAGGTGATTACTATCGTTCAGACTATGGTGAAAAAGTATCAGATGAAGTTGTATTATCCGTAAAGAATGTTACAGTTCCAGGACTGATCGAAGATATCAGCTTTGATTTACACAAAGGAGAGATCCTTGGATTCGGTGGTCTGTCAGAATCAGGTATGCATGAGATCGGTAAAGCAATCTTCGGTGCATCTTATGACAGAGAAGGTGAAGTTGTTCTGGCTGACGGAACACACATCAACGATATTCCTACAGCAATTAAGCACAGCGTTGCTTATACATCCAAAGACCGTGACAATGAGTCGGTTGTGCTGAATCAGAGTATCGGTGACAATATCTGCTTACCATCATTAGATGAACTTGCTAATAAAGCACATATATTAAGTGATAAGAAACGTAGAGAGTTTGCCGATAAATATGCAAAACAGATGTCTGTAAAGATGAATGATGTAAACCAGTTCGTTTCAAATCTGTCCGGTGGTAACAAACAGAAAGTTGTTCTTGCAAGATGGATCGGAAAAGATTCTGATATCGTTGTTCTGGACAGTCCTACCCGAGGAATCGATATTAAGGTAAAACAGGACATCTATCAGTTGATGAACCAGATGAGAAAGAACGGTAAATCCATCATCATGATCTCAGAAGAGTTTGATGGAGCTGATTGGTATGAGTGATCGTATCATTATTATGAAAGAATGGAAGTATTCAGTGGAGAACTTGAACGTAATCAGAACCTGGATGAAAATGGTCTGATTTCGATGATGGTATAAGGAGGCAACTATGGGAAGTCAAGTAAGTGCAAAAACAAACGATAAGGAGCAGCAGCTTAAGAAAGCGTCTAAGATGGCGATGGTTCGTGCGCTCCTGCCAATCGTAGGATTGGTTGTTATTTTCCTGCTGTTCAATGTCCTGACAGATTTCCGTATGATGGGAAATATGTCACTGGCATTTTCGCAGGTATATGTTACAATGATTGCAGCTATGGGCGTGTTCTTTATTATGACAATGGGCGGCCTGGACTTTTCTCAGGGATCTATCCTTGGAATTGCTTCAATCGTTGTATGTATTCTTTCAAAACATGGAATTGCAATTGCAATTCTTGGTGGTATTGCATCAGGTGCGATCATCGGTGCGATCAACGGATTCTTCTATGTATACCGTAAGATCAAATCATTCATTGTTACAATTTGTACCATGTTCTTATTCCGTGGATTTATCAAATATATGACAACGAATGCACCTGTTTCCGGTTCTGCAACATTGATCAATTATGACAGTACAGGATTCAAAGTGGCTTGTACAGTAGTTGTTCTGGTTATTGGATTTATCGCATTCCGTTATACAAAATTCGGAACATATTTAAAAGCGATCGGAGCCGGTGAAAAAGCAGCAATGTTCTCAGGAATCCGTACAGACAGAATGAAATTCCTCATGTATGTACTGGCAGGTGCACTGACAGGATTTGCAGCATTTATCAACGTTATCAAGGTCGGATCTGTTACATCTTCCGGTGGTAACCAGTTAGAGACACAGATTCTGATCGCTCTGGTATTAGGTGGTATGCCTATTTCCGGTGGAGCCAAGGTAAGATTTGAAAATATCGTTGTTGGATCTCTTCTTTACGTCGTACTGAACAGTGGATTGACAATGATGGGATTCTCAACACAGATGATGCAGCTGATCCAGGGAGTTGTATTCCTGATCTTCGTAGCAGTATTCGCAGACCGTGAATCACTTACAGTTATCAAATAATAAAATTATTTATTCATTACGGGCAAAGGCATTCTTTGATGTTTTTGCCCGTAATTGGTATATGGAGCATTTATGAAGAATACGAATCAGGAAGGTCTGAAATATCAAAAATTATATAATTGGGCACATACACTGATCACCAGTGGTGTGATCAGGAATATGGATAAATTCCCATCAGAGCCGAGCCTGCAGAAGAAGTTCGGGTATTCAAGGCAGACAGTAAGAACGGCTTTGCAGCAACTGGAAGAAGAAGGGCTGATTACCCGGGTGAGGGGGAGTGGAACATATGTGTCTTATGAAGGACAGACGATAGATGATGACCGGCCGAGAGTAGGACTGCTGCTTAGCTATTATTCGGAATATCTCTTCCCGGAGGTGTATGACGGCATAGAAGCTTCCCTGAGTGAAAAGGGATATCGTATCGATGTGGCAGTTACCAAGAACCGTCTGAACGATGAAGCGGTTTATCTGGAGAGTATGCTGAAGAATAACGTCTCGGGTCTGATCATTGAAGGTTCACGTTCTGCATTTCCGAATCCGAATCTGCGTCTGTTTGAAGAAATTAAGAAGCGGAATATACCGACAATCTTTATACACAATCATTATGAAAATATGTCTTTTGACAGTGTAGAGATGTCGGACACCAGATCGGCCTATGAACTGACAAAGACGCTGATCGAACACGGACACAGGAAGATCGGAGGAATCTTGAAATATGACGATATGCAGGGGATTGCACGTTATAAGGGGGTTGATCCAATGCATGTCGGATTATGGAATTAAATATGACGATGACTGTATCAGATGGTATTCTACCAGAGAGATGGAAGACAAGTTCGGTAAGAAAGGACTTACTCATATTTACCGCCACACCAGAGAGTGTACAGCAATGATGATCTATAATGATGAAGTGGCGAGAGTGTATTTGGAATTTCTGGATGAGAGAGGGGTACACGTTCCGGAAGATCTGTCGGTAGTATCTTTTGATGATGCGGAGCTGATGGATAATACAGATGTTAAAGTACTGTCCGCCATACATCCGAAAAACAAGCTGGGATATATTACAGGGAATCATCTGTTGCGTATGATGGATGATGAAGACTGCAGACAAAAAATTATGCATACGTTTTCCAGTGAGAATAAATGATGGTAATTCCGTGAGAAAATTGTAGAAGTTAATCTTGACAGGAAATGGGAAAAAGAGTATTATACAAATATAGTATGTTACTTGTTAGTAAACGATGAACGAGGCATTAACTATGTGTAAATTATTAAATGTATTTATGCAGAGTTAGTGCCCTTTTTTGTGTTAATAAGTTGATAAAAAGGAAAGACTATGCATAGATACACGTACAAAGAAAAGGGGAAAAATATGAAAGACAAAATCTTTGGCGTATTGCAAAGAGTAGGGCGTAGCTTCATGCTCCCGATCGCAATTCTTCCGGTAGCAGGATTGCTTCTCGGTCTTGGCAGCTCATTTACCAATGCCACAACCATTGCAACTTATGGACTGCAGGGAATCCTGGGAGAGGGAACAATCCTTCATTCGCTGCTGATTATTATGAACAAGGTTGGAAGTGCGATCTTCGATAACCTTCCACTGATTTTTGCCGTTGGTGTAGCCATCGGAATGGCAAAGAAGGAAAAAGAAGTTGCAGCATTATCAGCATTGATCGCATACTTTGTTATGCATATTTCCATTAACAGTATGCTGGAAATCAGCGGGAAGATCGCAGCTGACGGAACCATTTCTAAGAATGTCCTTGAAGGAACGATCGCTTCTGTGTGTGGAATCAATACACTGCAGATGGGTGTGTTCGGCGGTATTATTGTAGGACTTGGAGTTGCGGCACTTCATAACCGTTTCCACAAGATTGTACTGCCAAATGCATTATCATTCTTTGGCGGTTCAAGATTCGTACCGATCATTTCAACAATTACTTATATGTTCGTCGGAATCGCAATGTATTTCGTATGGCCGGTTGTGCAGAACGGTATCTATGCACTGGGCGGTCTGGTAACAGGAACCGGATATTTCGGAACACTGATCTTCGGTATTGTAAAACGTGCGCTGATCCCGTTCGGACTGCATCATGTGTTCTATCTTCCGTTCTGGCAGACCGCTGTCGGCGGAACGATGGAAGTTGGCGGAAAACTGATCCAGGGTGGTCAGAATATCTTCTTCGCACAGCTTGCCGATTCTGCCAATATTACACATTTCAGCGCGGATGCGACAAGATATTTCTCCGGTGAGTTCATCTTCATGATCTTCGGACTTCCGGGAGCGGCACTTGCTATGTACCGTACGGCAAAACCAGAAAAGAAAAAAGCGGCAGGCGGACTGCTTCTTTCCGCAGCACTGACATGTATGTTAACAGGTATCACAGAGCCTCTGGAGTTCTCGTTCCTGTTTGTGGCACCGGTTCTGTTCGCAGTACAGGTTGTACTTGCAGGTAGTGCATACATGATTGCACATATCCTGAATATTGCAGTAGGACTGACATTCTCCGGCGGATTCTTAGATCTTCTGTTATTCGGTATCCTTCAGGGAAATGCGAAGACAAGCTGGATCAGAATCATTCCGGTAGGAATTATCTATTTCTTCCTGTATTACTTTATCTTCTCATTCCTGATCAAGAAGTTAGATCTTAAGACACCGGGTCGTGAAGATGATGATGCAGAGACAAAACTTTATACAAAAGCAGATGTCAATGCCAAAAAAGCAGGAAATACAGAAGCAGGTACAGAAGGAACTTCCGAAGATTCGCTTAGTGCGGAAATTACAAGAGGACTTGGAGGCTCTGCGAATATCGAAGACGTAGACTGCTGTGCGACAAGACTTCGTTGTACGGTAAGCAATGCAGATCTGGTAAATGACGGAATTTTGAAAGCAACAGGTGCATCCGGCGTGGTCCATCGCGGACAGGGTGTACAGATCATTTACGGACCGGGTGTGACGGTTATTAAGGCGAACCTGGAAGAC
>ENA-OQDL01000961-OQDL01000961.1-human-gut-metagenome-genome-assembly--contig:-NODE-961-length-15956-cov-3.137027_pt1 | contig 15956 bp, 13 predicted proteins | sample MGYA00242782_ERZ504609 | MGnify/ENA primary metagenome ERZ504609 (study PRJEB26092, sample SAMD00036320) | human gut metagenome | host: Homo sapiens | study: EMG produced TPA metagenomics assembly of... | reverse complement strand
TGATTGTCTTTCTACCATAGTCTTCATTTTACCTTTGCATTTGGATTATACAAAGGTCATTATACTTATCCTATGGTGGCGCAATTTTCAACTGGAATATTGGCGCACTTTTCAATTAGTATCTACAATCAATATTGACAGTTACCGCATTTATGGTCTCCCAAAGAAAACGTACTATGTATTACAACCGTTAGATACTGAATCCGAACAAACCGATACACAAACAACCCGGGCAAAAGATGCGGCTATCCCTTCCCAACCGACGGATTGGACAGACAGTGGAAGTATTTCCCCGAACTCCCCTACAAACATAAATACAATATTCTACATGTTCGAAAATCGAGCAGGAGTAAATACCACAATACCCGCAAAAGACAAAATAAAAGCAAACGCACCGGATTCTGCAACCTATGTTGTAATTTATGGCAAAGCCACCGGATACAAATTTCTGTCCTGGGAAATATATCTTGGAGCTACCACTACAACAAATTTCAATATCAAACGAAACTGTAACTATACTTATAATATTACACTTAAACCCACAACTACCGACACACGGGTTACATACAAAAAAAACAGCATTATCTGGGCAGGAAGCAATATTTATTGGGATGGCAGCAAGCTTACATTTGATACTGCTATATCCAATGATTCCGATTTAAAACAAGGTGTACACTTCCGTTGGGGGTCACTAATAGGTATACCATCTTCGGGAAACTCTGCTCCAAGTGCATATTATATTCCGATATATAATCCTACCTCTCCCCAAAATAGTACTTGGGATTGCAAATCATACGACTTTAACTCTATTTATTGCTTTTACAATGAAGTTTTAAGTAACAGTATTGACCCAAACAATACCTACTTGAATGATAATGCTCTCAATACTGATGAATTTTATCAAGCCTATAAAGGTGATATTTGCCGATATTTAAGCAAGACTGGTGCTGTAACAGGCAGTTGGCGTATGCCTACTTACAAAGAGTTTGGAGATATTGACAAATATACAACAAATGGAAATTGGGGAGACCTTTCTACCAACATTTATGGAACCAGTACTATAAACAGTTACAAAACTTATACTTTCACTGACGGTGTAACTCGTTTTCCTGCCTCCGGTTACTGGCATGCTGCTGACAAAAAACAGTACCGTACCGGTGCAGGAGGTTATTATTGGAGCAGTAGTGCATACAGCGGAAATACATCATCGTATTATTTAGGTTTCGCAGTTGGCTATACTCCACCAGCATCCGTAAATGCAAGGAATCACGCATTTACAATACGTTGTGTCCAAGATTAAACCATAGACAAAACCATCCGATAAGAATATCCCCTATTCAAATCGGAAATGTTTTGTTTGTTTGCTGTGTCTTCCCTGCACTGTGAAGTGCGGGGAAGACTATTTTATATAGACCTACATATCCAAAGCCGATATAATCGTAACAGTAAAACTAATACATATATATAACAGACATTTTTTCATGTAAGCTGCCCAATGCCATTAAAACGGCACAGGCCCGTCCAATCCCACCCCGCCAAACGGATTGTCCGTTTGAGGCATATAGTCGGAGGCAGACGGAGGCGGTGGCGTAGAGGGACTGCCGATGGGCGCATTCATACGCGAACCGAACGTGGCTCCTCCCATACCCTCGGTAGGCGGCGGAATAACCATATCGTCTTCCGGATTCTGGAAGCGGGTGTACTGGCCGATAAAGCGCAGGCGCACATCGCCCACGGCACCGTTACGGTGCTTGGCTATGATAATCTCCGCCATGCCGCGCAGGTCTGTGCCGTCGGCGGAAGTATAAATCTTGTAATATTCGGGACGGTGGATGAAGCACACCATATCGGCATCCTGCTCGATGGCTCCGGACTCGCGAAGGTCGCTCAACTGCGGACGCTTGCCCTCTTCCCCCTCACGGTTCTCTACACCACGGTTCAACTGAGACAGGGCAATAATGGGAATGTTCAACTCCTTGGCCAACCCCTTCAACGAACGCGAAATCGTACTCACCTCTTCCTGACGGCTGCCGAACGACATGCCGCTGGCATTCATCAACTGCAGGTAGTCTATGATAATCACCTTCACCCCATGCTCGCGAACCAGACGGCGGGCCTTGGTACGAAGTTCGAATACGGAAAGCGAGGGAGTATCATCCACGTACAGAGGCGCATCCAGCAGGTCGCGCAGCTTATAGTCCAACTGCTGCCATTCGTAATCGGCAAGCTGTCCGCTTTTGATTTTCTCACTCGGTATCTCGCACACGTTGGAGATAAGACGGTTCACCAACTGTACGTTGCTCATTTCAAGGGAGAACAAGGCAACGGGATTGCGGAAGTTCACGGCAATGTTCTTCGCCATAGAAAGCACGAATGCCGTCTTACCCATGGCAGGACGGGCAGCTATGATAATGAGGTCGGAGTTCTGCCAGCCGGAAGTCATCTTGTCCAGTTTCGTAAATCCGCTCTCAAGACCGCTCAAACCGTCGGTACGGGCGGCGGCTTTCTGAATAAGGTCGTACGCTTCGGCAATGACCGGATTGATTTGCGTATAGTCCTTCTTCATGTTCTGCTGCGAAATCTCGAAGAGCTTGCCTTCGGCTTCCTGCATCAGGTCGTCCACATCGAGCGTCTCGTCGAACGCTTTGGACTGTATGTTACTGGTGAAAGTTATCAGCTCACGCGCCAACGCCTTTTGGGCAATGATACGGGCGTGATACTCGATATGCGCAGAGGATGCCACCTTGCTGCTGAGCTGGGTGATGTAGAACGGGCCGCCCACCTCTTCCAAATCTCCGCGCTTGGCAAGCTGCTCCTTCACGGTAAGAATGTCCACCGGTTTCTGATTGACGGCAAGGTCTGTGATAGCGGAGTATATCAGCTGATGCCGGTGTTCGTAAAAAGATTCGGGACGGAGAATTTCGCTCACCAGCGAATAAGCGTCTTTCTCGATCATCAATGCACCCAAAACGGCTTCTTCCAGTTCCGGCGCCTGCGGCTGGATACGCCCGTAATCGTTGACCGGCTGGGGTGATTTCGACTTCGGGGTGCGGGTTGTTCGTCTTTGTTCTGCCACTTTATGAATTAAGAATTGAAATTTAAAAATTAAGAAATAAATAGTCCGCCTTTCAAAAGGGAAAGCAAAGATAAATGATTTTATTGATAGCAATCAACAAATCGTTGTTAAGTTTTCAATCTACTATGAACAGAATTCATTAACTTTGTCTCCGAAGCCTGCTTTGACAGGCCCGTTTTTATTTTTAAATTTTCAATTCTTAATTTAACGATGCTTACTTTTCCGAATGCTAAAATAAACCTGGGACTGAATATTACAGAAAAACGACCGGACGGTTACCATAACCTGGAGACCATCTTCTACCCTATTCCCGTGGAAGATGCGCTGGAAATAAACCCGCTGCGCGAGGGTGACGGAAAATATTGCCTGCATCAGGCTGGTATGGAAATAGCGGGAGAAGCGGAAAACAACCTCGTGGTGAAAGCGTATAAGCTGCTGGACGGGTTGTTCGACCTGCCGCCGGTGGATATTCATCTGTTCAAACATATCCCATCGGGGGCCGGATTGGGTGGCGGCTCGGCAGATGCTGCATTTATGCTGAAAACGCTGAATGAGAAGTTCGGCCTTGGACTGAGTACCGGGACTCTGGAAGAGTATGCCGCCCGCCTGGGAGCGGATTGCGCTTTCTTCATCCGGAATGCTCCTACCTATGCGGAAGGCATCGGAAATGTGTTCTCGCCTGTATCCTTGTCGCTGAAAGGGTATCAGCTCTGGCTGGTAAAACCGGATATATTCGTTTCCACACGGGATGCTTTCTCACAAATAAAGCCGCACCGTCCGGAACGGTCACTGAAGGATACGGTGCAGCTGCCCGTTGAAGCATGGAAAGAGTATATGGTGAATGACTTTGAAGAGAGTGTGTTCCCGCAGTTTCCCGCTATCGGGGCAATCAAGGAAGAAATGTACCGGCAAGGCGCTGTCTATGCTTCGATGAGCGGTTCGGGATCATCGGTGTACGGACTGTTTGCGGCGGATGCCGTATTGCCGGATGTAGACTTCGGTGAAAAAGCATTCGTATATAAAGGGAAACTGACCGTTTAAAAAGTATGAAATATAAAGTATGAGGAATGAACCATGCGGACGGGACATTGTTATACCCTATATTTTATACTTCATACTTAATTTCAGGATGAAAAGATTCAGATTTTGTTTGGTAGCAGGCATGCTACTGTTTATTTCCGTTTCCGCCGTTGCCAAAGGAGTTCCCACAATGCATACAGGCTGCTTTCGAAAAGATGTATCCGTATGTTGCAAATGCCCAATGGGAACAGATGGCAGGATGTTACTGTAAGCAGAATTCGTTATTGACGGCAGGGAAACAGATGTAGTGGTTCGATGAAAATGCCCAATGGGTAATGATGGAGAATGATGTGGAGTCGCTGGAGAAAGTTCCCGCTCCCGTTGCGGAAGCATTTATGGAAAGCATTATGGCTTCCATGAGATTGAGGGATGTAAGGATAGTCACGTTTCCCAAACGTCCTGCGGTAATCGTTATCGAAGTGGAAGGCTACAATTCCGGTGAAGAATTCCAACTGTTCTATGCACCGGACGGAAAGCTGCAACGGCAACTGAATGTGAGTGAACTGGGCGGAGAAATTTACCCGGGACTCTTTAATTAAGCATAAAAGTATGAGGTATAACCATGCGGATGGAGCACGGTTATACCTCATACTTTATATTTTATACTTAAACTCAGTACACTTCTACTTTCGCGGCTATCCGTTTAGCTTTATCGCGCAGCGCATCGAGGTCGCTGTCCAACGGGGCATAGCACAATACAACACCCATACGGCGATTGACGCGGGTGGTAGGCTTGCCGAAGATACGCAAGTAAGTATCTTCTTCTTTGGTCACCTCTTCCATGCCACGGTAGTTGGGACGCTCCTGACTGGCAATGGGAGAAAGAATAACGGCACTCGCCCCTATCCGCTCCTGCTTGATACCCGGAATGGGCAAACCGAGTACGGCGCGGCAATGCAATTCGAATTCGTTCAGGTTCTGTGTTCCTGCCAGTGTCACCATGCCCGTATCGTGCGGACGCGGAGAGAGTTCGGAGAAGTAAACGCCGTTCTCGTGGCTCAGGAAGAATTCCACTCCCCACAAACCGGCGCCGGTCAGGGCACGGGTCACTTTCTCCGCCATATCCTGCGCTTCCTTTAAATGAGCAGGGTCGATATGGGCAGGCTGAAAGCTCTCGCGATAGTCGCCGCCTTTCTGCACATGTCCGATAGGCGGGCAGAACAAGGTAGGGCCATTCTTTTGGGTAACCGTCAGCAAGGTGATTTCACTATCGAACTTGATAAACTCCTCAATGATAAGCTCCTTGATGTCGCCACGGCTTCCGTTGCAGCCGTACTCCCAGGCATGCTCCAGTTCGTCGGCACTCTTTACGAGCGACTGCCCCTTACCGGAAGAGGACATCAGCGGCTTTACCACACAGGGGAAACCGATTTTTTCGGCAGCAGCCTTCAGCTCATCCAGAGATTTGGCATAGAAGTACCTGGCTGTTTTCAGTCCCAGTTCCTTGGCGGCAAGGTCGCGGATAGCCTTACGGTTCATTGTAAAGTTGACCGCACGCGCGCTGGGCACAACCTGAATACCCTCTTTCTCGAAATCGTACAGGCGTTCCGTACGGATAGCCTCTATTTCGGGTACGATAATGTCCGGCCGGTGTTTGCGCACCACACGTTCCAATGCTTCGCCGTCCAGCATGCTGAACACTTCGCACTCGTCCGCCACCTGCATGGCGGGTGCTCCGGCGTAAGAGTCGCAGGCTATAATATATTGCCCTTTACGCTGAGCTGAAATTACAAACTCTTTACCCAGTTCACCGGAACCTAACAGTAAAATCTTTTTCATCGGTTACTAATTTATTTACTACCTATTATTATTGTTTTCTATAATTGGCAATTTGTTGTTTATTATTGGATGTTCAGGCATAAAACTGACGATTTACGGCCTACCGCCACCGCACTGCGGAAATAGTAAACCGTAAACCGTCAACTTGCAGTTATCATCACTGGTGCTGTTCTCTCAACAGGTCATTCACCGTCTTTACCGGATTGAATGTAGTCAGAGGTACTTCTACAAAGACCGTATTCCAGTCGCTCATGGCACCGTTCCACAATCCGGGAAGTTCCAGAGCTTTCAGGTCTTTGCCGTTCTTCGACTTATAGGAGATGAAGCCCGTAGCCTTGTCCACATACTTCACCAAATCGAACTTATGGCCCTTATAGTCGCGCACTGCACATACCAGGTCCACCGGATTGAAGTGCGTACCTTTTTCAAACATATCCTTCTTCTCAGGGTCGTTCATGTCAATCTGAGAACTTTCGAGGATTTGCAGGGAAATTGTACCGTCGCTGTTGTAAGCAAGGAACGGACCGCCGCCCGGCTCGCCTACGTTCTTCACCATGCCGCAGACACGCATCGGACGGTTCAGCTTCTCTTTCAGGTAAATCACCAGTTCGGCATCTTCCAGATTCTTCGTTTCGGGGTTCTTGCAGAACAGCTTCTTCTGTACAAACTGCAGGATGTCGAGAACCTGCTCGTGCGTGTACTTGCCGCTGTCCAGCAGTTGCAGATAGGCAAAAGCCTGCTGCTGCAAGGTGATGAGCACACCGGCAATCAGCTTCTTATATAATACGGTATCGCCTTTCAGTTTATCGGGCACTACGTTGTCGATGTTCTTAATGAAGATGACATCGGCATCGAGGTCGTTCAGGTTCTCTATCAATGCGCCGTGACCGCCCGGACGGAACAGGAGCTTGCCGTTATCGCGGAAAGGCTTGTTCTCCATATCGGCGGCAACGGTATCGGTGCTCGGTTTCTGCTCGGAGAAGCTGATGTTGTAATCCACGCCGTACTTTCTGGCATAAGCGGTGGCCTTCTCGTCTACCAATGCCTTGAACAGCGTACGGTGCTCGGGAGATACGGTGAAGTGCACATTTACCTTACCGCTCTTGTTGGCAGCATAAAGCGCACCTTCCACCAGATGTTCTTCGAGCGGGGTACGGCTGCCGTCCTCGTATTTATGAAACTTCAACAATCCTTTCGGAAGCGCGCCGTAATTCAATCCTGCCGATTCGAGCAGGGCGGCAACCACCGCCTTGTAATTGCCGGCGGCAATCAGGGCAGGAATATCCTTGCCGGTTGTTTTCAGGCAAGCGGCGTTCAGGTCGTCATAGAAAGCGAACTTCCCGATTTTCCCGAAGAATGTTTTCTCAAAGTCCGATTGCGGAGCATCGTATTCCGCTCCGAGGAATTCAAATAAATTCTTAAACATACGGCTTGCCGCGCCCGATGCCGGAACAAATTTCACCACCGTTTTGTCTGTCTGAGTATATGCTTCCCACGCATTCAGATATTTTTTCTGCTCATCGGCATCTGGAGCCAGTATACCCTGCTCCACGGAAGCGGCGGCAGACAACTTTAAATATGGAAATCCCTTTTCGAAGCAGGCCAGCTGCTCGGCTATCTGTTCTTCCGATATGCCTTTCTTGGCAAGTAGTTCTTTGTCTTGGAGTGTTATCATAATATCTAAATTAATTAATTGATGCCCAAAATACAAAAAAGCACAAGCACCGTCATGAAAAGGAAGAAAAAAACTACCTTTACAGCAGAAAATACGGACAATTATGGAAACAGGTGAATTTTTCACAGCCGAAGAGAAGCGTTTGCTCTTCGTGCTCTACCGAAAATTATTGCAGCTTTCCGGAGAGACGCTCCACAAGGGCGATTGCAGAAAGCTGAAAACACATCTTGTAAACTCTATACAGAACAACCGCATACAGCGGGATATCTTCGGGCTGAACCCGATTATAAAGGATATGCAGACCGCCGTTATCGTGGCGGAAGAGATAGGCATGAGGCGGGCATCCATCCTGGGACTGATGCTCCACGACTCCGTGCGCTGCGGCACCTGTACCGCCGAAGAGGTGGAACGGAACTACGGCGAGGATGTGGCGGGCATCATACGCGGACTGATACGGGTAAACGAACTTTACGCCAAAAGCCCCACCATCGAGTCGGAGAACTTCCGCAACCTGCTGCTGTCCTTTGCAGAGGACATGCGCGTTATCCTCATCATGATTGCCGACCGCGTGAACATCATGCGCCAGATAAAGGAGTGCGAGAACGACGAAGCGCGCAGGCAGGTGGCCAATGAAGCCGCCTATCTGTACGCTCCCCTCGCCCATAAGCTGGGGTTGTACAAACTGAAGTCGGAACTGGAAGACCTTTCGCTGAAGTACACGGAGAAGGAAGTCTACTACCACATCAAGGAGAAACTGAATGAAACCAAGGCATCGCGCGACAAGTATATAGCCGCTTTCATCGCTCCGGTACAGAAGAAGCTGGAAGAGGCGGGACTGCACTTTCACATCAAGGGGCGCACCAAGTCCATCCACTCCATCTACCAGAAGATGAAGAAGCAGAAGTGTCCTTTCGAGGGTGTGTACGACCTGTTTGCCATCCGTGTAATCCTGGACTCCCAAGTGGAAAAGGAGAAGCTGGAGTGCTGGCAGGCATATTCCATTGTAACGGATATGTACCAGCCCAACCCGAAGCGTCTGCGCGACTGGCTGTCCGTGCCCAAGAGCAACGGCTACGAATCGCTGCACATCACCGTTATGGGGCCTGAAGGCAAATGGGTGGAAGTGCAGATACGCACCGAACGCATGGACGAGATAGCCGAACGGGGGCTTGCCGCCCATTGGCGGTACAAGGGCGTGAAAGGCGAAAGCGGACTGGACGAATGGCTGACTTCCGTACGTGAAGCGTTGGAGAATTCCGACAGCAGCGGACTGGAGACCATGGACCAGTTCAAGCTGGACTTATACGAAGACGAAGTGTTCGTCTTTACCCCCAAGGGAGACTTGTTCAAACTGGGCAAGGGTTCCACCGTGCTCGACTTCGCCTTCCACATCCACAGCAAGCTGGGCTGCAAATGTATAGGAGCCAAGGTAAACGGCAAGAACGCACAGTTGAAGCAGATACTGAACAGCGGCGACCAGGTGGAAATCATGACGTCCAATACACAGACGCCCAAGCAGGACTGGCTGAACATCGTCACCACTTCCAAGGCGCGCACCAAGATACGGCAGGCGCTCAAGGAAATGGCTGCCCGCCAGCATGCCTTTGCCAAGGAGACATTGGAACGTAAGTTCAAGAACCGGAAAATAGAGTATGACGAGGGTACGATGATGCGTCTCATCAAGCGGCTCGGCTTCAAGGTGGTGACGGACTTCTACCAGAGCATTGCCGATGAAACGCTCGACGTGAACGGCATCATCGACAAGTACCTCGAACTCCAGAAACGGGAGAACGACACGCACGACGACATCGTGTACCGCAGCGCCGAAGGCTATAACCTGCAGGCTGCCGCCCTGCCCGAAGAGACCACCGCCAAAGAGGACGTGCTCGTCATCGACCAGAACCTGAAAGGACTGGACTTCAAGCTGGCACGCTGCTGCAATCCTATCTACGGAGATGAGGTATTCGGTTTCGTAACCGTAAGCGGCGGCATCAAGATACACCGCTGCGACTGTCCGAATGCAAGTGACTTGCGCGAACGCTTCGGCTACCGCATCGTAAAGGCACGCTGGGCAGGCAAGTCGCAAGGCACGCAATACCCCAGTTACGCTGCGTGTGGTGGGACACGACGACATAGGCATCGTTACCAATATCACTTCCATCATCTCCAAAGAGACCGGCATTACGCTGCGGAGCATCGGCATAGACTCGCACGACGGATTATTCTCGGGAACGCTTACCATCATGGTAGGCGACACCGGAAGACTGGAAGCGCTCATCAAGAAGCTGAGGACGGTAAAAGGGGTAAAGCAGGTATCGCGCAACTGACGGGGTAAATCCCAAGTTCAACATTGCGGACCGTAAAGTGCTACACTACGTTTCTAAAGTGCTACTTGGCGACGCTAAAGTTCTACTTTACAATCCTAAAGTAGAACTCTACGTTTCCAAAGTCCAACACTGCGTCTTCCCCGCCCTTATTTCTCAATGTTTTAATTCTAAAGACTCAATTTACCAACTATGCGATACGATTTCAAAAAACAGCTCCGCAGTTTCGGTTATGCCTGGCAGGGCATCCGGAGCTGCGTAGGCAAGGAGCAGAACCTGAGTTTTCATCTGATTGCCATGACGGCAGTAACTCTTGCGGGATTTGTTTTAGGCATTACGCGCACGGAATGGACGGTCGTTATCCTCTGTTTCGGTGTGGTGATTGCCGCCGAGCTGTTCAACACCGCTATCGAAAGGCTGGTGGACCTGGTATCTCCCGAACGGCACCCCGTTGCGGGGCAGGTAAAAGACATTGCCGCCGGAGCAGTGCTGGTGTGCGCTGTTGCGGCGGCAATTATAGGATTGATAATCTTTATACCGTATCTTTAAAGGCAGACGTTATCTTACCCTTTTCCTTTTATAGTAGGGATACGTCAGCAGGACGAAGAAGAACAAAGCAAGTATGGCGGCTACACCGGCGGCGTGGTAAAGCAGGAACGCATCTGCCAGGCGGCAAGCCGTTGCCAGACCCGCCAGAAGTCCGGTTTCCATAACCAGGTGGCAAGTCGTGTTACCCGTTCCCCGCTGGCAGTGATGAGACAGCTTTACGAACATCCTTGTAAACGGCAGCGTCAGAAACGTCAACGCCGCCAATGCCAGGAATGCAATGTAGTCGCCTATATAGAGCAATGGCAGCAATACGCCCGGCACGAAAGCTATCAGCAGCATATTCAGCGCAGGAACCCATGCACGCGGCAGCAGGAAGCGGTCCAGGCTGCACAGCCTCATCCCGATAGGCGCACGGAAAGCCACATATACCCTCGATGCGAAATACATGCCGAGAACTCCCACGACAACGGCTACATAAACAACCGTGCGGAAACCGTAAAGGTCGTACAGCAGGAAGCCTGCGCACGCCCCTGCCAGCATACCCAGCCGGGCAGACCACGCATAAATCATATTGCCGGCACTGCGCCTTGTAGATGTGGTAATGTCGATAGCCACCGTAATGCCCGCCGTCGTTGCCAGTCCAAAGCATACGCCCTGTACCGAAGCAAGCAGCATCAGCTTGAGATAGCTGTCGGCAAAGGCATACCCTGCCATTGCAGCCAGCATGACGAAAGCAGAAGAAAGCAATACGTTCTTCCGCTTATACTCATCGCACAGATAGGCATGAAACGGGCCTGCTGCAAACATCGCCGCAATGAATGCCAGAAACATGTCGCCTGTCCGGGAAACGGACATTCCCAACTGCTCCGGCATTACGAACGAAAGTACGGGAAAGAGCATGTAGACGGATGCGAACAGTAGCAGATTAGCAGTGCACATCCGCCAGAAGTTCAGCGTCATAAGCCTGTCAGTACTGTTCTTTCTCATTCGGGAAGTCTAAGTTCTTCACATCGGAAATGTAATGGCTGATAGCATCGGTCATTACAGTATGCAGGTCGGCATAACGGCGCAGGAAACGGGGGCGGAAACCGTTGTTCATGCCCAGCATATCCTGCACTACCAGCACCTGGCCGTCCACGCCGCTACCGGCGCCGATGCCGATGACGGGAATAGTCAGCTCGCCTGCCACACGCTCTGCCAACGCAGCGGGAATCTTCTCCAGTACAAGGGCAAAGCATCCGGCTTCTTCCAGCAGGTGGGCGTCGCGTACCAGTTTCTCCGCTTCGGCATCGTCCTTGGCGCGTACCGTGTATGTTCCGTACTTGTTGATAGACTGAGGCATCAGTCCGAGGTGTCCCATAATAGGAATACCTGCGCTGAGAATGCGTTTTACCGTACCGATGATTTCTTCCCCGCCTTCCAGCTTCAGGGCATCGGCATGGCTCTCCTTCATGATGCGGATGGCAGATGCAAGACCTTCCATTTCGTTTCCCTGATAAGAACCGAAAGGCATATCCACCACTACCATTGCGCGCTTTACGCCGCGCACGACGGACTTGGCATGATAAATCATCTGGTCGAGGGTTATGGGCAGTGTAGTCACGTTGCCCGCCATTACGTTGGAAGCGGAGTCGCCCACCAGGATGACGTCCATACCTGCGCCATCGACAATCTGCGCCATGGTATAGTCGTACGAGGTCAGCATCGATAGTTTTTTCGCCTCTCTGTTTCATCTCAACAAGGCGATGCGTAGTTACTTTACGAGTGTCGTCTGAAATATATCCAGCCATAATCTTAATGAATGTGTTAATGAGTTATCAATTAAAATAGCGCGCAAAGTTAGCGCTTTTTCCCATTACTTGTGCACTTGAAGCATTTTATCGTAGGTGAATCCCGTAAAATCATCCAATACACAATGGCATAACGGAGCTATAGCCTCACGGGAGTTGGTCGTTGCCAGTCCTATCACGGTGGCTTCGGATGCCATGCCCGCTTTCAGTCCGTTAAAGGAGTCCTCGAATACATAGGTGTTGCCGGGAGTCGTGCCGAATACTTCCATACCGAGCAGGAAGCAGTCGGGAGCCGGCTTTGAACGGGAAAACATCTCTGCGGTAAGAATCCGGTCGAACATTGTCCTTACCTCGGGGCGGGCACGGTAGACGGCAGCCATTTTCCGGTCGTTGGAACTGGTGACAACCGCCATTTTCACGTGGTTACGGCGCAGGTCGGCAATGAAATCGAGCACACCGGGGATGTAATCATACGCCATGTCCCGCTCAAAAGCGTTGAGGGCGGTGGTGATTTCCTGCTGTTCCTTTGTCTTTCCGGCAAAGAAAGTGTCGTAGATGTAGGTCATGGTCTGCCCCTTTATGCGGCTCTCCAAATCGTCCATGCCCAGATAGTCCACCCCCGCTTTATGCCAAAAGACGGAATACTGCGTTTCGGTATCCATTACCACTCCGTCGAAATCGAACAGGACGGCCGTTGTTTTTGTTGTATCCATATTAAAGTATCCATATTAAAAAAACAAATATAATATTCGGGCGCAAAGGTCTGAATAATCATCGAACTGAGCAAATATTCATTATCTTTTGATAAGATAGGAAGCTTTCACTATCTTTGCAAACACTTAATTGACGTATATCCAATGAACGATCCGCATATTTTGGGAACCGAACGAATAGGCAAACTGCTTGTGCAGTATTCCATCCCTGCCATTATCGGTATGACAATTACTTCGTTATATAATATCATCGACAGTATATTCATCGGTCATGGCGTAGGCGCCATGGGTATTGCCGGGCTTGCCATCACTTTTCCGCTGATGAACCTGGTGGTCGCTTTCTGTACGGTAGTCTCGGCAGGCGGCTCCACCATATCATCCATACGTCTGGGGCAGAAAGATACGGACGGAGCCACAGAAGTGCTGAACCACACCCTGATGCTGTGCCTTGTCAACGCATTCCTGTTCGGCGGCATCTCCTTTATCTTCCTGGACGAAATCCTGCGCTTTTTCGGTGCCAGCAACGAAACGCTGCCGTATGCACGGAACTTTATGCAGATAATCCTGTTGGGTACGCCGGTGACATATACAATGATAGGGTTGAACAACATCATGCGTGCCACGGGGGTATCCCAAGAAAGCGATGCTGACTTCGATGGTTACGGTGGTGTGCAACAGTTAATTCTCGGCCCCTATCTTCATCTTCCACTTCGACTGGGGGTATCCGTGGCGCGGCAACGGCAACGGTCAATTTCGCAATTTATCGGCATGATATGGGTGGTGAGCCACTTCCTGCAAAAGACAAGTATCGTACGCTTGCAACCGGGTTTCTGGAAGATGAAAAAGCGTATTATCAGCAGCATTTTCTCCATAGGGATGTCTCCGTTCCTGATGAATGTAACGGCATGCGTCATCGTCATCATCGTCAACAACAGCCTGCAACGTTACGGCGGCGATATGGCTATCGGCGCTTACGGCATCATGAACCGGCTGCTGGTGCTGTACGTAATGATTGTACTGGGACTGACCATGGGCATGCAGCCTATCGTGGGCTACAACTTCGGAGCACAGAAGTACGACCGCGTAAAGGCTACGCTGCGCCTGAGCATCCTTACGGGCGTGTGCATCACCAGTACGGGCTTTATCATCTGCGAACTGTTTCCGCATGCCGTATCGGCTGTCTTTACCAGTGACGGGCAACTGATTGACATGGCTTCCAGAGGAGTGCGTATCGGCATAGCCATGTTCCCGCTGGTAGGTGCGCAAATCGTTATCGGCAACTTCTTCCAAAGCATCGGCAAGGCGAAAATCAGCATATTCCTGTCCCTTACCCGGCAGTTGTTGTACCTGCTGCCGGGACTGATTATCCTGCCCCGCTACATGGGGCTGGACGGTATCTGGACGTGTATGCCCGTATCGGACTTCTTTGCATTCGTTACGGCGGTCATTGCCCTGTGGATATATGTAAAGAAACTGAAGAGGTTGTCTCCTCTCCAGTCTTAATCCTTATAAATCGTTCGAGGCTACGCTCGCCACCACACTGCCGTCGAACAAGTGTACCGTACGGTGTGCAAACGAGGCATCGTGCCGGGAGTGCGTCACCATGACAATGGTAGTGCCTTCCCGGTTCAGTTCCGTCAGCAGGTTCATCACTTCCGCACCGTTCTTGGAGTCCAGATTACCGGTAGGCTCATCGGCAAGAATCAGTTTCGGGTTCGTCACCACGGCGCGGGCAATGGCTACACGCTGCTGCTGACCGCCGGAAAGCTGTTGCGGAAAGTGCTTGGCACGGTGGCTGATGTTCATCCGTTTCAGGATATCATCTACCATGCGCTTGCGTTCACCCGCTTTCACGCCCAAATAGGTAAGAGGCAGTTCTACATTTTCGTAAACGTTCAGCTCATCTATCAGGTTGAAGCTCTGGAACACGAATCCTAACTTGCCTTTGCGCACGCGGGTACGTTCTTTCTCTTTCAGGTCCGCCACTTCCTGCCCGAGCAACTTATAACTGCCTTCCGTAGGATTGTCCAGCAGACCGAGTATATTCAATAAGGTAGACTTGCCGCAACCGGACGGGCCCATGATGGCTACAAATTCCCCTTCTTTCACTTCGAGGTTTACATGGTTCAACGCTACCGTCTCCACTTCCGAGGTACGGAATACTTTACTGATGTCGTTTATCTTAATCATATTGTTTTGTTTTTCTATGTTATATGCTTTTTTATTCACTCTTGATACTGTTCACAGGGTTCTCGTTGGCTATCCGCCAGGACTTCCAAAGGACGCAGCCTACGATTACCGCCAGATTGGCGATTACCACCAGCAGATATACAACCCAACCGAGAGGAACCTGCTCGGCAAACTGCTCCATCCAGATACCGTTGATGTACCACGATGCAAGGGTTCCGAGAACAACTGCCGGCAATGCTACGACAAGCACGTCTTTGGAAAGCAATTCCAGGATAGAAGACGCTTCCGCACCGTTGACCTTGCGGATGGCATCTCCTTGCCGCGACGGCGTACTTCATCGGCAGTATATCCTATCAGCCCCATCAGCATGACGAAGAACATCGTTACGGCCGCCATCAGTGTGGCATTGCGGAACACGCGGACACTGTTGTAGGAATCGGTAATCTGCTTTTCATAGCTGACGAAGTCGATGGTCTGATTGCCGAAGGCATCGGCTGCATCCTTGTTCAATTGCCGCAGGTTCTGTACAAAAGGTTCTTTCAAACGGACATGTACCGTCCCCGTGAAATGTTGATTATAGCGGGCGACAAAAGGCATCTTGGCTTCCGTAAAATCCCCTATCTGGAAATCTTTCAGCACCCCCGCCACTTTCATCTGTGCAGCATTGTCTACATCGACGGTACGCCCCACGGCATCATTTCCCCAATGCATCATGTCCGCAAATGTTTCATTTACGATTATCTCATCTTTCGTACGTGCCATACGCCCCGCCTTGAACGC
>ENA-OQDL01000960-OQDL01000960.1-human-gut-metagenome-genome-assembly--contig:-NODE-960-length-15964-cov-3.902317_pt1 | contig 15964 bp, 30 predicted proteins | sample MGYA00242782_ERZ504609 | MGnify/ENA primary metagenome ERZ504609 (study PRJEB26092, sample SAMD00036320) | human gut metagenome | host: Homo sapiens | study: EMG produced TPA metagenomics assembly of... | reverse complement strand
GGATTTCCATGGCAACTTATTACCGTTGCATGTTTTCATCTATTCTGCCCGAGAGTTTGGAGAAAGTACTTTACCTGGACTGCGATATTGTAATATTGGGAGATATTTCCGAATTCTGGAACACGGAATTTGTCCGGGTGCGGTGCGGCTTCATACATGACCTGTCCGCCATTCATAACGATCACACGCTGTGCATAATCTGCAACATCTTCCATACTGTGTGATACCAGAATGATCGTGATCTTCTTTTCTTCATGAAGTTTCTTTAACAGATTTAAGATCTGATCTTTTTCCGACCGGATCAAGTCCTGCTGTGGTTCATCCAAAATAAAAATTCTGGCTCCATTGCAAGAATCCTGCGATCGCTACTCTTCGCATTCATGTCCGCCAGATAATTCAAATGGCGATTTTTGATATAATTTCTCTGGTAATCCAACATCTTTTAAACATTTGACAGCAATCTCTGTTGCTTCTTCTTTTGTCTTTCCAAAGTTCATTGGTCCAAAACATACATCATCTAAAATCGTTGTCTCAAATAGCTGATGTTCTGGATACTGGAAACATATACCGACTTTTCCACGTAATTCTCGTAATGGGTATCCTTCTGAATATATATCTTCATCATCGAAATATATTGTTCCAGACGTTGGTTTGATCAATCCATTTAGATGCTGGATCAATGTTGATTTTCCAGAACCTGTGTGTCCGATCACTGCAATGAATTCTTCTTTTTTTATTTCTAAGTTTATATCTTTTAATGCGTAATTCTTCTTGCTAGAATTATCTTCATATGCGTAACTTACATGTTCTAAACGAATTGACATAATTCCTCCACCAGCTCTTCCTTTGTTGTTATCGTATCTGACAAGTTAACACCTTCTTTTTTTAGTTCCCATGCAAGTTCTGTTGCGTACGGAACTTCTAGACCTAATGTTTTCATCTCATCAACTCTTGAAAAGATCTCTTTTGGTTTTCCATCCATGACGATCTTTCCTTGATCCATCACGATGATACGATCTGCTAAGATTACTTCTTCCATATGATGTGTTACCATAAGGATCGTAATATTCTTTTCTTTATTCAATGCTTTCACAAGAGATAAAACATGTCTGCGGCCTTCTGGATCTAGCATGGCTGTTGGTTCGTCTAATACGATACATTCTGGTTCCATTGCCATGATCCCTGCGATCGCTACTCTCTGTTTCTGTCCGCCAGAAAGATGATTGGGACTTGCTTCTTTATATGCGATCATTCCCACACCTGTAAGAGCCGCTGTGATCCTTGTCCAGATATCTTTGGAAGCTATTCCGAGGTTTTCTGGACCGAAGGCTGTGTCTTCTTCTACCGTTGTTCCTACGATCTGGTTATCTGGATTCTGAAATACGATTCCTGCACTCTGTCTGACTTTTAAGAGGGTACTTTCATCTTTTGTATCCATTCCTTTGATATATACTGTGCCTTCTGTCGGCATCAAAAGTCCATTGATGTGCTTCGCAAGCGATGATTTCCCGGAACCATTCTTTCCAAGGATTGCTACGAATTCACCTTTTTCAACATTGATGTCAATATGATCGATTGCTGCAATCTCTTGTTTATCTTCTTCTGTATCTCCATAGGTCACATATTTGTGAACTAAGTCTTTTATTTTCAATATGGACATAATATTCTCCTATCTGATCCGTAATAAGGATAGTATACTATTTCCCATAAAAAAAGAAAAGTCTTATCCCAGTTGTTCCGGAATAAGACCTCTTTGTTGTTGTCGATTTGGAATTTAAATAATATAGTCAGTATTGAACTGTTGATTAAACTAATTCAAGTACTACTTTTAATGCTGCATCACCTTTACGCTGAGCAATCTTAACGATTCTTGTGTAACCACCGTTACGTTCAGCATATTTTGGTGCATACTCGTCGAATAACTTAGCTGTTAAATCAACTTTCTTTGTATTAGCTTTCTTACCAGCTGCTTCTGTAGGAACTTCTGTTACAGGATATAATACCTTTAACATCTGTCTTCTTGCATGTAAGCGGGATGGTAAATCTTTTTGATTTCTTTCTGAACTGTTTCATAAACAGTAACTTTCTTACCATCTACAACTTCTTTCACGCGTTTTCCGTTTTCATCTTTCTTAGCAACTTTAGCGTCAACTGTAACTGTTTCAAAGTTGTCTTTTTCTTTTACAGCTAAAGCGATCAGTTTCTCAGCTACCTTGCGGATTTCTTTTGCTTTTGCTTCAGTTGTAACGATTTTTCCATGATGTAACAGATTTGTTACTTCTGCACGGATCAGTGCTTTTCTCTGGGAAGCTGTTCTTCCTAATTTTCTGTATTTTGCCATTATAATGACCTCCTGTGTTTTTTCGCCTTGCTTACTTATGCCTTCAGCCTAGGCGGGTCTGGTTTCTATTCTTCTCCTGAACTTAGGGATAATCCTAATTCACTTAACTTAGCTAAAACTTCTTCTAACGATTTACGTCCTAAGTTACGAACTTTCATCATATCTTCCGAAGTCTTATTAGTTAATTCTTCTACTGTATTGATGCCAGCTCTCTTTAAGCAATTGTATGAACGAACAGATAATTCTAATTCATCAATGCTCATTTCAAGAACTTTTTCTTTCTCGTCATCTTCTTTTTCTACCATAACTTCTGCTGTCTTGGCATTCTCAGAAAGATCTACAAATAAGTTTAAGTGCTCGCATAATACTTTCGCTGCTAAACTTACAGACTCATCTGGTGTTAGTGTTCCGTTTGTGAATACATCTAATGTTAATTTGTCATAATCTGTGATCTGACCTACACGAGTATTCTCAACCTTTAAGTTTACACGCTCAACTGGTGTGTAAATCGCATCAACTGCGATCTCATCGATTGCTTTTCCTTCTTTGTCTGCTTTGTCTGCGCCTACATATCCGCGTCCGTTTGTGATTGTAAGCTCCATATCCAGTTTGCTGCTGTCATCACTTAATGTTGCGATCACAAGCTCTGGATTTAAGATTTCGATATCACTGTCCGCTTTAATATCTCCGGCAGTTACTACACCCTTTCCTGAAAACTCAATATAAGCCTGCTTTGTTTCAGCGGATGAGCTGTTGTTTTTAATTGCCAGAGATTTGATATTCATGATGATCTCAGGTACATCTTCTTTAACCCCTGGGATGGAACTGAACTCATGCAGAACACCTTTGATCTTTACTGAACTTACTGCTGCACCTGGCAGAGAAGAAAGCATGATACGTCTTAAGGAATTACCTAAAGTTGTACCATAACCTCTTTCCAAAGGTTCCACAACAAAGCGTCCAAAACGGTTATCTTCTGAAATCTCATTAATCTCAATATTTGGTTTTTCAAATTCAAACATACGTGCCCTCCTTTTGGCTTAGGTTTAACTTGAGGGTTATTATTTAGAATATAACTCGACGATTAATGTTTCGTTAACTGGTACGTCGATCTCATCTCTTGATGGAAGTTCTTTTACAGTTCCTGTAAAGTTATCATGATCTGCTTCTAACCATGAAGGAATCATTCTTCCTTCTGTTACTTCTAAGATCTCTTTGTATCTTGGAGATGTTCTATGTTTTTCTTTGATTTCGATAACGTCCCAGCTTTAACCTGGTAAGAAGGAATGTTAACCTGTTTTCCATTAACTAATACATGTTTATGGTCAACGATCTGTCTGCATTCTTTTCTTGTTCTTCCGTATCCTAAACGGAATAATACGTTATCTAAACGAAGCTCTAATAATGTCATCAGGTTTGTACCAGTCTGACCTTTCATTCTTTCTGCTTTGCATAGTAGTTACGGAAAGGTTTTTCTAATACACCATAAATGAATTTAGCTTTCTGTTTTTCGCAAAGTCTGAAGTCCGTATTCACTTTTCTTTCTGTTTGCTCTATTTAAACTTCTGTTTGATTTTTTATCAATTCCTAAAAAGACAGGATCTAAACCTAAGGATCTACATCTCTTTAAGACTGGAGTTCTATCTACTGCCATCTTTAATTATCCTCCTAAATTAGACTCTTCTACGTTTTGGTGGGCGACATCCATTATGTGGAACAGGTGTTACATCGCTGATGCTTGTAACTTCTAATCCTGCTGCTGATAAAGCACGGATTGCTGCTTCTCTTCCTGATCCTGGACCTTTAACCATTACATCTACTGATTTTAATCCATGCACTAATGCTGCTTTTGTTGCAGTTTCAGCTGCCATCTGAGCTGCATATGGTGTAGATTTTTTGGATCCTCTGAATCCTAATCCACCTGCACTTGCCCAAGAAAGAGCATTTCCCTGTGCATCTGTTAATGTAACGATTGTATTATTAAAAGATGACTGAATATGTGCCTGTCCGTGCTGTACATTCTTCTTTACACGTTTTTTTGCACTTTTCTTTGTAACTTTAGCCATAATTACGTATACCTTTCTTTCTTCATTTCAATTCCAAAAAGATTGCCTATACTGCAAATCTTATGCTATTCCTGACTGTCCATACAGCCGGGTGTGTCATAACACTACAAATTTAGTGTTTATTATTTCTTCTTGTTAGCTACTGTTTTCTTAGGACCTTTACGTGTTCTTGCGTTAGTCTTTGTTTTCTGTCCACGGCAAGGAAGTCCCTGTCTATGACGTTTTCCTCTGTAGCATCCAATTTCTTTTAATCTCTTAATGTTAAGAGCGATTTCTCTTCTTAAATCACCTTCTACAACCTGTGTATCGTTGATAACTGCACTGATTCTTTTAACTTCATCATCAGTTAAGTCGCGTACACGAGTATCAGGATCAACATTTGCCTCTGCCAAAATACGTTTTGCGCTTGAAAGACCGATTCCATAAATATAAGTAAGACCAATCTCTACACGCTTTTCTCTTGGTAAATCAACACCTGAAATACGAGCCATGTTTTTCTTTCCTCCAAAATAAATAATTACTTGTCTATTAAGGGCAATCCATATATCCGCAGTACGGTGAAATGATATATATGTCTCTTCCTCAAATTATCTTTCTATCTATAAATAATCAGTATGAGCGTACCTGTACTCATACTGCAGCCGCCTAAATTATGCGAGTGTATCTCTACACATCACAAAATACACCTCTAAACTGTTCTTGCAGTAAATAGGTGAATACACAACAAACCAAGGATTATTGCGATATTCTTATCGAACGTCGTAATTATCCCTGTCTCTGTTTGTGTTTTGGATTCTCACAGATTACTCTGACAGATCCTTTTCTCTTGATAACCTTGCATTTTTCGCAAATTGGTTTTACAGATGCTCTAACCTTCACTTGAATATCTCCTTTCAAAAACGTTCGGGTATGATTATATCATCATATTCTGAATATTTCAAGACTTTTTCTAAATTTATTTATCTTTCCAAATAATTTATTTGTCTCTCCAAATAATTCTTCCTTTTGATAAATCATATGGTGATAATGCCAGTGTTACTTTGTCACCTGGTAAAATCTTGATGTAATTCATTCTAAGCTTTCCACTGATGTGAGCTAAAATTACGTGTCCACCTTCGATTTCTACCTTGAACATAGCGTTTGGTAACTTTTCTAACACTACTCCTTCAACTTCAATTGCTTCTGATTTTGCCATTTTATTCCTCCTATTCAGACAAAGTCAATATTTCACAACCATCTTCTGTGATGACGATCGTGTTTTCATAATGTGCAGCCAGACTTCCGTCTTCAGTAACAACTGTCCAGTCATCATCCAGCCAGACAACATCATAACTACCTTCATTTACCATTGGTTCAATGGCAAGCGTCATTCCTGGTCTTAATTTCATTCCTTTTCTTCTCTGTTTGAAGTTCGGAATCTGTGGATCTTCATGAAGATGTGTTCCAATTCCATGTCCCACTAAATCTCTGACTACAGAATAACCATTACTTTCTACATATTTCTGAATTGCTTCAGATATGTCAAACAAATGATTTCCTGGAACTGCAAGTTTGATTCCTTCAAAGAAACTTTGCTTTGTTACTTCGATCAGTCTCTTTGCTTCTTCGGAAATATTTCCAACCGCATGTGTTCTTGCTGCATCGGAATGATATCCTTCATGGATCAGTCCTGCATCCAGACTTACAATGTCTCCATCCTGTAAAATCCGGTCTTTGCTTGGAATACCATGTACGACTTCGTCATTGACAGATACACAGATGGATGCCGGATATCCATTATAGTTTAAGAAGTTTGGTACACATCCAAGATCTCTGATCGCTTTCTCTCCAAACTGGTCGATCTCTAATGTAGAAATTCCTGGTTTTACAAAATCAGCTAACTTGTTGTGAACCTCTTCTAACATCTTACCGGCTTCTCGCATAAGTTCGATTTCTTTTTTTGATTTGATCGTAACTGCCATGGTCTGCCTCTTATCCTAAAATAGATTTAATTTCTTCAAAAACAACTTTGATATCCTGTGTTCCATCGATCTCGTGTAAGCTTCCTGCTTCTTTATAGTGTGCGATCAGTGGAGCTGTCTGTTCATGATAAACATCCAGACGTTTTTTTACAGTTTCTGCTTTGTCGTCATCGCGAAGAATTAATTCTCCACCACATACGTCGCAGCAGTTTTCTTTCTTTGGAGGATTATACTGAACATGGAAGATTGCTCCACAGTCTTTGCAGGATCTTCTTCCTGACATTCTGTTGATGATATTTTCATCTGGAACTTCGATATCAATTGCAAATTCAATCTTCTCACCGTCTTTTGCAAGTGCTTCATCTAATGCATTTGCTTGTGGAATCGTTCTTGGAAATCCATCTAAAATATACCCTTTTTCACAATCATCTTTGTGGATACGGTCAACAACAAGATCGCATACAAGTTCGTCTGGAACTAACAGTCCTTTGTCCATGTATTCCTGTGCTTTCTTTCCAAGCTCTGTTCCTTCTTTAATATTTGCTCTGAAAATATCACCTGTTGAGATGTGTGGAATATCGTACGCCTGTGCAATCTGTTTTGCCTGAGTACCTTTTCCAGCACCTGGAGCTCCTAACATAATAATTTTCATGACAAATCCTCCTTTTGTCTCTCTTTTATTTTTAGTTACCATACAATTTGTTTCCATACCATCGTTTTTAATGCCATTGGGCTTTTGTGCTTATATAAAAACATTCCATATAAGCACAAAAAGCTGTAGTTGTCACTACAGCTTTTCTTATAGTTACTCACTCAAAAAAACCAGAATAGTTCTGTACTAACAACTGTGACTGGATCTGCTTGATCGTCTCAAGGATAACACCTACTACGATGATGATAGATGTTCCTCCAAATGAAACGCTTGCTCCAAATACTCCATTAAAGAAGAATTGGAACAACTGCCACGATCGTTAGTCCTGCAGCACCTATAAATATATATATTTTAATATTTTATTCAAATAATCTACTGTAGGTTTTCCCGGTCGGATTCCTGGGATAAATCCACCCTGTTTCTTCATATTGTTTGAAATCTCTAATGGATTAAATGTAATCGATGTATAGAAATAAGCAAACAGTACTACTAAAACAATATAGATCAATAAACCGATCGATCTTTTTGGATGGGATGCATCAAACCAGGTAGATGAGTTCAAACTTGTTAATGCTTTTCCAATGAATCCGTTATTCTCGTATTTTAAGACATTCTGCAGCATGATTGGGAACTGCATAATGGATGATGCAAAGATAATTGGGATTACACCTGCTGTGTTAACTTTCAGCGGAATCTTACTCTGCTGTCCACCAACAAGTTTTCTTCCCTGCATCTTCTTAGAATACTGTACTGGGATATGTCTTTCCGCATCTGATAAAACGATAACGAATACGACAACTGCCAGAACAACTCCTACGATCACACATCCTGCGATCAGAGCTGGCCCGATCTGTTTTCCCTTCATAAACTGATTATAAAGAGAAGTAAAATCTCCCGGCATTCCGGATACAATGTTTACGAGCAGGATAATGGAAATACCATTTCCAATTCCACTCTCTGTAATACGTTCTCCAAGCCACATAACCAGAACTGCACCTGCGGTTAAAGCAATGATCATTGTAACAATGGTAAACGTTGTATAATCGGTACCTAATGCACCTTGATTGGCAAATCCGATCGCAAGTCCTGCGCCTTCGATGATCGCAAGTACAACCGTTACATATCTTGTAATCTTTGCCATTCTTTTTCTTCCGTCTTCTCCATCTTTCTGCATCTCTTCAAGAGCTGGAATAACGATCGTCATCAGCTGCATGATGATGGAAGATGTGATATACGGAGTTACACTTAATGCAAATACTGACATCTGCATGAAGGAGCCTCCGGTAAAAGAGTTCAATAGGCTGAACGAATCGCCTAATGTACTCTTTAAATAGGCACTGATCTGTGCACTATCGATTTCCGGAATTGGCAGTTGTGATCCAAAACGTACAACAATAAGAATTAGTGTCGTAAATAATAGCTTCTTTCTTAATTGCTTGTTTTTAAAAGCGCTGACAACAGCGTTTGACATACTAGATCACCTCAGCTTTTCCTCCAAGTGCTTCGATCTTCTCTTTAGCACTAGCACTAAATGCATTTGCTTTTACATTTAATTTCTTTGTTAATTCACCGTTTCCTAAGATTTTAACTCCATCTCTAGGATTTTTAACGATTCCTGCTTCGATTAAAGCTTCTACAGATACTTCTGCTCCGTCTTCAAATCTTTCTAAAGCTGAAAGGTTGATACCAACGATTTCCTTAGAGTTTCTGCATTTGAAACCTCTCTTAGGAATACGTCTGTATAAAGGCATCTGTCCACCTTCGAATCCAGGTCTTACTCCACCACCTGAACGAGCTTTCTGTCCTTTATGTCCTTTACCTGCAGTTTTTCCATTTCCTGAACCATGTCCACGACCTCTTCTGAAAGCGTCGCTATGTTTAGATCCTTCTGCAGGGCGTAAGTTTGATAATTCCATTCCGTTACACCTCCTTGCCGAATATTATTAGATTTCTTCTACTTTAACTAAATGTTTCACCTGGTGAATCATTCCACGTGTTGCTGCGTTATCAGGCAGCTCAACTGTTTTGTGAAGTTTTTTAAGACCTAATGCTTCAACAGTTTTTTTGTGCTTTGGAATTGCACCAATTGTAGATTTTACTAATGTGATTTTTAATTTATCTGCCATTTCAAAATTCCTCCTATCCTAAGAGCTCTTCTACTGATTTTCCACGTAGTTTTGCTACCTGCTCTGGAGTTTTTAAGTTCTTTAATCCTTCGATTGTTGCTAATACAACGTTCTGTTTGTTGTTAGAACCTAAAGATTTTGAACGGATGTTTTTATATCCTGCAAGTTCCAGAACGATACGGGAAGGTCCACCAGCGATGATACCAGTACCTTCTGGAGATGTTTTTAATAATACAGATGCTCCACCGAAGTTTCCTGTAAAGTCGTGTGGTGTTGTTCCTTTTTCATCGATTGGTACTTCAACAAGGCTCTTCATAGCTGCTTCTTTTCCTTTGCGGATTGCTTCTGGAATTTCAGCTGCTTTTCCTAATCCAGCACCAACATGACCATTTTTATCCCCTACTACAACCAGTGCTGCAAATCTCATGTTACGTCCACCTTTTACTACTTTAGTAACACGTTTGATGGATACAACTCTTTCTTCCAGCTCTAACTGACTAGGGTCAATAAGTGTATGCTTCATTTGACTTCCTCCTATTAGAATTTCAGACCAGCTTCACGAGCTGCATCTGCTAATGCTTCAATTTTACCATGATAAATAAATCCGCCTCTGTCAAAGACAACTTCTGTGATACCTTTTGCTAAAGCTCTTTCAGCGATTACTTTACCTAAGTAGCTAGCTGCGGCAACATCATTTGTTTTTTCCAGTTCTGCCTTTACGTCTTTCTGAGTTGTTGAAGCAGATACTAATGTATTTCCAACAGTGTCGTCAATAATCTGAGCGTACATATGATCATTACTTCTAAATACACTTAAGCGAGGTCTTTCGCTTGTTCCATTGATTCGATTACGAAGCTTGTAGTGTTTTTTCGCACGAATCTTGCTTCTTGATTCTTTTCTAATCATCCTATATCACTCCTTTATTTAGCCCCAGTTTTTCCAACTTTACGTCTGATAACTTCATCAGCATACTTAATACCTTTACCTTTGTAAGGTTCTGGTTTTCTAAGTTCTCTGATTTCAGCTGCGTACTGGCCAACTTTTTCTTTGTCGATACCTTTAACGATAATAATGTTCTGTCCGTCCATCTCTGTTTCGATTCCTTCTGGATCAGTCATAACTACCGGATGAGAGAAACCAAGGTTGAAAGTGATTTCTTTTCCTTTTTCTGTGCTCTGTAACCAACACCGTTGATTTCAAGCTTCTTTTCGTATCCTTCAGATACACCTGTGATCATGTTTGCGATCAAAGATCTTGTAAGACCATGTAAAGATTTCATTTTCTTAAGTCATTTGGTCTTGTTACGACAACCTGATTATCTTCCTGTTTGATTGTCATTTCTACTGGTAAACATTTTTCTAATGTTCCTTTAGGACCTTTTACAGTCACTTTGTTTCCTTCTTCAATCTTTTACCTCTACTCCTGCAGGGATATCGATTGGTAATCTACCTATACGAGACATAGGTTACCTCCTTAAATTGTCGGAAGGGACAAGGGTGTGTCCCTTCTGTTTTCAGAATAGTGAATGCTGGTTAATGTACAGTAAATCCTACCATACAAAAGCTAACACTTCTCCACCCACGTTCTGTTTTCTTGCTTCTTTATCTGTTAACAGTCCTTTGTTTGTAGAGATGATCGCAATACCAAGTCCTCCTAATACTTTAGGAAGCTCTTCAGCTCCTGCGTATACTCTAAGCCCTGGTTTAGAGATTCTCTTAAGTCCTGTAATGATTTTTTCATTTTTATCAGCACCATATTTTAATGTGATTACGATTGTGCTGAAAGAACCTTCTTCTTTGATGTCATATGCTTTGATAAAACCTTCTTTTAATAAGATTTCTGCAATCGCTGTCTTCATCTTAGAAGCAGGAATTTCTACTGTATCATGTTTCGCAGTATTTGCATTACGGATTCTTGTAAGCATATCTGCAATTGGATCGCTCATTGTCATTTTCGTGTTCCTCCTTCCTTAATCTTACCAGCTTGCCTTCTTGACACCTGGAATCTGTCCTTTATATGCTAATTCACGGAAGCAAACTCTGCAGATACCATATTTTCTTAAATATGCATGTGGACGTCCGCAGATTCTGCAACGGCTATATTCTCTTGTTGAGAATTTTGCTTTTCTTTTCTGTTTTGCAACCATTGACTTCTTAGCCATGGGAACCCTCCTAACTATTTCTTAAACGGCATACCAAATAAAGTTAATAATTCACGAGCTTCTTCATCAGTGTTCGCTGTTGTAACGAAGATGATGTCCATTCCTCTTTACTTTGTCTACTTTATCGTATTCGATTTCTGGGAAAATTAACTGCTCCTTGATTCCAAGTGCATAGTTACCTCTTCCGTCAAATGCGTTCGGGTTTACTCCTCTGAAGTCACGTACTCGAGGTAATGCTAAGTTAATTAAACGATCAGCGAATTCATACATTCTTTCACCACGTAATGTAACTTTGCATCCGATAGGCATACCTTCTCTTAATTTGAAGTTCGCAACAGATTTCTTTGCTCTTGTTACGACTGCTTTCTGTCCAGCGATCTTTTCAAGATCAGCTACTGCAGATTCTAAAACTTTTTTATTTTCTTTTGCTTCACCAACACCCATGTTGATTACGATCTTCTCGAGTTTTGGTACCTGCATAATATTGCTGTATTCGAATTTCTTCATCATAGCATCTTTGATCTGATTGCTATACTGTTCATGTAATCTACTCACTTGCGTAAACCTCCTCTCTTAATTAGTCAATGACTTCGCCTGTTGCACGTGCAACACGAACTTTTTTACCGTCAACTACTTTATATCCAATTTTTGTTGTTTTTCCATTGTGCACTAACATTACATTGGAAACATCCATTGGGCCTTCCTGGCTTACGATACCACCCTGCTGGTTTGCAGGACTAGGTTTAGTATGCTTTGTGATCATGTTGGCACCTTCAACTGTTACAGTACCTTTTTTATGATCAACAGCAATTACTTTTCCTTCTTTGTCTTTATCTTTACCAGCGATAACTTTAACTAGATCGCCTTTTTTAATTTTAATTGCTGACACAGTGTTTCCTCCTTATAATACTTCTGGTGCTAATGAAACAATCTTCATGAATTTCTTGTCTCTAAGCTCTCTTGCCACTGGTCCGAAGATACGAGTTCCTCTTGGATTCATATCATCTTTAATAATTACAGCAGCATTTTCGTCAAATTTGATATAAGAACCATCTTTACGACGGGCACCTTTCTTTGTACGAACAACAACTGCTCTGACTACGTCACCTTTTTTTAACAACGCCGCCTGGTGTTGCATCTTTGACTGTAGCAACAATAACATCACCGATGTTAGCATATCTTCTTGTAGATCCTCCTAACACACGAATGCAAAGGATTTCTTTTGCTCCTGTGTTGTCGGCTACTCTAAGTCTTGACTCCTGCTGAATCATGCCTTTATTCTCCTTTCCAACCAAGCAAAATTATTTTGCTTTTTCGATAATTTCAACAAGTCTCCATCTCTTATCTTTTGAAAGAGGTCTTGTCTCCATAACCTTTACTCTATCTCCAATGTTACATTCGTTATTTTCGTCATGAGCTTTTAATTTGTAAGTTCTTTTAACGATCTTTTTATATAAAGGATGTTTTACGTTGTCTTCGATTGCAACTACGATTGTTTTATCCATTTTATCACTAACGACTTTCCCTACACGGGTTTTTCTTAAATTTCTTTCCACAACAAATTCCTCCTTTCGAAATGATTACTAAGCGTTTGCTTTTGCTGTAATTGCACCCTGAATACGTGCAATATTTCTTCTAACTTCTTTAATTCTGCTTGTATTCTCAAGTTGGTTTGTTGCATTCTGGAATCTTAAGTTGAATAATTCCTTTTTCGCAGCTACTAGCTCATTATTTAATTCGTCTACTGACTTATTATTTAATTCTTTTACAAAATCTTTAGTTTTCACTGTTGTCACCGCCTTCTAAAGCTTCACGAGAAACAATCTTACACTTGATTGGTAATTTGTGTACTGCAAGACGTAATGCTTCTTTTGCAATTTCTTCGCTTACACCAGAAATTTCGAACATTACACGTCCTGGTTTTACAACTGCTACCCAATATTCTAAGTTACCTTTACCTTTACCCATTCGAGTTTCAGCTGGCTGAGCTGTTACTGGTTTGTCAGGGAAAATTTTGATCCAAACTTTACCACCACGTTTGATGTAACGAGTCATAGCAACACGGGCTGCTTCGATCTGGTTTGCTGTGATCCATGCTGGCTCTGTAGCTACAATACCGTACTCACCGTAAGTGATCTTATTACCGCGTAATGCTTTTCCGCGCATGCTTCCACGGAACTGTTTACGACGTTTTACTCTTTTTGGCATTAACATTATTTATTTCCCCCTTCCTTTTTTGATGGAAGTACTTCACCATGGTAAATCCATGTTTTTACTCCGACTTTACCATATGTTGTATCTGCTTCTGCAAATCCGTAATCAATGTTAGCACGAAGTGTCTGTAGAGGAATTGTTCCCTCGCTGTAGAATTCTGTACGTGCCATATCTGCTCCACCTAAACGTCCAGAAACGGATGTTTTGATTCCAAGAGCTCCAGATCTCATTGTACGCTGCATGCAAGATTTCATTGCACGTCTGAAAGAAATACGATTTTCAAGCTGCTGTGCAATATTCTCTGCAACTAACTGAGCATCTTTGTCTGGTCTTTTTACTTCTTTAACATCGATCAGTAATTTTTTGTCTGTCATTTTCTGAAGATCTTTTTTCAGTTCTTCGATGGAAGATCCACCTTTACCGATTACTACTCCAGGTTTTGCTGTATATACGATTAATTTTACTCTGTCGGAAGCTCTTTCGATCTCGATCTTAGAAATTCCAGCATTGTATAATCTTTTCTTTACATATTTTCTGATTTTATCGTCTTCTACAAGGTTATCTGCAAAAGCGTCTTCTGCATACCATCTAGAATCCCAATCTTTAATAATTCCGACTCTCAGACCATGAGGATTAACTTTCTGTCCCATGTTTGCCTCCTTCTATCTATCTTTCATCAAGCACTAATGTGATGTGGCTCATTCTATGTTCGATTCTGTAAGCTCTACCCTGTGCTCTAGGTTTAATTCTCTTCATTGTAGGTCCTTTATTTGCATAACATTCTGCAATGTAAAGGTTTTCTGGGTCCATTCCGTTATTGTTTTCTGCATTAGCGATTGCAGATTTTAATAATTTTTCAATTAATGTTGAAGCATATCTTGGATTGTAAAGTAAAATTCCAAGTGCTGTTTCTACGTCTTTTCCTCTGATCGCATCTAATACAAAAGCTGCTTTTGTTGTAGAAACTCTAGCGTTTCTTAATGTAGCTTTTGGTCTAGTATCTTTATTTGCATTTCTCTCTTTTTTGTACTGAGATCTGCTATATTTCTTTGCCATTTATATGGAACCTCCTTCCAAAATTAATTATTTCATTCCGGTTTTCTTTTCCGTTTTCTTATGTCCACGGAAAGTTCTTGTTGCTACAAACTCTCCAAGTTTGTGTCCAACCATATCTTCTGTAACGTATACCGGTACATGTTTTCTTCCATCATGAACAGCGATTGTGTGTCCTACGAATGATGGGAAGATTGTAGAACGACGAGACCATGTTTTGATAACACTCTTGTCTCCTGCTTCGTTCATAGCGTCTACTTTGTTCAGTAAACTCTTATCTGCAAATGGTCCTTTTTTAAGTGAACGAGCCATAAGTTACCTCCTTGTACTATTTAACAGTTTTACCATCTCTTCTTCTTACGATCATCTTGTTAGATTGTTTGTTTTTCTTACGTGTCTTCAATCCAAGTGCTGGTTTACCCCATGGTGTGCATGGTCCTGGTCTACCGATTCCAGTCTTACCTTCACCACCACCGTGTGGATGGTCATTAGGGTTCATAACAGAACCACGGACTGTAGGACGGATTCCCATGTTACGTTTACGTCCAGCTTTACCAATGTTCACAAGATCATGTTCGATGTTTCCAACCTGACCAATAGTAGCGCGGCATACTACAGGCACCATTCTCATCTCACCAGATGGTAAACGAAGTGTTGCATATTTTCCTTCTTTTGCCATTAACTGTGCTGAGTTTCCTGCGGAACGAACTAACTGTCCACCTTTTCCAGGATGCATCTCGATGTTATGGATTTCTGTACCTACCGGAATGTTTGCCAATGGAAGGCAGTTTCCTACTTTAATTTCAGCTTCTGGTCCATTCATAACAGTTGTTCCAACTGCTAATTTGTTTGGAGCGATAATATATCTTTTTTCACCGTCTGCATAAACTAACAGAGCGATGTTAGCTGTTCTATTTGGATCGTATTCGATTGCAGCAACTGTTGCTGGAATACCATCTTTATCATTTCTCTTAAAGTCAATAAGTCTGTATTTTCTTCTAGATCCACCTCCGCGGTGTCTTACAGTGATTTTACCCTGATTGTTACGACCAGCGTTCTTCTTTAAAGAAACTACCAGAGATTTTTCTGGTGTAGATTTTGTGATAACATCAAAATCAAGTCCAGTCATATGTCTTCTAGAAGGTGTATATGGGTTATATGATTTAATTCCCATGTCAGTCTCCTTTCAAATCTGATTTAATATCACGCTTTTGTTGCGTATAGTTTCAAGTCCTTATCTTAGTCGAACTAAGTGATTAATTCCTAAATGTATTAGATAGAATTCTTCATCCTTGTTTATGTATCGTTTTTATTTGTTTTTCACTATTTGTGCCATGAATTCAGCTTCGCAGACAATTTTTTCGCCAACAAAGATATAGCCTTTCATAGT
>ENA-OQDL01000959-OQDL01000959.1-human-gut-metagenome-genome-assembly--contig:-NODE-959-length-15975-cov-6.899356_pt1 | contig 15975 bp, 13 predicted proteins | sample MGYA00242782_ERZ504609 | MGnify/ENA primary metagenome ERZ504609 (study PRJEB26092, sample SAMD00036320) | human gut metagenome | host: Homo sapiens | study: EMG produced TPA metagenomics assembly of... | reverse complement strand
GATGTTCCTGTTAACAGGCTGTTCTCTCGGCATTTTTGCCCCAAAATATGAACAATTACCGGTACGGTTCGAGACGCCGTTGATGTGGTGATTGGTGCTTCTGTCACAGTAAAGGGCAACAGTTCTATCGGTACGATAACTGATATGGATGGTAAGTTCAGGATCTCAGTACCTTCTTCCGCTAGAGATTTGGTGATTAAATTTATCGGATATGATGATGCTGTAATCAGATTGGGGTACACCTACTGATTATAAGGTTACGTTGAAAGAGTCTTCCGTGATGTTGGAAGAAGTAGTAGCTATTGGTTATGCCAAGGTGAAGCGTAAAGATTTGACAGGTGCTATTTCATCGGTAGGCGGTAAAGAATTAGCTAATGTACCGGTAACAACCGCGATGCAGGCGTTGCAAGGAAAAGCTGCCGGTGTAAATATCGTAACAGAGAGTGGTGCTCCAGGTGCAGGTGCCAACATTACCATTCGTGGTGGTATGTCATTGACTCAAAGTACTGAACCTCTTTATATTGTAGATGGATTTGAGATGGGAAGTGCTCTTGATAATATTGATATTAATGACATTGAAAGTATTGACGTACTGAAAGATGCTTCTTCGACAGCTATTTATGGTGCTCGCGGTTCCAATGGTATTATTTTGATTACTACTAAATCTGGTAAGAAAGGTAAAACACAAGTTTCTTACAATACCTATTTTTCTTTCGATAAGTTAGCCAAAAAATTAGATTTAATGTCTAATGTAGAAGATTTTGTGAAATACCAGTATGAGTTTGCTGAGTTGACAGGTATTACTCCTACGTGGAGTGCTTTTTATGATGATGGCATGGCTACGGATGCCACAGGTTTTTATACGGGTGTATATGACCGTATACATGAGCGTTACGCTGATGCATCTTCTATTGACTGGCAGGATGAAGTATTCGGTGGATATGCCATGACGCAGAGCCATAATGTAAATATCTCTACCGGAACGGAAAAGACTCAGGTGATGTTGAGTTATAATTATAATGGACAGGATGGTCTGCTTGCCAATCATTCAGCCAATAAAAGTGCTTTCCGTGCAAAAATCAATTCAGAACTTTATAAAGGAATTCGCCTAGATGTCAACGCAATGTTTAATAACAAGAGTGTAGATGGCGGCGGCAGTTATTCTGGTATGAAGTATGTGTTACGTCAACCTATCAGCGGTGGTACTTACTTTACCCGTGACCAAATGTTGACAGAGCAGACCTATGTGGATTTTCGTGGAGCTGAGAGTTCCTATACGGCTTCTAACCCTTTGATACAGAACGAAGCTTCTACTTCCAATAAACGTTCTCGTATGTTTTCTGTAAATGCCGGTTTAGAGTTTGACTTTCTGAAACACTTTACTTACCGCATTGCCGGAAGCTACAGATGGAATAGCAGCAAATCCACTTCATTTTCCGATGAACGCTCTACCGGTTACCTGATGGACCCAGTTAATACGGGTATGACGGGAAGCATAGGAAATAGTGAATCTTATTCTTATCAGATAACGAATACTTTGAACTATAATCAGACTTTTGCAAAGAAGCATAAGGTAAATCTTTTATTGGGTCACGAAGTGAGTTATAGTGAAGATGAAAGCAATTCTATCAGCGTGAAGCAGATGCCCTATCCTAACCATGGAATTGATGATATTTCATTGGGAAATGTAGAAGAAAAGAAATCAGGTCATGGACATAGTGGAATCGTTTCTGCTTTCTTACGCGCTAACTATACATTTGATGAACGTTATTTGCTGACTGCAACTCTTCGTGCCGATGGTTCTTCTAAATTTGCCAAAGGACATCAGTGGGGAGTTTTTCCTTCAGCTTCAGTTGCATGGAGAATTTCTGAGGAAAGTTTCTGGAAAGAGAATCGTATCAATGATGTTGTCAATAGTTTGAAATTGCGTGTTGGTTATGGTACTACAGGTAACAATGGCGTGGGAAGCTTCTCTTACCGCACTAATGTTTCATTGACCTCTTACCCTATGAATAATGTAATGACTAATCCTGCTTATGTATTAGGTACGCAGTTGGGTAACCCGGAATTGAAATGGGAGACACAAGTAGCTACCAATGTTGGCCTTGATGTGTCTTTATTCAATAGCAGAGTAAATTTGACAGCAGAATGGTATAATAATCAAGCGAATGACTTGTTATTGAACTGTGTTGTTCCATCTTCTACAGGTTATTCTACACAATATCAAAATGTAGGTAAGATGCGCAACAGAGGTTGGGAAGTCACGCTGAATACAGTGAATATCCGAACTAAAAATTTCAGTTGGACAAGTGATTTGAATTTGTCTTTTAATAAATCAAAAGTAGTAGCGTTGGAGCAAGGACAGACTGAAAAGACATTCAGTGCAGGTGATTCCCGTTCAGGTATGGTTACCTACTATGCAACAGTCGGCGAAGCTTTAGGTGAAATGTACGGTTATAAATATGAAGGTATTTATACAGCGGAGGATTTCATTGAGGGAAAAGATGGTAAACTGACTTTGCGTGAAGGAATTGTGAAGCCTAAGTCGGGAACTCCTCAACCAGGTGATATTAAGTATGCAGCCGATGATGTAGACGAAGAAGGGAATCCTATATTTACTAAGAAAAATGTGAAAATCGGTAATGGAACTCCAGATTGTATCGGCGGTTTCAATAATACGTTTACTTATAAAGGTTTTGATTTAAGTGTTTTCTTGAAATTTGCCATTGGCCAGGATATCTATAATGCAAATAAACAGAGCTTAACTACTTATTCTATATTTGAGAATATTCCACAGGAATTCAGTAACTATTACCGTGTAGTAGATCCTTCTACCGGAAAACAAGCAACGCTGTCACGTATGCAGGAAATGAACCCCGATGGTTCTGCACGTATTTGGGGATTGACTAAAAATAACAAGGAATGGGGCTTCTATCCTTCTTCTTATTTTGTTGAAGACGGTTCTTACTTGCGGTTGGCTCTGATTACATTGGGGTATACCTTGCCGAAAACGTGGTTGAAGAAAGCGATGATTTCCAATGCCCGTATTTATTTTACAGCTAACAATGTGGCTACACTTACCGGATATTCAGGCTATGACCCTGAGGTGAGAGCTGCTAAGGATAACGTGGTTACTACTCCGGGATATGACAGTTCCGCATATCCCCGTTCAAGAAGTTATGTTGTTGGTCTTAATTTAACGTTTTAATTAGAAAAAGAATATGAATAGCAAAATATTTAAATGGGCTGGTTTGAAAAAGAAACTGGTTATGGTGGCAATACTCAGATTTTTCGTTGGGTATGAGCATGACATCATGCACTGATTGGCTGGAAATGGAGTCTTATACCTCTGACGATGTTGATTATATATTTGAGAATGAGACTAAAGCGGATTTGTTTGTACAAGGGTGTTACAGAGGGCTTATACACAAGGAGATGTTTTATAATCTTGGTATGGGTGAAACGGTAGTGCATACGGCAGAGGATGGTTTCAGTAGTAAATACAAGGCATGTAATTATGATTTTGACCCATTGGTTCCTACCACTGTTACAACTATCTTTAAAGAGGGATACCGTATTATTGAATCAACAAATGTCGCTATCAGCCGTTTGAAGAAGATGCCCGAAACTGTGAAGCGAAATCAATTGTTAGGGGAAGCATTGGCCATTCGTGCATTCTGTTACCACAACTTGATACGTATCTATGGAGATGTACCTGCTGTATATGTTCCCCTGGAAGAAATGGATGCAAATGATGAGAACCGTTTTTATCCGAAACGTTCACCTCGTGATGGTATATATGACCAAATTGTTTCGGACTTGCAACAGGCTACAGAATGGTTACCTTGGTACGAGGAGAGCGGTTATACTTCGACCGAGCGTCTTACCAAACAAGGAGCATATGCATTGCTGGCACGTATTGCTCTTTATGCAGGAGGTTATTCATTGCGCTGGGATTTGGAGACAAATGATCCTGCAACTTTGAAAATGGCTCGTCGGGATGATGCTACACGTGTTAAGGAATTATATGAAATAGCGAATGATGCATGCTTTCAAATCAAAGAACATGGAAAGAACTCATTGGTACAGGGAAAAGACGGAATGAGTGGTTTCCAATATCTGTGGTATAATCATTGCCAGCGTAAACTTACGGAGACAGAATCTGAAATGATTTGGCAATTGGCAGAATATGGTGACAAGACCAACTCGGAATTCGGACTTTATCTGCAGCCAGGTTCTTATAATGGAACATATGGTTCACGCAAGACATTACAGTTTGTTCTGCCAACTTATTATCTTTCATTTGATAAAAAGGATACTCGTCGGGATGTAACATGTACTTCATATAGTATCTACCCCAAAGATGGCGGTAAAAAAGGACCATGGATTGATACCGGTACTACTTATTCTTCTATACTATTGGGTAAGTGTCGTATCCAATGGTGTGTGGAACCGCAAGCTGCAAGCCAAAGAAATATCAATATTCCGCTTATACGTTATTCAGATGTACTTTTGATGTATGCTGAAACGGAGAATTACTTGAATAACGGTCCTACTCCCGAGGCTGAAGTTGCCTTGAAGGAAGTACGTACCCGTGCCGGAGTGGGTGAGTTGCCTATTCCAACCGATCAGCAAGGTTTTGAGGATGCGCTTGTGCAGGAACGTAAATGGGAGTTTGCCGGAGAATTTACTCTTCGTAGCGATTTAATTCGTATGGGACGTTTGGCTAAGGAGTTGAGACAAGCCAAGCAGGATATGAAAGACTTGTCCGATCGTAAGGGTGCATATGCCAATGTGCCGAAATATAGATTGTATAAATATCAGGAAGACGGTCAAAAGTACGGTGATAAGTTCCTTGCCATAGATTATATTGAACTGACAGATCCTACGGAGATAGCTACAGTAAAAAATATTCCAGAAGACGAAAAGCAGTATAGTGATTATGAAACAGAACTGATTGAAATTGTGAAGAATCATCGTTCTAATGTAACTTCGCAGGATAAATGGTATCCTAGGGCAATGTTTGAAGCTTTCAGCAGTGAATTCAATATGAAAGGACAAGCTGTTGTCGGATTTGCCAAATCTGCTAGAGGTAAGATACAAGTAGGCAAGATTATTTATCAACAGCCTACCGGTTCGGAGGAAAATGGAGGTTCTTATCCTGCTTGGATTGATAAAGGGGATGGTTCTGATGGATTATTTTATGGTTTTAAGGAGAACTTTTCTGAATTATGTCCGTTTGCTGCAAAATCTAGTGGACATCCTTTGATAGATAATCCAAATCTGACTCAATTGCCTGGCTATTGATAGCAAACTTCTCATAGACTGGAGCGTGGTTTTGTGACTGTGGCATTTATAACGCAGTTTGAGACCACGCTTTTTATTAACCTCTAATATTATTGAAAGTATGAAAATGACGAAGACTTTTCTTTTAAGTATGTTGTTGGCTTGTACTGGATGCACTGAAGAAATAAACACAAAAGAAGTATATGTCAAAGGAGATTCCGGAAAGTTTCCCGATTATGGTGAGGTGCTTGCCTTTCCTGGTGCAGAAGGTTTTGGGCGATATGCTACAGGTGGACGTGGTGGAGAAATATATCGCGTTACTAATCTTAATGATGATGGTGAAGGTTCTTTTCGAGATGCGGTGAGTAAGTCTGACCGTATTATTGTATTTGATGTGGCTGGTATCATAAACCTGAAGTCGACATTGATTTTCTCAAAAAATCTGACGATAGCCGGACAGACGGCTCCCGGTGATGGTATTGTCTTGTATGGTAATCGTGTATCGTTTACGGATGCAGATAATTTAATATGTCGTCATTTGCGTATTCGTATGGGAATTAAAGGTTCTGATGGCAAGGATGCCGCGGGAGTGGCTGATGGAGAAAATATGATATTTGATCACTTGTCTGTAACGTGGGGACGTGATGAGAATTTTTCTATAAACAGTACTACGGCACGTAACATAACTATACAGAATTCTATTATTGGACAGGGATTACAGAATCATTCTTGTGGTGGATTGATGCAAACCGATCTTGAAAATGGAATCACATTGTTTCGTAACCTTTATATTGATAACAAGACTCGTAATCCGAAAGTTAAGGGGCTGAACCAATTCGTGAATAATGTTGTATATAATTGGGGAAGTGGCGCTGCGTATAACATGAGTGGTGATTCTGAAGGTAGTTCGTTGACTTCAATTGAAAATAACTATTTTATTAAAGGTCCTGTGGTTAACTGGCAGAATGTACGTCAGGAAGATGGCAGCATAAAGGTGGAATTGGTTGATATGTCACCAACCAAACCGTTTATCGGTGGAAATGAACGTTTTAATACTTATTGCGTTGGAAACTTTTATGATGAAGATAAGAATGGGGTTTTGAATGGGGTAGAAATACTTCCTGCGGTCAATTGGGAAGAACTTTGTTCTGGTAATCCGACTTTTCTTGCTACGTGTCCGGAAATATTTCCTACTATTTCTCAACAATCGGATGCCGAAAAAGCGTATGAATGGATTGTGAAATATGTTGGTGCAAGTCTGCCTGTGCGCGATCAGGTGGATGCTTATCTTATCAGCGAACTGACTTCATTGGGAGAAAAAGGGACTATAATCCAAAATGAGCAGGATACACAACAGTTTCCTTTAGGTGGTGCAGGTGAAATAAAATCTGGAGTGAGTCTCTTAGATACTGATGGTGACGGTATGCCTGATGAGTTTGAAGACGGATATGGTTTGGATAAGAATAATCCGGACGATGCTTCACAAATGGCAGAAAACGGATATACCAATATTGAGAATTATATATTTACGCTTGATGAAAGATTAGATAAATAATAATTTTTATATGATAAAGTTATTGATGAAATACCTGCTATTTGCCGGAGTAATGGCAGTAGTAGTTGGCTGTACCGAAGAAAAAATGGAGGAAGTCTTTATAGAACAACCTAATTCTTTTCATATAAAAGTAGAAGGTGATGAAGCTTTTGCTTTGAATATTCCTTCCGGTGGAAAAATCGGTATTAATGGTAAAGAGGTACAAGTCTTGTCAAAAGGGTTGGTTAGTTTATATGAAGTGCCTGCCGAGGAAAAATATACGGTATACTATCCTTTAAGCGTACAGCTGCAAGAGGAGCGAATGAAGTTTAACATGCCCAAGGACCAGATTTACCGTACTGGCGGAGTTGATGTAGCAGCATGTCCGTATTATGCTGTTGCTGATAATGAAGGATTGGCGGATTTGAAATTGAAACCGGCATTGGGTGCGTTAAAATTGATAATACCTGCCAATCAGGAATTTGCTTCTATATCATCTGTCGTTTTGAAATCAGAATCGGATGATATAATGGCTGGATGTATAGAATTGGGTTTGGAAAGTGGTAATATTATCACTAAGGAAAATATGTCTCGTGAAGTCGTTTTAAAAGGAAATATTGATATAACTGAGAATAATGAGGCTATTATTGTTCTACCTCCGCAAACATTTACTGGGAAATTGGATGTGATGCTTGTGGCTCCGAAAGGAGGAGGAACGTATAGCCTTGATTTAACAGGAAAATCTATAGAAGCAGGTAAAGTACTTACTGCAACGCTTGATAATATAGATTGGGAAATGTGGACTTATTATTATGGTACTTCTAATTGTGTGATAGTACCACCGGGACAGCTTTCTGTTACAGTGAATTGTGCTGCCTATTATACTACTAGTTCTGTTTATGCATATGAGAATATCTCTGCAGGAGATAATTATTTACCGTTGTCTGCTGCACAATTGTGGAATGATGTTTCTTCTGATTTTGTAAAGGGAGTCCAATCTTCTGATGCTGCTTTGCCTGATGTCCGGAATCGTTGTGATTCTGTGCAATATGGCGGCACAGATCATCAACGAGAGAATTGATCCGCGGATGCGGGAGAAAGAAGCGGCAGAAACATCGGAGGTAATGATGCTGTGACAGAAAAACACAATTATTTCAATTTGCAGGAGAGAGGCCTGCAGAAAAAACAGAAGCAGAAAAAAGAAAAAATGGTATCAGGACCGGCCGGTGGCAGCAGAGCTTTTTCTGGGTCTTCTTGTGCTGGGCTGCCTTTTCTGTCGGCAGATCATGACGAAGGATCCCTCATATATGGATCTGAAAAACTGTTCCGTCATGCCGTGCCGGGAATTTCTGTTTGGAACCGATACGATGGGAAGAGATATTTTCTCGATGATCTGGTACGGCGGCAGAATATCGTTGGCGATCGGTCTGCTTTCTACGCTGATTTCCACTGTGATTGCCGTTCTCTTCGGCGCAGTCAGCGGATGTGCACCGGCGTGGCTGGACGCACTTCTGATGCGGCTGACCGAGATCTTTTTGTCGGTGCCGAATCTTCTTCTTGTCATTTTTCTTCTGGCCGCTGCGGGAAAATCCAATGTGATTACGATTTCTGCCGTGATCGGAATGACAAGCTGGACAAGCATTACAAAGGTTGTGCGGACCGAAGTACGGCAGATCCGGAACAGTGAATACGTGATTGCGTCGCGCTGTATGGGAGGCAGCTTTTTCTATATTTTATGGCACCATCTGGCACCGAACTTTTTTTCGTCTATTATGTTTATGGTGGTTATGAACATCCGAAGTGCGATTGTAGCAGAATCCACACTGAGTTTTATGGGAATCGGTCTTCCACTGGAGGTGATTTCCTGGGGCAGCATGCTGTCACTCTCGGAAAAAGCGCTGATGACAAAGGCATGGTGGATCATTCTGATCCCGGGTGTTTTTCTGATTGTGACGCTGCTTAGTTTTACAAGCATTGGAAATTATCTGCGGAAGCAGGCAAACAGAAAACAGAGAAATCTGTGAGCTGTTCAGAGAGGCTGCGGTCAGTGGGGAATCCCTGCAGACTGCAGCTTTTTTGTCTTGCAATCAAATACAGGGATTGCTATAGTGAAAAGCAGAAAGAGTATTTTTAATACCTAAAAAACAGCGGGAGGAGAAGGAAATGCTGAAGAGTCAGGAAATGCGGAAACTTGCACCGGAGATGGATCCGCTCCGGATTGGAACAGGATGGAAAAAAGAGGATCTTGAAAAACCGCAGATTATGGTGGAGAGTACGTACGGGGACAGCCACCCGGGAAGCGGCCACTTAAATCTGCTGGTCGAGGAAGTGCGGAAAGGCGTTGCGGAAGCGGGGGGCTTCGGGGCGCGGTATTTCTGCACCGACATCTGTGACGGCGAGAGCCAGGGAACGGACGGCATCAACTACAGTCTTGCGAGCCGCGAGATGATCGCCAATATGATCGAGATCCACGCGAATGCGACACCGTTTGACGGCGGCGTCTATCTGTCGAGCTGCGACAAGGGTATGCCGGGCAATCTGATCGGCCTTGCGCGTGTCGATATTCCGGCGGTTGTTGTGCCGGGCGGAACGATGAATGCGGGACCGGAGATGCTGACACTGGAGCAGCTTGGCATGTACAGCGCAAAATTTGAGCGCGGTGAGATCGACGAGGAGAAGCTCGACTGGGCGAAATGCAATGCCTGCCCGAGCTGCGGTGCCTGTTCGTTTATCGGAACGGCATCCACGATGCAGATCATGGCGGAGGCACTCGGCCTCGCCCTGCCTGGAAGCGCTCTGATGCCGGCGACAAGCCCGGATCTTCTGGCATATGCACAGGAGGCAGGCAGCCAGGCGGTAAAACTGGCACAGATGGAGCATATGCGGCCAAGCGATCTTGTGACGAAAGAGAGTTTTGAGAATGCGATTCTTGTCCACGCGGCAATTTCGGGAAGCACAAACTGCCTGCTGCACATCCCGGCCATTGCGCATGAGTTCGGCATCGAGATTACCGGCGACACATTCGATCGTCTGCACCGCAACGCGCGGTATCTGCTCGATGTCCGCCCGGCGGGAAGATGGCCGGCAGAGTGCTTCTATTATGCGGGCGGCGTTCCGGCGATTATGGAAGAAATCAAAGATCATCTGCATCTCGATGTGATGACAGTGACCGGAAAGACACTGGGTGAAAATCTGGCGGAGCTTCGTGAAAATGGATTTTATGAGAAGTGCAGCGGATGGCTCGCAAAATTTAATGAGCGGTATGGAACTTCGATTACAAAAGAAGATATTATCCGCCCGTATGACAAGGCGATCGGAACGGACGGCAGCATCGCTGTTCTGCGCGGAAACCTTGCGCCGGAGGGAGCCGTCATCAAGCACACGGCCTGCCCGAAAGAAATGTTCCACGCCGTCCTCCGTGCCCGACCGTTCGACAGCGAGGAGGAGTGCCTCGATGCCGTGCTGAAACATAAGGTTCAGAAAGGCGACGCCGTCTTCATCCGCTACGAAGGCCCGAAAGGCAGCGGTATGCCGGAGATGTTCTATACTTCCGAGGCAATCAGCAGCGACAAAGAGCTTGGAAAGAGCATCGCGCTTATCACCGACGGCCGTTTCTCCGGCGCCTCCACCGGCCCGGTCATCGGCCACTGCAGTCCCGAAGCTGTAGACGGCGGCCCGATCGCACTCGTCGAGGAAGGGGATTTGATTGAGATTGATGTGAAGGAACGAAAACTTAACATCATCGGAATCGCAGGAGAACGCAAGTCCATGGAAGAAATTGATGCGATCTTAAAAGAACGCCGCCGGAACTGGAAACCGCGCGAGCCGAAATACAAAAAAGGCGTACTCCGTCTTTTCAGCCTCCACGCAGCAAGCCCGATGAAAGGGGCGTATCTGGAATACTAAAAATACTTGCGTTTTTCTGGGATGGTCTTTAGAAGTTAAGGCAGAGCAAAAAATGGAGGAAGGAGCAACAGAAAAACAAGTGAAAGAAAATACCTAAAAACAAACTGTTCCTGTATAATGTTGCATCTCTTCAGAAAATGGTCGGAAGTCCAGATTCTGTCCAGAAGAATGTGGTGCTGGAGAACAATTCGCTGTCGGCGGAGCAGATTACCGGTGTGGAAAACCGAAAGAGCAAGGCAGGCGAAGCCGTTCTTCCGGTACTGCGCAGTGTTTCGCTGTTTCTTCTCGGGCTGCTTGGCGTGCTTCTGATTCTGCTGACGCTGCTTGTGATTGCGGCGGAGGCGGCGCGGATCATCTGCCTTGGACCGGCGGCAAAGAAACAGCAGAAGGAGCGGCCGGGCAGGCGGATCCGGAGAACGGAAGCAAGAATTTACCAGTATCTTTGTCTGTGGGGCATAGATGCCGGTCTTGGCTGGGAAACAGCAGCAACCGATGCAGAACTCGCCCGCAGATTTCCGGCGGTCGAACCAGGCGAATATACGCGTGTCTGCCATCTGATCGAGAAACATATCTACGGCGAGAGTCTGCTGTCTCCTTATGAGGAACGTACGCTGAACCATTTTCTGGAAAAGCTGATGGAGCCGGTACCGGGCTGCAGCTGGAAAATGCGGCTGAAGCTGCGCTATGCGTGTCTGCGCCGTGTGAATACGAAGAAAAAGAAGAGAAAGCACAGCGCTTTCCAGCAAAAATAAGGGTTAGGAAAACAAATGAAAAGAGGGATTTTACGATGAAATATGTAACATTTAATATTCGCTGTGATTTTGGCCAGGATGGAGCCAATAATTTTATCTACCGCAGACCGCTGATTCTGGAAAAAATCAGACAGGAAAAGCCGGATATCATCGGTTTTCAGGAGGTACTGCCGCATGTGGCTGCCTGGCTGAAGGAAAATCTGACGGAATATTACATTGCCGGATGTGGAAGAGAAAAGGATCTGACCGGTGAGGCAATGATCATTGCCTATCGGAAAGAACGTTTTCAGAGTGTGAGCCTGGAAACCTTCTGGCTGTCACCGACACCGTACGTGCCGGGATCCCGCTATCCGGTACAGAGTATGTGCCCGCGTACTGCGACGGATGTGGTATTTGAGGATATGGAGACCGGAAAAGTGTTCCGCGTCATCAACACCCATCTGGATCACGAGTGCGCCGGGGCGAGAAAGCTTGGCCTGGAGCAGATTCTCGCACATCTGAGAGCAGAGAAAGCATTTGCCGATGTGCCGGTGATTCTTAGCGGCGACTTCAATGCCGAGCCGGACAGCGAAGAGATGAAACCGCTGAGGGAAACTGCCGGTCTTGTGAATGCGACGGAAGGAATCGGCATTACCTTCCACAACTATCATCGCGATGATCCGAACGATCCGCAGTGCTCGATTGACTACATCATTCTCAAAGGGGACTGGGAACTGAAAAAGGTGGAAAAATGGACGGAGCAGAAGGACGGTGTGTGCCTTTCTGATCATTATCCGATCTGTGCGGAACTTATTTAAAATATAGATGCAAGAGGCGGCCGCCGGGAGAAAAAATCTTCTGGCGGCGTTTTTTTACGATAGTTATAGGAAAAACTTATAACAAGTCAAAGAAAAAAGGGAATATACAAACGCCGCATTTTCTGTTATGATAGGTTACGTTACAAAACCTATCAGATTAGTATAGAAAGAAAAATTACGAAATAACAGGAGATTATTCATATGGCAAGAGGAATTGACACAAAATGTATCCATTTAGAAGAGGACGAGGGACAGTGTAGCCACTACGGCGCACTCAGCTACCCGATTTATCAGACCGCAACGTATGCGCATCCGGGCGTAGGACAGAGCACCGGATTTGATTACAGCAGACTGCAGAATCCGACCAGAGAGCATCTGGAGAAGATGGTGGCTGCACTGGAAAACGGAATTGATGCGTTTGCATTAAGCTCTGGCATGGCAGCGATCTCACTTCTGATGGAGCTGTTCCGCCCGGGAGACCACATCATTGCGGATTCCGATTTGTACGGCGGAAGCATTCGTCTGTTCCACCATGTGAACGAGAAAAACGGCATCGAATTTTCCGGCATCGACTGCTGCCGTGATGACGTGGAAAGCTATGTGAAAGAAAATACAAAAGCCATCTACATCGAAACTCCGACGAACCCGATGATGAACGTAACCGACATCCGAAAGATGGCGGATATTGCAAAACGCCACAACCTGATTCTGATTGTGGACAACACCTTTATGTCCCCGTATTTTCAGAATCCGCTCGATCTCGGTGCGGACGTTGTGATTCACAGCGGCACGAAATACCTGAGTGGCCACAACGATACACTGGCAGGCTTTATCGTGACGAACCGCGAAGATATTCAGGAAAAACTGCGTTTCCTGATCAAGACAACAGGTGCAGGCCTTGCTCCGTTTGACTGCTGGCTGGTACTGCGCGGCATGAAGACGCTTGGCATCCGCATGGAACGCTCCCAGGAGAATGCAAAACAGATTGCCGCATGGCTGCAGCAGCAGAAAGCAGTCACAAGAGTGATTTATCCGGGACTGCCGGATCACCCGGGCCATGAGATTATGAAAAAACAGGCAAGAGGCTTCGGTGCCATGCTGACAATCCAGCTCGAGAGCAAAGAGTTTGCCCTTGCCATTCTGGAAAAGGTAAGAATGATCCGTTTCGCAGAGAGCCTCGGCGGCGTGGAGACACTCGTTACGTATCCGACGACGCAGACACATGCCGATGTGCCGAAGGAAATCCGTGAGCGGAACGGAATTACGGAGAGCACCCTTCGCTTTTCCGTCGGAATTGAAAATATCGAGGACCTGGTCGGTGAGCTTGAGAAGGTTTTTGCAGAAATTGAGGAAGAGAAAAATGACGGAAAGAAATCTTGATTTTGACAGAATCATCAACCGAAAAAATACAGACTGTTTAAAATATGACTTCGCAGTAAAACGCGGTATGCCAGCCGACGTGCTGCCGCTGTGGGTGGCGGACATGGATTTTGAGACATCCTCCTACATCGAGGATGCGCTGGTAGAGCGTGCGAAAATGGGCATTTACGGCTACAGCGATGCGCAGACTCCGTATTTTGAGGCCGTTGCGGGATGGATGAAACGCCATCACAACTGGGAGCCGAAAGAAGAATGGCTGATCAAAACGCCAGGCGTTGTATTTGCACTTGCGATGGCAGTCAAAGCTTACACCGCGCCTGGGGATGCCGTGCTGATCCAGTCACCGGTTTACTATCCGTTTTCGGAAGTCATTGCGGATAACGGCAGAAGAGTTGTCAGCAGCACGCTGGTGCTCGGCGATGATAACCGCTATCACATGGATGTGGCGGATTTCGAGGAGAAGCTGAAAGCTGAAAACGTGAAGCTCTTTTTCCTCTGCAATCCGCACAACCCGGTCGGAAGAGTCTGGACGAAAGAGGAGCTGACGGCGATCGGCGATCTCTGCGTGCAGTATGGCGTGACCGTTGTAAGTGATGAGATCCATGGAGATTTCATTTTTAAAGGCGAGCATCAGGTGTTTACTGCGATCAAAAAAGAGTACGAGGACATCACGATCACCTGCACCGCGCCGAGTAAGACATTCAATCTGGCAAGTATGATGATGTCAAACATCTTTATCGCCAACCCGGAACTCCGTGCGAAATTCCGGAAACAGCTCGATGCAGCCGGAACGAGCCAGCTTGGTGTGATGGGTCTGGTGGCATGCGAGACGGCATATAATAAGGGCGAGGAGTGGTATGAGGCAATGCTTTCCTATGTGAAGGCAAATGCAGAATTTACAAGGCAGTATGTGGAGGAGCAGCTTCCGGGCGTGAAGATGATCGACCTGGAGGGAACATATCTCGTATGGCTCGATTTCCGCGAGACGGGGCTTTCTGTCGACGAACTGGAAGACCTGATCATCAACAAGGCGAAGCTGTGGCTCGACAGCGGCAAGATCTTCGGAGACTGCGGTCGCGGCTTCCAGCGGATCAACATCGCCTGCCCGCGCGCAACCCTGACCGAGGCACTGGAGCGGATTCGGGATGCGATGAAAAGCAGATAAAGCCACACCGATGAGATGCGTAGCATTTTGGAAGTTGGCTCTGAACAGTGACGAAAACATGTTGAAAAGGCGCAGCTTACGGAACATCTTTTTGGGAGATATGATTTTTTTTGTGTCTCCGGTAGAGAAAGAAGAAAGCTGCGCCTCCGCATATCAAAACGAGTACTTTCACCGGAATCTGATATACCGGATACACAGAGGTATAAATGCAATGATATTCTGGCGAAGAAACTTCGCTTTCCTCAGCAGGGCTCGGGCTCCAGGAAAAAGATGCCAGAATTCGAAAATATTTTTTATCAGAAGAAAACTGGCTATAAGGAAGATAAAAATCTGGGTTTCCAGGCGTTGTGATTTTCCGTTCCAGCGTCCAGGGTTCTTCCGTGCTGTTCCGAGTCCACAATTCTGCTTTTTCTAATTCAAAAAGATACATCAGTGGATCTGTCTCCAGACGGATAAAGTCTTCTTTCGCAGTTCTTACCTGGGTTATATTTTGAAAATCGAAAACTGTCTGATATAACAAAGAACGATCTGATTTTTCCTGATAGGTGAGTACATTTGCGGCATACAGATCTTGGAAACTTTTTGTCTTTTCAGATCGTTTAAAAAAAGTAGAAATCGATAGGTTTGGAAGAAGTTTTTCGATACTCGTTTTCTAAACTGGATTCTATTGGCGAAGCATTTTCTGGTACGTTTTCTTTTAAAAAATGAGCACAATACCGTATCGTCATTTTCGAATGCAGTGTCTGCTTTGACTGGAACAGAAAAACAGAATAACAGGGTGAAAATAAAAATTTGAATTTTTTCATAATGAGTTACCTCTTATTTATGGCTTTATTCAGTTGATGCCGGATTTAAAAGGTTTTTTTGAATGGTTGTTCTGTACCTTTTTGTTCCTGCAATTCCTAAAACATTCATAATCTGCCCGTTTTTCTACGAGTAATGGCGACTTGCTCATGATTTTACTTAAATTACTTGAAAATACCTTAAACACAATTTGCCTATCAGAGAAATTTGTGCTTCTGGATAGGCAAATTGTTACTTTGAAAGAGTAATTAGAAATTAAATGTATTTGTATGTGGTGAATGAAAGTTTTAATAACTTAGGTTCATTGTTTTATATGCAGTATAGGCTGTTCCTGATGGAGAGTAGCTAATT
>ENA-OQDL01000958-OQDL01000958.1-human-gut-metagenome-genome-assembly--contig:-NODE-958-length-15988-cov-2.860917_pt1 | contig 15988 bp, 16 predicted proteins | sample MGYA00242782_ERZ504609 | MGnify/ENA primary metagenome ERZ504609 (study PRJEB26092, sample SAMD00036320) | human gut metagenome | host: Homo sapiens | study: EMG produced TPA metagenomics assembly of... | reverse complement strand
CGTCGCGTTAATGGTCAACATCTTGGCCGGTATTACCGGTTCTGCCTCAGGCGGCCTCAGTATTGCCCTCGATATCTTCGGTCAGCACTTCTTGGCTGAAACGGCAGCTGTCGGCATTCCTGCCGAAGTCGTCCACCGTATTGCCGCTATGGCATCGGGCGGTATGGACAGCCTTCCCCACAATGGCGCCGTCATCACGACCTTGGCCATTTGCGGTCTGACTCATCGCGAAGCCTATAAAGATATGTTTGCCATTACGATCTTAAAAGTCATCATCGCTTTCTTCGGCGTATTCTTCTACATGATCACCGGTATTGTATAAAAAGAAAAAGTTCGTGAAAAAAGGTACTGACTCAGACGAGGCAGTACCTTTTTCAGTTATTCTTTTAGTTCTGTTGAACATACTCTTCCGATTCGGGTCAGGATGTTCAAGGCATCTTCGCGCTCTTTGGGCGTAAAATCTTTGAAAACCAAGTCATTTAATTCTTCGATTTTCTGCTGTACCGGTTCTCGGATGGCCATGCCGGCTTCCGTCGGTCTGACGCGGATACTGCGGCGATTTTTCGGGTCCAGGATGCGGTCGATAAGGCCCCGTTTCTGCATTCGGTCGAGGACGCCGGAAATGGTTGAGTTTTCGACGCGCAGGATCGTTGCGATTTCCTTTGGCGTCAGTGTTTCATTTTTCCAGAGACAGGCCAGTACACCGTATTGACCGGGGGTAATGCCGAATTCTGCCAAGTGTTCGGAAAAGATTAAGAATACCTCATGTTGTGAAATCGTTAGTAAAAAAGTTGATACATCTCGTGTAATCCACAGGATATCTTCCTTCTTTCTGAAAATATTTCGTATTACTAATTACTATATATTTTATCATATTTTAGTATATATAGCTATTGAATTTTTTAAATAAAAGAAAAGTACTCAGTATATAGCAATTCTCTATATCCTGCCGTATAATGAGATTGATAAAATAAGAAAGCAGGATTCTGGGGGAACCATGAAACAAAAGAAAATATTTGGATTTGACTACACGGATAATGAGTACATGAAAATCTTTATGTATCTCTTAGTCGGCGGTTCGGCTGCCATCTTAGAGTGGTCGTTGTTTTATATTTTTTTGCAGGCTGCTGTCGGCGGCTCTTGTTTTTTTCCGTACAGACGCAGACCGTCTTTAACGGCTACGACCATGGCCTTTGCCTTTATCGACGCTGTATCATTATATTCTTTGCAATCGCTTCGTTTTTTGACAGCGGCAGCCGTTATCAGCGAGGAACGGAAGTGTCACTGGTGTTCGTCGTCAGTGCCATGGGTCTCGGCTGGAACCTGTTGCTTATGTGGCTGTTTACATCGCCGGCATTTTTGGGCTTAAATCCGATGATTTCAAAAATCATGGCCAGCGCTATCGTTACCGTATGGAATTACGTATCGCGCAAAAAGTGGATTTTTAAATAGAAGGGGGTGTCTTTATGGCACAGGCATCAAGAATTATGGAAATTTTGCAGGAAATGATTCATATCGACAGCGAAACGAATACGCCAAAAGAACGGCAGATTGAACAGTATTTACAGAAGTTTTTTGCCGACATGGATGTTATCAGCGGACTCATTCACGTACCGAACGATCGCTGTGAACGATCCGTCGTCTACGGATTGGTTCTGGGAAAAAGCCGTCGTACCGTTATTTTTATGAACCATCATGACGTCGTCGATATTGAAGTTTACGGCAATCTGCGCGACCAGGCCTTTGATCCGGAAGAATTGAAAAAAGCCTTGTCTCATAAAGACATGGGTGAAGACGTACGTCGTGACCTTGAAAGCGGTGAATGGCTGTTCGGCCGCGGCTCTTGTGACATGAAGGGCGGCGCCGCTGCCCAATTAGCCGTCTTTGAAGACTATGCGAAACATCCGGGAGAAGCCAGTTTACTGTATCTTTCCCTTCCCGATGAAGAAACGTATTCGGCCGGGATGCGGACGGCCATTACCCTGCTCAATGAACTGCGCAATTCCTATCGCCTGACGTACGATATCCTCATCGATAGTGAACCGAACCGTAAGGTAAAGGATGAGATTATTTCGTTTACCGGAACGGTCGGTAAGATACAGCCTGTCGTCTTTGTTCAAGGTAAACCCGTTCACATCGGCTTGTATGATACGGGTATCAATCCGGTAGGCGTCTTATCCCAACTCATTGCCAATACGGAAGGCAATAAAGAATTGACCGATTCTTGCGAAGGAGAGCAGACACCGCCTCCGGCCTGGGTCTACCTCCGCGACCGAAAGGAACGCTACGATGTTACTCTGCCTCAGCGCGTCGCGGCGGCCTTGAATCTCCTTACGTATCAAAAGACTCCGGATGACGTGATGTATGTCTTGTTGGAAGAAACGAGGCGGGCCGTTCACGATTTGTCTCAGAATATGGGGCGGGACTTCCATATGGATGTCCTCAGTGCCGACGAACTCATGCAGCAGGCCATGGCCTATCCGGGCTTCGATGTTTTTTATCAGGCGGCTAAGCAAGCTTCTTTTGTGGCCCTCCAAGAAGGAAAGAGTACCTATGTTGAAGAAACCATCCGCTTATTAGAACAGATCCTTGATTTTACCGGTATTACGACGCCGATGGCTGTCGTTGCCTTTGCTCCGCCTTACTATCCGGCTGCCGACAGCATGGCTGCGCAGAATTCGGAATTTACCGGATTGTTGGAAAAATTGTCTGCAATGGAAGCCATTCGGTTTAACCGCTATTTTAATGGCGTTTCCGATTGCAGTTACTGCTGCGTCAATCCGAATTTTAATGAAAAGATGATTGAAAAGAACCTGCTCTTATGGGGGAAAGCCTATCCCTTCGATTTAAACAGCTTGAAGAAACTTCAAATCCCCTTTATGCTCTTAGGGCCTTGGGGGAAAGACCTCCATGAAAGGACGGAACGGGTCAATATTGAAAGTGTATCGAAGAAACTTCCCGCCGTCTTAGATGCAATTCTTTCATACGTTGGGGAAATCGATTCTTAAAAGATATCAAAATTCTTAAGTAATGATGAAAATGCATTGCAAAATGTAACCATATTGTAAAACAAATATGGTATACTATGCCATAATAATGTCGTAGGCGACAATATTAAATTCAAATAAGAAAGCAGGGATTGATGATGAACAAAAAATCTTTAGTCTTGGCTGCTGTTATGGCAGCATGCTCTGCATCCTTAGCTTTTGCTGCGCCGCAGACGCAGTGGGAACAGGGACAGTGGCAGGTTGATTTGGGCGCCTGGAATACCAAGGCTTCCGTTGATGCTGATAAAGTCGCTGGTGTAGGCGGCGATGTCAGCACCGATACAAACTGGAATTTCCAAGGCGGCGTAACCTATGGCCTTACGGATAAATGGGGTCTCCAGTATAACTACTATGGCCTGAAATCCGACGGCAATAATGAAACCCTGGGGATTGGTACCGACGGTTCTCAGCAGGAAGTAAACGCCATTTACTCTATCAATAAAAACTTTGCAGCCTATGCCGGCTGGAGCCGCATTGAAAATAAACTGAGCGGTGGCGGTTATTCTGCATCTGATACCAACAACATCGCTCAGATCGGCTTGATCGCTAAGGCTCCTTTGGCTGATAAACTCGACGTTTACGCAAAAGGCGCTTTGGGTACCAAGAGTACGACTATGTGGGAAGCCGGTCTCGGTTACCACGTAACGCCGGATCTCGATATCAACGCCGGTTACCGTTATTTAAATACGAAACTCGGAGATAAAGGCTCGGATACGTTCAACTTGAATGACGATTCCAACATCTCTTACAAGGGCTTCATTGCCGGTGTTTCCTATCGTTTTGGCGGCGGTCCTAAGGAAGAAGCTCCCGAACCGGCAGCTCCGGTTTACACTCCGGCTCCGGAACCGGCCCCGGTTTATACTCCGGCTCCGACCCAGGCTCCGGCGAACGACTACTACCTCGAAAGCGTTCACTTCGGATTTGACGAAGATCAGCCCCTTGCTTCTGAAAAAGCAAAGATGGACCACTTCGTCCAAGTTGCCAAAGCCTACCCGAACGACACCTTTAAACTCGTCGGCAATACCGATGCTAAAGGCAGCAATGCTTACAACGATGACCTCTCGAAACGCCGCGTAGACAACGTCGCTGCTTATGCAGAAAGCCAGGGCGTTCCGGCCTCTCAGATGGTTCTCGATTACAAGGGCAAGACCGATCCGGCCAGCACCAATGACACCGAAGAAGGTCGTGCCGATAATCGCCGCGTCGATATTTGGCATCACTACTAAGATTCAGCTTCATCGCTTTGAAATCGGATATAAAACTCGCATGGCAGATGTCATGCGAGTTTTTATATACGGAATAAGGCCTGCTTGGGACTCATTGAAAAAAATTCTTGATTTTTTCGGAAATTTTCTTGCCAAAATCGATTTTTCACGATATAATAATGTAGCTAACTTAATAAGAGTACTGGTGCGTGGTAATCCGTTGGGGCTTGTGCAATGGGAACCTATGAACCTTGTCAGGTCCGAGAGGAAGCAGCAATAAGTAGATCTTTCCATGTGCCACGAGGAAACCTGGCGGGTTACCATACACGAGTACTTTTCAGTTGGTGAAAGCAGCGGTTAGCTGCTTTTTTTCATATACGGAAGGAAAGGTATCGATGGCATACATTGCACTATACCGTAAATGGAGGCCTAAGGGATTTGAAGATGTTGTCGGCCAGTCCCATATTACGGAGACATTGCAAAAAGCGATAGAGACGGACAAGGTTGCTCATGCCTATCTCTTTTCGGGCCCTCGCGGGACCGGCAAGACGAGTACGGCCAAAATCTTTGCCCGGGCTATGAACTGTGTTCACGGACCGACGGCTCACCCCTGCAATGCCTGTGAAGCTTGTCTCCATATCATGAGCGGCGAATCCTTGGATGTCGTCGAAATCGATGCCGCCTCCAACCGCAGTATTGAAGATATCCGCACCTTGCGGGAAACGATAAAATTTATGCCTGTCGAAGGGCATAAGAAAATTTATATCATCGACGAAGTTCATATGCTGACGACAGAAGCCTTTAATGCCCTGTTGAAGACATTAGAAGAACCGCCGGCTCACGTCATCTTATTTGGCGACGACGGAACCGGAACGGATTCCATTGACTATTTTATCGCGGTGCCAGCGATATGAATTTCGCCGTATTACGAGTGATGACATTGCCCATCGCCTGCTCTACGTTGCCGAGCAGGAACAGATTGAATTGACGAAGGGGGCCGCCCATATCTTAGCCGTTCAGGCCGACGGCGGCATGCGCGATGCCCTGAGTATGTTCGACCAGTGCGTCAGCAATGCTTCCGGTGCCGTCGATGAAAAACTCGTCCGCGATTTACTGGGCCTTATCGGGAAAGATTGGCTCTTTTCTTTGTCTCAGGCTATTTTTGACGGGCGAAGCGACGTCATCATCAAGGGCGTCGACGATATCATCCAACTGGGCAAAGAACCGAGGGTGATCCTGACCGAGATTTTAGCCCATTTAAGGGCTCTCATGCTCTGTCAGGCGGCACCCGGATCCGATACGCTTTCGGCTTACAGTGACAGTATGGATGAACTTCGTAAACAAGCGCAGTCTGCCTCGCCGGAAGCTATTTTTCAAGTCGTCGATGTGTTGCAGCAGGCTTTACTGACGGCGAAAACGTCGCCGGTTCCGCGCATTGCCGTTGAAATGGGGCTGCTCATGGCGGCCCGTAAATGGACCCGGCCTGTAAACAATGTTGACGTGGGGGCAGCGGCTTTGCAGCCGGCGCCTAAAAAGCAGCATCACGAGGCGATTCCTGTACCGGAAGAAGACGATTATCAATCGTTTAGTGCGCCGGAAGAAGCCGTTCCCTTCCCCGATGATGAGTTTACACCGGTTCAACGGATGGCAGCCGTCTGTCGAAGGAGCTTTCCGGAGGGGATGCTTTGTTCGCGGCTGCCTCGCCAAGGAAACCTATTCAAAAGCCAACGTCTCCGGTGGCAGAACAGACGGCAGCGCCGGCTCATCAGAATGTGCCTGAAACGAAGGCGCCGGCTCAGTCGGCAGCTTCGGATGCAGCCCCTGTCGTATCGGCCGATTATCAGGACGTTTTGGAAGAAGATGTGTGCCATTCTCGATAGGGAGAAGAAGAAGGCTGTTTCTATCCTGTATCCGTAATGGACGCGTCGTTTACATCGGTGATGGGCAGGTTATCGTCGCCTTTAAGACGGCTTTCATGGTTAAACGGGGCAAATCGCGAAGATTACTTTAAACTTACGGATGAAGCTTTGTCTTCCGTCCTTGGCGGGACTTATCATATGCAGGGATTCCTCGAAGGGGACGACGAGCTGAAGGCCTACGAAAAAAAAAGCGTAAAGCCGTAGCGGCAGCTCCTGTGGCTCCGGTCGTCCCGAAAGTCGTCCAACCTGCGGACCCGGAACCGGTACAGCCGCCGGAAATACCTGAAACCGATATTCCAGCTCCTGCCGTCTTGCCCGAATCCGACGAAGACGTGTGGCAGCCGGCCTCTGTCGACGACATGAACGCCGACGAAAGGGCCGCTCTCGGGCCATTGATTAAAACGGTGGGAGATTGTAATATATATATAGAAAATAAAAAATAAGCTTGAAAGAAACAGGAGGATATCAAATGTTTGGTGGAAATATGCAAGGCATGATGAAAAAAGTACAGAAGATGCAGAAGGAAATGAAGAAGCTGCAGGAAGATTTGAAAAAACGCACTGTAGAAGCGACGGTCGGCGGCGGAGTCCTGACCATCGTCATGAACGGTGAAAAAAATGTCGAAAGCGTTCATATCGATCCTAGCATCATCGACCCGGAAGATGCAGAAATGCTGGAAGACCTCATGGTAGCTGCCGTCAATGAAGCCAATAAGAAGGTTGACGACATGATGGCTCAGGAAATGAGCAAGATTACAGGCGGGATGAACCTGCCGGGAATGTTCTAATGGATACGCCGTTAGACAAGCTTACCGAGCAGTTCCGCTGCCTGCCGGGGATTGGCGTTAAAACGGCTCGGAAGCTGGCCTACTACATCGTTCAGCAGCCGACGGGCCGCGTCGATGAATTTATCAATGCCATTCGCGATGCTAAGGAAAATATGCACTTTTGCTCGGTTTGCTTCAACTTGTCTTCCCAGGACCCCTGCCCTATCTGCAGTGATACCAGCCGCGACCATTCGACAATCTGCGTCGTAGAAACGCCGCAGGACGTCCAGGCTATCGAGCGCAGCGGTGATTACCACGGCTTATACCACGTCCTTCACGGAGCCCTTTCTCCTTTGGACGGAGTCAATGTCGAGGATTTGCGCATCCGGGAATTGCTGCAGCGTTTGGGCAATACCGATGTAAAGGAAGTTATCTTGGCCACCGATCCGGACGTGGAAGGGGAAGCAACGGCCTTGTATTTGTCGCGTCTCATCAAGACGGCCGGCATTCGCGTAACTCGTATTGCCCGCGGACTTCCTATGGGCGGCGATATCGAATATGCCGACGAAGCGACACTGGCAGGTGCCGTTGCCAATCGGCAGGAAATGTGAGGAAGGTATGGAATATCTGTCGATAGCCATCGGCGTCGTTATCTTATATTTGGTGCATAAGGTGATTTTAACCCCTATGCGCCATCTCGTGGTCAATGTCATCATTGGCCTTATCGTATTATACGGCGTCAATCATTTCGGCTATCTTTTTGGTTTTCAGCACGTTCCGATTACGCTGGCAACAGGTCTTATCATGGGTCTGTTTGGCCTGCCCGGCGTCGTGCTGGTTACGTTGTATTACACGTTTTTTTAACGTATGCGAAGAAGGGATATCGTGAAATTAAAGAAATGGGCTGTATTGGCCTGTACTGCGGTCTTCGCGGTTTCTGTCTTGACGGGATGCGGCAACAGCGTGTCTACGGAAACGGAGACGGTTTCAAAGTCCAACCATCCCGTAGCTCTGACCTTAGATGCAAATATTACGGCTTTGAATGTAACCAACATCGTTCCAAAAATCTCGGGAAAGCTGGTATCGACTCCGCTGGCCGTCGGTCAGCAGGTAAAAGCCGGTGACGTCGTCGCCCAAGTCGATGCTGCCCCATATCAACAAAGTGTCAGTCAAGCTGAAGCCGAACTGGTAGCAGCTTCAGCGGCAGCGGCTCCGACGTATCGGACGGTTACCGTTCCGGACAGCGGCAGCAGCGATAATGGCGGCCGTCGGGCTGAACTTAAAGCCTGGTATAATATGGGGGCCTTATCCAAGGTTGAATACAATCAGATGATGGCCGATTCAGGCGGCGGCACCCAGACTGTCCAGGTTCCTGAAGCGGCACCGGTCAATCAGGAACGGATTTCCCAGCTCCAGCAGGCCATTCAGACGGCTCGCGACATGCTGGGGAATGCGACGATTTATTCGCCTATCGAAGGGCGGGTAACGGCCGTATCCGACAATCCGTCTATCGCCGTTGCCGGCAATGTATTGGCGACGATTCAACAGATGTCACCGTTGGTGGCTACCTTTGCCGTACCGGAAATGTATGTAAAGGCCTTGTCAGATGCTAAGAGTACGGGAAGTTTGCAGATTTCCATCATTGCGCCTTCCGGCGAAACGGAAACCGGCGAATTGACCTACTTGGCAACGGAAAAAGATCCGTCAACCGGTTCTTATATGGCAAAAGTCACCTTTAATAATGCCAAGAATCTCTTTGTTCCCGGTGAATTTTACCATGTCCGCATTGCCACGCCACAGGAAGTTTCACAGATTACGGTTCCGAAGACGGCTGTCCGTACCAAGGACAGCGGTGATTTCGTTTACATCGTTAACAGCAGCGGTTTAGCCGATGCTCGGTCCGTATTGACCGGCGATGAATCGGACGGCCGCGTCGTCATTTTAGATGGCCTTCAAGAAGGCGATATTGTCGTTTCCGATCCGCCTGATTCACTGGAAATCGGAATGAGTGTAAAGTCATAATTTCAAGGGAGGGTGAGGCCAGTGGGCAAAGATGAACATCAGAGCAGTTTATTGAAATCTCTGGAAAAAAGCCTTGATGTCCTCGATTTGTTCGTCGAGTGCAATACGGGGATGACCTTAAAGGAAATCGCCGAGCATACGGGCCTGAACACGTCGACGGCATTCCGCATTGTAAACACGCTGGAACGCCGTCAATATCTGACCCGCAGCGATGCATCCAAGAAATACCGCCTGGGACCTAAGGCGCTGGCTCTCGGATACTCGTCGCACTGGACGGAGAATGTGGTCACCTTGGCTAAACCTTATTTACGACGTTTACAACAGTTGTTTAATGAAACGGTCAGTATTTATATTGCAGAAGGCGAATTTCGCATCTGCCTCGATCATGTAGAAAGCACTCACTCCCTTCGACGGGTCATTCCTATCGGTGAGTCCCTGCCCCTTTACAAGGGAGCTGCCGGCAAGGTGCTTTTGGCTTGGGCTCATGATGAAGAACGCCAAGGCTATATCGATAAATACGGCAACATGTCTGAAGAAGAGTTTGCTTCCATTCGCCACAACGGCTATGCCATTACGCAGGATGAAAGCGAACATGGCTTGTTTGCCCTGGCCGTTCCTATTTTTAACTTCGAAGGGCAGGTCATTGCTTCCTTGACAATTGCCGGTCCGTCTATGCGTTTTTATGACTCTATTCGTCAAAAGATGCTGTTTAAAGCCAGTCAATTTGCTTATGAAATTTCACATTCCTTAGGATACCGGAAAAAATCATGATAGGCCCTACTTGGACGCCCCGGGAATTTTTATCCGATGCCGTAACCGTTGCGCCGAAGCTTCTGGGACAATACCTTGTTCATAAGACGCCGGAAGGCCTTTGTGCCGGCCGGATTGTCGAAACAGAAGCTTACGGCTGTACCTATGACGGGGTAGCTGACGACGGCTCTCACAGCTTTCGCGGCCTGACCGGCCGAACGGCCCCCATGTTTCATAAGGGCGGCATCAGCTACGTTTACTTGATCTATGGAATGTATTCTTGTTTCAATGTCGTTACCGGTCCGTCCGGACAGGGGCAGGCTGTCCTTGTTCGCGCTGTCGAACCGGTTATTGGAATGGAATTGATGGCCGGGCGCCGCAAGGCTAAGAAGCTCGGCAAGAACCTGACAAACGGGCCGGGGAAGCTCTGTCAGGCTTTTGGAATTACAAGAGTGCAGAATGAGCTTGATTTAACGGGGCCCGTCCTTTATATAGCTCATGATGACACTGAGTCTGCCATTGACATCGTGCAGACGACGCGCATTAATATTGATTACGCAACCCATGGGAAATCTTTTCCCTGGCGTTTCTATATTAATGACAATCCTTATGTATCTAAGGTGCTGTAACTTTTAGGGGGAGATTACTATTATTCAATTCAGAGAATTTAGATTAGAAGATAAACCGCTCATCGATACGTATTTTCAGGAAAAGCGGTATGAACAGGCGGATGCGACCTTTATGACCTTGTTTGCCTGGCAAAAGCCTTATGAAATCCAGTGGGCCGAAGAAGATAACGTCCTCTATGTACGCTCAGGCCGCGGTAAAAAGCAGTTCTGGATTCCGCCTTTTGCCCGTAAAGACGGCAGCTTTGTCAAAGGCGTCCTGCGCATGCATGAGTGGTTCGAAGAACACGGCTATCCCTTTCTCATGAAGGGCGTTACGCCGGCAGCTGTCGAACGAATCAAGGCGCTCTGTGAAGACTGTTATGATTTCACGCCGGACCGGGACAATTACGAATACGTATACTTGACCCAGAGCCTGATCAACTTATCCGGTAAAAAATTCCGTCAGAAGAAAAATAATCTCAATCACTTCCGCAATCAATATATCGGTAACTGGGAATATGTTCCCATTACGGAAGATATCTTTGACGAATGTCTGGAAGCCGAAAAGACTTGGTATAATCAGCATGAAGACGGCGATGACGACGATGAACTCTTAGGAGAACGCCATGCCATTGAAACGGTATTCAATAATTGGTCGGTACTGCAGCCGACGGGCGGCGCTATCCGCATGTATAATAAAATCGTGGCCTTCTCCATCGGTGAAATGCTCAACGACGATACGGCTATCATCCACTTTGAAAAGAGTGATCCTACGATCCGCGGTCTGTACCAAGCCATTAACCATGAATTCGTCGTCCATGCCTGGGGCCATACGACCTATATCAATCGAGAAGAAGACATGGGGATTCCCGGCCTGCGCCATTCCAAGGAATCGTACAATCCCGACCATTTCGTAGAAAAGTACGACGTCACGCTGCGTAAGAAATAAGGGGGCTTTTTTATGGATTTCCGCTTGGCTTCTCCTGAAGACCGAGGTCTCGTCGAAAGCCTATGGGACTACTGTTTTGAACATCGGGAAGACCCGTTCTTCCAGTGGTACTTCAACCATTTTTATCAGCCGGAAAATGTTCTTATGGGCTTTCAAGATGATGAGATGGCCTGCCTGACGCATCTCAATCCCTACACCCTGTCCCTAAGGGGCAAGGCCATTGATACGTCTTATATCGTCGGACTTGCAACTCATCCGGCCGCTCGGCGCGGCGGCATTGGCGGCAAACTGCTGACGGCTGCCTTAGCTGAAATGAAACGACGCGGCCATTACGTCAATATCCTCATGCCCAGTAAGGCCGGTTTCTATCAGCCTTACGGCTATGAACTTTATTGCCATCAGTGGAAAGAAACGCTGCCCCTTGAAGCCCTGCGCCCGTTGACGGATCGTACCGTCCGCTATGCCTTCGTCAACAGCAGCGACCAATGGCCATACTTGGCAGCTGTGTATGACGGCTATACGAAGGGACTTTCCGGATATGCTCTGCGTGACGAAAAAAGTTGGCGCAGCCATATCGACGCTCAATTGGGAGAAGGCAATATTGCCGTCTGTTTCGATGGCGATACGCCTATTGGATATGCCTTTTACCAACTGGGACAACCGACGATTGTCAGTGGTGAATTTGTCTACACCTCTCGTAAAGGCAAGGCCGGCCTTCTCGGCTATATGTATAACCATCGTTCTCAAGGCGAAGCCTTTCAGTGGAACGAGGGCATTCATGACCAGTCCTATCGCTTCTATCCCGATGGAAAATCAGGCCACGAAACGATGCCCTTCATGACCGGCCGCATTGTCGACGTCAAAGGGGCCTTAGAGCAGCAGCCTTATCGTGCGGATGGGACGATTACCTTCAAGACGGAAGATCCCCTGGCTGATTGGAACTGCGGTACCTTCACCTTGACCGTAACCGAGGGCAGGGGCATTGTCACCCGAGAAGTGTTAGCATCTGCCGATGTGACGATGCCGATTGGTACCCTGGCCTTATTGATCTTTGGTGCTATGGATGTAAGTGACCTGGTGTTCAATGAAAAACTCCAAGGTTCGGATACGGCCTTAGAGGTCCTGCAGGACTTGTTCCCTACAGAAAAAAACTGGATCAACGAATGGTATTAAAACTGTTTTATGAATGCTGTCTCTTCGGGGACAGCATTTTTTATAAAGGGAAGAGGCTGCGCTAAAGGGGCAGATATATTTTCGCTTCATGAATAAGCTTGAAACGAATTTACTTTAGTTTATAATAGGGATATCCCCTAAAATATGCGAAAAGCACACCTGTATATCAACCTTAGTTTACGAAATTGGTAAACTTGTAAATGGCGACTGGCTTATGAGGGCCGGATCATCTTCTTTGGAATGAAGGAGGATACGGCGCGGGATGTAGGAGGTTATGGTGGCAAATTGGTTGGAACGTCATAAGAAAAAAATCATAAAAGGCCTTTTGGGTCTCCTTATCCTGGCAGCCGCTCTCTACGGGCTTTGCTTTTATATGAGCTATAAGGCCGCCGATATATTTAACCGCACCGTTGCCGAACGGCAACTCTTTCCCGGTGCGGTTACGGTGGAACGATTGACGGCCACACCGGGCGGCACCGTTTCTTTTAAAAACTTGCTTTGGGTCGCCCCGGACGGCAGCACGTTAGCACAGATACCGGATGGTCAGTTTACCGTCAAGATAAGAGATATACTGACCGGACGCATCGGGACAGGGACGATAGAGACGGTAACCTTGAATCAGGCTTATCTCCATCTGATTTTTAATGACAAGATGGAATTGCAGCACATCAAATCCAATCCTAAAGACAGCGAGAAAAAAGGGCAGAAGGTCATTGAACTGACAGGACCGAAAGGAAACCGCCCTTTTAACTGTCGTGTCGTACTGCGTCACAGTACCATCGAGGCGGAGTCCCCGGACCGTCACTTCACCATAGAAGACGTCGATTTAGACGCGGATATCCATACCAAGGGCAAGACCGATATCAATTTGCAGGCCGGCCCTTTTTCCGGGACCGTGGCTGCTAAATCCCTGCGCATCCGGGGCAGCATCGACTTTGCACCGGAAACACCGCAGTACGACTTATTCCTGCTTTTGACCGACTGTAATCCGAAATCCCTCGGTGCCGGTCTCGATATTGACGACCCGGCCACAGTCTCTGCCGATATCAAGGGGCCATTGGATAAACCTGTCATCGACGGTATTTTGACGATGGATAAGCTCGATATTACGACCTTGGTATTTACGGACGTAAAAGGTCAGGTTCACTATGAAAAGGGGAGTCTTGATATCACCGATGTCACGGCCGGCGTATTCGGCGGCTCTATGAAAGGACAGGGGCATGTCAATCTGGACGATAAATCCTATACGGCGGACATCGTCGGGACTAAGCTTCAAGGGAGCATTGCCGCCCATGACCTGTTCTTGCGCAGTGATGTCGACCTCAACCTCCATATGGAGGAAAACCGTACGGCTGGAACGAAAGCTATTTATGGAGATTTTTGGTCCGGTCCGGGACGCTATCATGGACTGCCCTTCCGAGGCATTTCCGGTTCCTTTGCCCAAGACGGCAAAGAACTTCACTTCCAAGATGTCGTCATATCCATGTTTTTCGGCGACGTTTCGACCGATGCTTTGTCGATTGTCGACGGTAAGGTACATATGGGGACCATCCATGTCGATTACAAGGATGGCAGCCGCAGTCACCATAAAGGACCCGGTTCTAACTAATTAATATTGATTTTCTTTAGAAAATAGCTAAAAATAGGTTTCAGAACCTGCAAAATGTGTTATAATAAAGTTGCTTAAATAAAAAGCCCGTTTTATACGAGTTTTCAGAAAGGAAACAAGGAGGTATTACTATGCTTGATGCAAAAGTAAAAGAATTAATTAACGCTCAGATCAATGAAGAATTTTTCTCTGCATATTTGTATTTGTCCTTTGCCAACTACTTCTATGACAACGGTCTCGACGGCTTTGCCAACTGGTACGATATCCAGGCGCAGGAAGAACATGACCACGCCATGTTGATGCGGACTTATCTGCATAACAACGGCGAAAGAGTTATCTTTGAAGCCGTTAAACAGCCGCAGAATGACTTTGCAAGCGCGGAAGCCGTCCTCAAAGAAGGCCTGGCTCATGAACAGTATGTAACTTCCTTAATCAATAAAATCTATCATGCCGCTGACAGCGTCCATGATTACCGCACCATGCAGTGCTTCGACTGGTTCGTCAAAGAACAGGGCGAAGAAGAAAAGAATGCCGACGACCTGCTTAAAAAATATGAACTGTTCGGCAAAGACGCTAAGGGCCTCTATTCCCTCAACCAGGAATTACTGGCTCGTACCTATGTAGCTCCGACCTTGGTTTTATAAGATAAGGAATCGGCTAACTACTATTTCTTTACAAATACATAGCGTATATCAGGTGCGTAAGCTCAATAGAGAAGTCCGGTGAAAGACCGGCGCGGTCCCGCCGCTGTAAGGAGGAGCCCGGCTGCTATGATGCCACTGTACGAACGTATGGGAAGGCGCAGCAAGGCTGTGATTCCGAGCCAGAAGAACTGCCTGGTTAAAAATCACCGATTGACCTGCGAGCGATGGGGATGGCGATTGATAGTCAGAACTTACGACGATATAGACTAGGAAGAGTCTCGCATGATGTCATGAACATCTATGCGAGGCTCTTTTTTTTATGGGAATCATTCGATGGTGAACGCTTAATGTATAAATTTTACTTTTTTATTTAAAGGAGAGATTAGTATGCGTTGTAAAAAATTGAAAACCGCCTTGATTCTATCCCTGGCTATTACGTCCTTCGGTGCTTTTGGTGCCACGTCCTTTGCTGCCGGCTATACCCTCAATCCGGAAGTCAAAAATCCGACTCCGGCCTTAAAGCAGGCTGCTGAAATCGGTGTCCGCACGTACAACAACCCGGCTATGCAGAACGTCGCCAACAAAGACGCCATTTTGGTACTCAGCTTTGGCACGACTTATAAAGACAGCCGCCAGAAGACGATTGATAAGACCGTTTCTGACATTCAGGCAGCTCATCCGAATCAAAAAGTCGTCGTAGCCTTTACGTCGCATATCATCGTCGACCGCATTAAAGCAAAAGAAGGCCTTGATATCCCGACGCCGGAAAAAGCCTTGGAACAGCTGAAAAAAGACGGCTATACCCGCGTTGCCATTACGTCCCTCGACGTCATTCCCGGTATGGAATACGCCTATGACTCGGCTATTTTTGACCTCTATAAGAATGACTTCAAGAAAATGACCCTCGGTACGCCGATCCTCTACTGGATGGGCCAAGAAGACCAGCGCGACGACGTTGAAGAATTTGTCCGGGCTTTCTCGACCCAGTTCCCTAAAATCGGCGAAAAAGAAGCTGTCTTAGTTATGGCTCACGGCACGCCCCATCCGGCTAACGCCTACTATTCCGTCGTTCAGAACCGCCTCGACTCGGCAAACCTCGGAAACGTTTACATCTATTCCGTCGAAGGCTGGCCTCACTTGGATACGGTCATCCCCATGCTTAAAGCCAAGGGCATCAAACACGTTACCCTCATGCCGATGATGATGGTTGCCGGTGACCATGCCAACAATGATATGGCCGGTGCCGAAGAAGATTCCCCGATAAGAGCATTCTTGAAAAATGAAGGCATTACCGTT
>ENA-OQDL01000950-OQDL01000950.1-human-gut-metagenome-genome-assembly--contig:-NODE-950-length-16054-cov-10.998933_pt1 | contig 16054 bp, 14 predicted proteins | sample MGYA00242782_ERZ504609 | MGnify/ENA primary metagenome ERZ504609 (study PRJEB26092, sample SAMD00036320) | human gut metagenome | host: Homo sapiens | study: EMG produced TPA metagenomics assembly of... | reverse complement strand
GATTTATTGAGATAAAACTATTTTGTAACGTAAGAAATTCAGTTAATAGATAAGTCCCCCATAAATTTAGTCCAATGCTTCCTATCCATACCAAAGTGTACTTTATGATGACAGGAATAGGGCTACAGTCTTCTGTCTGAAAAGTCCACTTATAATTAATAGCACAGTTAGTTAATCCTCCGCTGATAGAACCGATTAGTGTCGCATATACATAGTATACATTTTGCACATTTGATTCAATAAAATGCTTATCAGAAAGTCGACAAAAGTAGCAATCTGTGCAGAGAGCTGCGCTCTGATGAACATAAATAGCCCTCCCTTTTTGCAAATAGATATGAATAAATTTTTCACGCGCACACGAATCGATACAAAAGAATGACTATGCCTCCATATATTCCCGACAGGATATCATCCGCCATGATACCGTATCCGGAAGGTAATTTTTCAGCCTGTTTGATACCTAATGGTTTAAGTATATCGAAAAAACGAAACAAAATAAACGCTGCAAACATATATCCGATATAATTGTCTGCCGGTATAGCAAGTAGAGCAATCCATGTTCCAACCATTTCATCGATTACTACGCGCGATGGATCTTTACCCCAATATTTTTCAGAAACCCCCGATGACCAGATGCCTAAAAAAGTAAATATGCAAACAAGTAAAAATGTACATTGTAATGTTTGGTAGTAATCATTAAATAAAGATGCATATCCCCACCAGATAAGTGTGGCAAGCAATGCCCCAGCTGTACCCGGTGCGATAGGACTGTACCCTGAGCCAAAGCCACTTGCTATCAGGTTATGGAATAATGGTATTTTAGACATGTTTATTAATCTTGAAAATTATACGATTCTTTTTTTTGTTTGAGTGCACAAAATTTAACGCTTTTTCTCTGAATTGACTTTCCTAAAAATCTAAATTAATAATAGTTAATACTGCATAAAAGACGGTCTATTTATCGTTTTTGTTACTACTTGACTTGTCTAAAACAATAAAGAGCAGTAATTTCGCCTCTGTTTTTATGAATATCGAAAAAAGCGTATTGAAATTTTTTATGGTAAAACGATTACTCCTAATAATGACATTTTGCATTTGGGCTGTAGGTCTGTGTGCTCAAATTCACGGAGTTGTTATTGATTCCGATACAGGAGATCCAATTCCTTATTTGAATGTTTATTATGATGGGAAAGGTGTAGGTACAATCACAGATATCGATGGAAAATATTCGATAGATTATCATCCGGGGTGGACAAAGTTAACATTTTCGATGGTGGGATATGCTACACAAGTGATAACAGTTTCTTCTAAGACAACCGAACTGAATATAAGTATGAAGTCGGATTTGGTTCTCGATGAAGTTATTGTAAAGCCCAAGCGTGAAAAGTATTCACGTAAAAATAATCCGGCAGTAGAACTTATGAAGAAAGTAGTTGCTTCAAAAGAGAAAACGAATTTGGAGCAAAACGACTATTATCATTATAATAAGTATCAGAAGATTACTTTTGCGATGAATAACATTACCACAGATTCATTGCGAGAGTCGTGGCTGTTTAAGAAGTATCCTTTTTTCCGGGATCAGGTAGAAACTTGTGATGTAACGGGAAAAAATATCCTGCCGCTTTCTGTTGATGAAACTGTTTCGGAGAAAATCTTTAGAAAAAATCCACGTTCGGAGAAGACAATTATTCAGGGAATAAATTCAACCGGAGTCAATGAACTGTTTAGTACAGGTGATATGCTGACTACGGTTTTGAAGGATGTTTTTCAGGATATAGATATTTATGAAGATCGTTTCCGCTTTTTGCAGTATCCGTTCGATAGCCCTGTTTCGGACGCCGGTATTCGTTTTTATAAGTTCTATATAATGGATACGGTATATGTAGAGCGGGATAAATGCTTCCATTTATCTTTTGTCCCTAATAACTCTCAGGATTTTGGTTTTACTGGACATCTGTATATTTTGGCAGACTCAACTTATCGTGTAAAAGAATGTCAGCTGAACTTGCCTAAAAAAACGGATATTAATTTCGTTGATAATATGATCATCGACCAAAAATTTGGTGAACTGCCTACTGGGGAATGGGCTTTATTGGAAGATGACATGTTGTGCGAACTGTCATATCTAAAGAAAGTATTGGGCTCTTATCTTGTAAGGCGTACTACCCGCTATTTTGATTTTGCTTTTGATCCTTTGCCTGATAAGCTTTTTAAGAAGAAAGGTGATGAGATAAAAGATGTCAATGCAATGATGCGTGATGACAAATATTGGAGTCAGTACAGGCAAGAAGATTTGACTCAGTCGGAAAACAGAATGAGCAGTTTTGTTGACGACTTGACCAAAATAAAAGGATTCAAGTATATCATGTTCGTATTGAAAGCTTTTATTGAAAACTTCGTGGAGACCAGTACGCCGGATAGTAAGGTGGATATAGGTCCTATCAATACCATGATTACTTCAAATTATATTGATGGACTTCGTTTGCGTGCTTCGGCTCAGACTACGGCAAACCTGAATCCGCATTTGTTTTTGAAAGGGTATTATGCATATGGTTTTAAAGACCAGAAATCCAAATATATGGGTGAGGTAGAGTATTCATTTGACAAGAAGGAATATTTGCCGCGTGAATTCCCTAAACACTCACTTACGTTTACTTATCAATATGATAATATGTTGCCTTCTGATAAGTTTATTAATACAGATAAGGATAATGTATTTACTTCATTGAAGGTTTGTACTGTCGATCAGTATAATTATGAGCGTAAGGCTACCATAAAATATGAACGTGAACGGGAGTTTGGCTTTAAAACGACTGCAATGATTCGCTATGCTAACTATGAGCCATGCGGAGAATTGTTCTATCGTACGATGGCCGGTGAAAGCTCATTGCAGACGTTTATTGCTGAACAGCAGTTGTCTGGACAAAAATGGGTACATTCTCCATTCAATACTCATGACATTACGGTAGCTGAAGCATCTGTTGCATTCCGCTATGCTCCTGGTGAAACATTTGTCAACACCAAACAACGGCGTCTTCCTATCAATCTGGATGCTCCGGTATTTACTTTGCAGCATACATTGGCTTTGAAAGGTGTATTGGGAGGCGATTATACGTATAATGTAACGGAAGCAAGTGTCTATAAACGTTTCTGGTTTAGTTCATGGGGAAATGTTGATGCCCGTTTGAAAGGAGGTATTCAGTGGAATAAAGTACCATTCCCGCTGTTGATTATGCCTGCTGCCAATCTTTCTTATATCATTCAGGATGAGACATTCAATTTGATCAATAATATGGAATTCTTGAACGACCGTTATGCTTCATTGGATGTTTCATGGAATATGCAAGGTAAATTGTTCAATCGTATTCCATTGTTGAAAAAACTGAAATGGCGTGAGTTTATTGGCGTAAAATGTTTGTGGGGAACGTTGACCGATAAAAATAATCCGTTCCTGGAGCAAAACCGTAATGACGATGTACTGATGAAGTTCCCGGGACATTATGATTATAATGGAGAATACCGCTATTCAAGCAATGTGATGGATCCCAAGAAGCCTTATGTGGAGATTACCGCTGGTATACATAATATCTTCAAGCTTTTGCATGTAGAGTATGTACGCCGTTTGAATTATAACAATCTTCCGACTGCAAACAAGTGGGGTATTCGCTTTATGATTCGTACCGTATTTTAAAATTTCTGCCAAAATTGCCTGATGTATTAAACTTTTTGTAATTTTGTCATATATTGAATGTAGAATATGGTAAAGTCAGAAATACAGAATATAAAGTTGCGATTTGGCATTATTGGTAATGCCGAAGGCTTAAATCGGGCTATTGACATTGCAATACAGGTTGCTCCTACAGATTTGTCTGTACTGGTAACAGGAGAAAGTGGTGTCGGTAAAGAAAGCTTTCCGCAAATTATTCACCAGTTCAGTCGCCGCAAACACGGTCCCTATATCGCAGTCAACTGTGGCGCAATACCTGAAGGAACTATTGATTCAGAGCTTTTCGGGCATGAGAAAGGGGCTTTTACCGGAGCTATCAGTGATCGTAACGGATATTTTGCTGAAGCCAATGGGGGAACGATTTTTTTGGATGAGGTGGGCGAACTACCATTATCCACACAAGCTCGTTTGTTGCGTGTCCTTGAGTCTGGCGAATATATTAAGGTAGGTTCTTCTAAAGTTCAGAAGACAGATGTGCGTATTGTTGCTGCTACAAACGTGAATTTTGCAGATGCAATAGCGGAAGGACGTTTCCGTGAAGACTTGTATTATCGTTTGAATACAGTGCCAATCAAAATACCTCCTTTGCGTGAACGTCCGGATGATATTGCTTTGCTGTTCCGTAAGTTTGCTGCTGACTTTGCTGAAAAATATCGTATGCCTGCCATTCAGTTGACTGACGATGCCAGACATATGCTTGTATCATATTCCTGGCCTGGCAATATTCGTCAGTTGAAAAATATAACAGAACAGATTTCTATTATAGAAACCAACCGCGATATTACAGCAGACATTTTACAGGGGTATTTGCCTGCGCAACCGGTATCTCGTCTGCCGGCTTTATTGGGAGTGAAGAATACTTCCGGAGGAAAAGGTTTTGAAAGCGAGCGTGAAATTCTTTATCAGGTTTTGTTTGATATGCGTCGCGATGTAACCGAGCTGAAAAAACTGGTTCACGATATTATGTCCGAACGTGCCGGAACTCCGATAAATCATCCTACGGAAACTGCGACTGTACATTATTTGCAGAATCCGGTAGGAATGGTACAAGACCCCCCAGTAGTGGTCGCTCCGGTTTCTGTGCCTGTTGTAAAGCCTTCTGTTTCGTCAGTAAATACTATATCTCCAGTAAAGGTTTCTTCGGATGAAGTAGCAGAAGTACAAGACACAGAAGAATATGTAGAGGAAAATCTTTCTTTGGATGAGGTGGAGAAAGAAATGATTCGGAAAGCATTGGAACGCCATCATGGCAAACGCAAGAATGCGGCAAATGATTTAAAAATATCAGAGCGTACGCTCTATCGAAAAATAAAAGAATATGGGCTTGATTAAAAAATATTATAAGTTAGTTTCTGTTTTGTCTGTTGCTGTCTGTATAATGGCGGCATGTACAGTATCATATAAGTTCAATGGTGCTTCAATCAATTATGATAAAGTAAAGACCATTTCTTTCCAGAATTTCCCGAACCGTTCTGCAGCGTTTGTATGGGGACCTATGGAGTCGATGTTTAATACGGCTTTGCAGGATATATACATGCAGCAAACCCGACTGAAACAGGTTAGACAAGGGGGAGATTTGGAATTGTCTGGTGAGATTACGAACTACGATGCTTATAATAAGGGTGTGGGTTCCGATGGTTATTCTACTATGGCTGAGTTGAGAATGACGGTGAATGTGAGATTTGTCAATAATACCAATCATGCGGAAGATATTACAGACCAGCAGTTTACTGCTAGTCGTGAATACAATGCCAGCCAACAGTTGTCTTCTGTACAGGAAGAACTGGTACAGCAGATGATTGATGAAATAGTGGAACAAATATTTAATGCAACAGTAGCGAACTGGTAATTCATTCAAATGATGCAGCAACGTTTATATGAGTGGATATTGCATCCGGAATATTTGAATAAGGATAGCTTGTTTGAGTTGAGAAATTTATTGGCTCGCTATCCTTATTTTCAGACAGTTCGGTTACTTTATCTGAAAAATCTCTTCTTGCTTCAGGATGCTGATTTCAAGGATGAATTAAGGAAAAGTGCATTGTATATAGCCGATTTAAGTGTTCTTTTCTATTACATCGAAGGAGAGCGTCTGGTAATAAAGAAACACCCCTCTGAAAAAAACGTATCAAGTGATTCCTCTACTGACCGGACTTTAGATTTGATAGACCGTTTCTTGTCGGATTTATCGGAGGAAACTTCTATGGAACTGCCATTGCCAGCAGAAGTTAATGTAGATTATACTTCCATTTTGATGCAGGAACCTGATGCAGAGCCTGCTTCTTCTGCCATGTTGAAAGGCCAGGATTTGATTGATAACTTTATTGAACAGTCAGCAGGTTCTGAAACCTTGGCTGTGGTGGAAGAGGATGACTTGATGCAAGAATCAGATACGACAGATGAAGTTCCGGAGGAAACAGATATACAAGAGGGAGAAGATGAGGTAGAGAGAATAGAAGAAAGTTCGGATGAAAATTATTTTACTGAAACTTTGGCTAAGATCTATGTAAAACAGCAACGATATGATAAAGCTCTTGAAATAATTAAAAAATTAAATTTGAAATATCCAAAAAAAAATGCTTACTTTGCAGACCAAATAAGATTTTTGGAAAAATTGATTATTAACGCTAAATCAAAATAAAAGAAAATGTATTCATTGTATTTATTATTTGTAGGATTAATCGTACTTGCAGCTGTGTTGATGTGTTTTGTCGTGTTGATACAGAATTCTAAGGGAGGAGGTCTCTCTTCTAGTTTTGCTGCTTCAAACCAGATTATGGGAGTTCGCAAAACAACAGATTTTATTGAAAAACTTACTTGGGGATTGGCTATTTTTATGGTTGTAGTAAGTGTTGCTACAGCTTATGTTATTCCTACCACAAGCGAAGCTTCATCTGTTATTATGGATCAGGCAGTAAAAGAACAGAAAACTAACCCTCTGAATGCTCCTGCAGGATTTGCTGCTCCTCAGTCTGATGCAGCAACCGATCAGCCTGCTGCTGCTCCTGCAGCTAAAGATTCTGCTGCTAATTAATAAAAAAGATATATTGCAGAATGAGCGACCCTCGAAAAAGGGTCGCTTTTTTATTGTCTATAAAAATTAGCATTCCTTGATTTGAGTTACTGCAAGGTTTATTTATTGGGTTGGACTAGCTAGATTAAAGTTATTGAACGGATGTATTTCGCGTTGGAAGAGTGATGACAAAGAGTTATACTGATCGCTATTAATATGGTATAGTTGGGAGTAAATAAAAAAAGAGACTGCTTTGAATAAGCAGCCTCTTTCTACCTTAATTATTGGAAGGATTTATTATTTCTTGAAATATCTGTTGTACAGACCTTCGAAACCTTTACCATGACGAGCTTCGTCTTTTGCCATTTCGTGAACTGTATCGTGGATTGCATCCAAGTTCAGCTGTTTAGCACGAGTAGCGATACGTTTCTTGTCTTCGCAAGCACCGCATTCAGCGTTCATACGTTTTTCCAAGTTAGTTTTTGTATCCCATACGCAGTCACCCAGCAGTTCTGCGAATTTTGCAGCGTGTTCTGCTTCTTCCCAAGCGTAACGCTTGAAAGCTTCAGCTACTTCAGGATAGCCTTCACGGTCTGCCTGACGGCTCATTGCCAAGTACATACCAACTTCTGTACATTCGCCCATGAAGTGGTTGTTCAAATCCTTAATCATTTCGTCGTCGCAACCTTTAGCTACACCGATAACGTGTTCGTCAACAAACTGCAAGCCACCTTCTGCTGTTTCTTCCATTTCTTTGAATTTAGAAGCTGGAGCTTTACACAAAGGGCATTTTTCAGGAGCTGTTTCACCTTCATAGATGTAACCACATACAGTACAGATAAATTTTTCATAAGTCAAAAGTTTAGTTATTAGTAATATTTATTTGCCATTTACAGGCATTAATTTCATTTTTCTCGTTTAGACATTCAGGACAGATACCTTTATAATAATGATGTATTTCTTCTATTTGGAATCCATCTTTATGTAAGAGGTCTGCCTCTTCGCTTTCCGTTTTCATTGGAATGTCATATATTTTTCCGCAAGTTTTGCATTGGAAATGTGCATGCATAGAAGTATCTCCGTCAAAACATGCATTGCGTTCGTCAATAGTTAACATGCGTGCTGCACCATGCTCAATAAACAGCTTCAATGTATTGTATACAGTTGTTTTCGACAGGGTGGGTATATCTTTGCATAATGCTAAATAAATTTCATCTATACACGGGTGTGTATGATGCTTTAGCAAGTAGTCCATAATAGCAATGCGTTGTACGGATGGCTTGATGTTATAGCTAAGCAGATATTCGTAAACGTTCATGTTATTCTTTTTATTTTGTAATTGTTACAATTTTAATTCTTTGGCAAAGATATAAAGATTTTCTTAAAATCCAAAGCAAAGTTAGTTTTTTTATTTTTCTCATAGTGAACAATAAATAATTCCTATCTTTGCAGTAATGCACTATTTATATAACAATTTATATGAAATATGGTTTTGTAAAAGTGGCAGCTGCTATACCTTTAGTGAAGGTGGCCGATTGCCAGTTTAATGCTCAGCAGACAAGTAAACTGATTGTCGAAGCTGATTCGAAAGGCGTACAGGTTATTATTTTTCCGGAATTAAATCTAACTGGATATTCGTGTGGCGATTTGTTCGGGCAGACTTTATTGCTTGAGCAGGCAGAAATAGCTTTGATGCAGGTTATGAATGAAACTCGTCAGTTGGATATCATATCTATTGTGGGCATGCCTGTTGTTGTCAATTCTACCTTGATGAACTGTGCTGTGGTCTGCCAGCGTGGAAAAATATTGGGAATTGTTCCTAAAACATATTTGCCTAACTATAAAGAATTTTACGAGCAGCGTTGGTTTGCTCCATCAACGGCACATGCAGATGATGAGATGGTTCGTATATGCGGGCAGCATGTTCCTGTCAGTTCCGATTTGATATTTGAATCAACAGATTTATGTTTTGGTGTAGAAATTTGTGAAGATGTATGGGCTACCATCCCTCCAAGTTCTCATTTGGCATTGAAAGGAGCTGATGTAATATTCAATATGTCTGCTGATACCGAAAATATCAGTAAGCATCAGTATTTGCGTTCTTTGCTGGCACAGCAGTCTGCTCGTTGTCTGGCTGGATATGTTTTTTCTTCTTCTGGATTTGGAGAGTCTACTACTGATGTCGTTTTTGCAGGAAACGCTCTTATTTATGAGAACGGAACACTACTGGCTGCTTCCGAACGCTTCTCATTTGAGGAACAGTTGGTTGTCAGTGAAATTGATATCGAACGTTTGAGAGGAGAGCGAATGGTGAATACGACTTTTGCTGCTAGCGTACGGACATATAAAGACTATCCGGTAAAGCGTATTCCAATTGAAATGACTAAAGCGAATGAAGATTTTACATTGACACGTACGGTGGAACCTCATCCTTTTGTTCCGGCAGGAGGTAAGTTGCTTGATGAACGCTGTGAGGAAATCTTTTCAATTCAGGTAGCGGGATTGGCTAAGCGTTTGGTACATACGGGATGTAAAACGGTAGTTGTCGGCATTTCCGGTGGATTGGATTCTACACTGGCTTTGCTGGTATGTGTAAAAACGTTCGATAAACTTGGATTGTCCCGAAAGGGTATTGTCGGCATTACGATGCCGGGATTTGGAACAACCGACCGTACTTATCATAATGCTTTGGATTTGATGAGTTCATTGCAGGTAACGACGAAAGAAATCAGTATACGCGATGCTTGCATCCAACATTTTAAAGATATTGATCATGACATATCTGTTCATGATGTAACTTATGAAAATGGTCAGGCTCGTGAGCGTACTCAGATTCTGATGGACTATGCAAATAAGGTAGGAGGACTGGTAATTGGTACAGGCGATCTTTCCGAACTGGCACTGGGCTGGGCTACATACAATGGTGATCATATGTCTATGTATGGAGTAAATGCAAGTATACCGAAAACACTGGTTCGGTATTTGGTTACTTGGGTAGCAGAAACCGGAGTGGATGAAAAATCACGTGCAACGCTTCTCGATATTATCGATACTCCGATCAGTCCCGAACTGATTCCTGCAGATGAAAATGGAAATATCAAGCAGAAAACAGAAGATTTGGTCGGACCTTACGAATTGCATGATTTCTTCCTTTTCCATTTCTTGCGTTTCGGTTCTCGTCCGGCAAAGATTTTCTATTTGGCGGAGATTGCTTTCCGTGATGTGTACGATAAAGAAACAATAAAGAAGTGGCTTGTAAATTTCTGCCGTCGTTTCTTTAATCAACAGTTCAAACGCTCTTGTTTGCCTGACGGTCCTAAGGTGGGATCTGTTTCTTTAAGTCCTCGTGGTGACTGGCGTATGCCGAGCGATGCTAGTTCAGCATTGTGGTTACAGGAATGTGAACAGCTATAATGATATTGAAGGAAATGACATGCCCGAAGCAACTGTTTGGCTTTTGGCATGTCATTTTACTTTTTAGGCATCTTTCCCTGAAATCATCAGAAAAACATCAGCATCTTTTCTTGAAAACATCAGCATCTTTTTTTATTTTTTCAGCAATTTTTCATCCTTTCTTCTGCATCTTTTTAAACGTATATTCTCTGGCATGCAGATTAGTCTATAATCCGAATCTTTGAGTGTCTATTTCTTTCACTTCTTTTTCCTTGAATCCTTTGAACTTATAGCTGAAAGACAGGGTCAAACTGCGCTGGTTTCGTTTTACGCTCATGTCTGCAATTTGAACTCCGTTGCGTATGGTTGTATACGGATTCATCGAATTGAATATGTCATTTAGGCGCAGCTGTATGGAAGCTGCTTGATTAAGAAATGTATATCGGATAGCGGCATCTGTCTTTCCCATAGGCTTTATCGTATAACTTCCCTGTATTCCTTTGGTTTGTCCGAAGGCACTGAGTTCTATTTTTATATCCGGTTTTTGGGATAGTGTAAATGTGTTATTCCAAATACCTATTCCTGTCCATTGTTTTCGGTCGAAAGGAGCATCAAAATAATGGCTGGCTTTGTCGTGTTTCAGGATTGCGCTTAGCGATAGTCGGCTATTCCACCATTTCCCGATTTTAAAGGGGAGGATGGAAGAAAATGTAAGTTGATTCATATAGTCCCAGTTCTGATAATTATATATGGACTTCAGTTGGTTGGGAGGCAGGTACATCATTTGCGTAAAGTAATGAGGCCTGTGGCTGTAGCGCATCTGAAAAATATATTTGCGTTTTAATATATAGCTAAGATGGGCGGAATAATCGGTGTACGGCTTGAGGTAAGTGTTGCCTATTGCTACTTGGTAATTGTCGATATGGTTTATGGCTCCACTCATTACCCAATAGCTTGGATATGTCTTGTCGGAGTTGAATGAAAATTGTAACAAATGGAAAGGGGAAATAATGTATCCAAGTTGTAGGGTAGGGTATATGGCCCATTTTTTATAATTCATCATTTTGTAAAACTCCAGCGAAACGGATGCGCTTAAACTTAGTTTCTTGTTGAATTTATATTCGGAGCCTGCATATAAATTATAGGTGTATTCCTTTATTCGGGAGTCCAAATTCTGTTTGCTCATCGTTGGGGCATCGTATTGTTGCCGGTTACTGTTGGTTACATACGAAAAGGAAGTGCCATAGTCCAATTGCCATGCCTGATTGAGAATGTGATGTTGGTCTGCGTATATTTTGCATCGGTTGATCACTTGCCTGGACGAGCTGAGAAATTTCTGCAAAGCTTCAACCGGTTGAAGTGTTTGAAAATGCTGATCTTCTATATTCCGGTAGTAAGTATAGTCTGCACCGGTTTTTAATCCGGAAGCTGAAGTCAGGTATAGTGAGAGATTGTGTACCTGGATTTGACTGTTGGAAATGTTTTCAGATGCAAACTGATTGCCGGAAGCTGTCAGGGTGTTTTGATCGTCAGGAGTAAGACTGGTTGTATAATCCAGACTTAGGCTGCTTTGAGAAGTAAATTTATAGGTGCTGCCAATTTTCAGCAGATGCGTGTTGCTTCGACCTTCTCCGGAGAAGTTTTGGCAGACATGGTGTTGGTTGCCATCGACTGTATGGAGAGTTTCCAGACTATTACCCTGACGGCTGTATTCATTAGTAAAATGATAGGTAAAATCTGCATCAAACTTTTTGGAGGTATAGGCTAGCGTAATACCACCTTCTCCGTCGCTTTGCTGCTTTTGGCTGTAGGCTCCGTTGATTTCTCCTTGTAATTTGCTTTCATCTGTTTTATGCTTTGGGGTATGAATATTTATGGATGCACCACGAACATGGTATTGTGGGGGAGTGGTGTACATGATTTCGACTTTCTCCACTCGTGAGGCTGGCATGCTTTTCAGGAGTGTAAGAATTTGCTCGTAAGTCATGGAAGATACCTTGTCGTTTAATAAGATATTAACCGAACCACTTCCTGCGAGTGTCAGAGTTCCATTATATTCCATAATTCCGGGAAGGTTTCTGATAACTTCATAGGCATTGGTTACAAGCTTGGTGTTTGTCAGCTGGGTAATGTCATATATCAGTTTGTTTCCTTCCATTTTTAGCAGAGGTTTTTTTCCTTCGATTATTATTTCACGAAGCTGATTGTCTTTAGGATGCATGATGATGTGGTGTCGGATATTGTTTTCCTGAAAACACTTTCTTATTGTCTGGAATAGCAGGTGTTGTACGGTCAGACAGTAATTTTCCCGTTTTTGACGGAAATGGAAATTTCCTTCCTTGTCGGTTATCGTTGCTTCGATAAATACAGAGTCGGCCGACTGAAGTATAACTGTTGCTCCGTCTATTCCTTGTTGTGAAGCATCTGTTACCTTACCTTCTATAATTTGTGCAGACAGATGGATACAAAGAGTTCCCGCACATATCACAATGCCTAATATGATCAGTCGTTTCATACGTTTGGGTTATTTGTTTGTTTTCCCTTGAAAAAATCTCTCTACATTGAGCTCTTTTATATAGCTTTCGGCATCTTGAAGCATATTTGTATATTTCTTCGGCTTTCCGGCCTGCTCGACCGCTTTGATGAATTTTTCGTAATAGACGGCCTCTTGTTCAGGCTGTTGCAATTTGCCGTATAAGAAGGCTGTCTGGTATAGCATATGCAGCTTCTCTGGGTTTTCTTTTAAAATCTTGCTGTAGCAGGCAATGGCATCCTTGTATTGATGGAGTTGAATGTGGTTTGTTGCTGCTGTTTCATACAGAGAAGTAACCAGTTGCTTGTCGGGCTGTAAGAGATCAAGTGCATCTTTTATGTCCTGCTGGCTTTCTTTTATCATGCCTATTTTACTTCCTATTACACCCAGTTGAGATAAAATGTAAGCATTTTTCCTCTCTGATAGATTATTGGCACGGACCAGACAATCGTATGCTTGGCTGAGGCTGTCTGTGTATGCATACGATAGTCCGAGATAATATTCCGTACTGGCCTGTCTGTCACCGGATTGTCTGATTTTCTGGTACAGTTTGATAGCATCTTGGTGCAACCCTGCCTGATTGTATGCGTATGCTTTCAGTCTGTTTATGTTTAAGTCGGTAGAGTCAATAGAGGTATATCGGCATAGATATGTCAGCGCAGAATCAGGTTGTTCCATACTCAAAAAATTCTGAGCAAGTGCGATAGTGTTATTCTGATTCTCTATATCTTGCATTGCAATTATTTTGCGGTATATAAGTGCAGAGTCTGGTTTTTCTAGCTTGTCGTAACATTTGGCGATAGTATTCAGTTTGGTTTCCGAAGAGTCTTCTTTTATAAATGTATTATATAGCTCAATACTTTGCTGGTAGTACCCCCTTTGGTAATAACAGTTGGCCAGTGCATGTACGACCGTATCAGAAACATGTATGCTGAGTGCTTTTTGGTAGTTCGATAAAGATTTTTGCAGCTTCCCTTTTCGATAGTATTCTTCTCCTTGCATGTAATAGACTTTCCAGTCAGTTGAATCGATTGGAAGCTGATAGATTGAAGTTCTTGCATGACAAAATACACTCATCATCAGGCAGATAAGACAAATGATAGAATGCTTCATAGTGGTTATTTTTCAGGTTTAAACGAAACGGGTAGGGTGAACTCCATGTTGACTTTGGTGCCGTCTGTGAGTTCGGCAGGTGCCCATTGTGGAGATTCTTTCAGAAGACTTATTACTGCTTGTTCGAAGGCTTTCTCTTTTGGGGATTCAAGAATCTGAAATTTTTCCAGCTTGCCGGCTGTATTTACTGTAAACTTGATGACGACTTTTGCATCTTTATTTTCAAGTCCTTTGGGATATTTCAAATTTTGGGCTATCCATGAATAAAAGGCTGTAATGTCTTTATCTTTATCAAAACGAGGACGCTTGAGTATTGTCTTTTTAGGATGAATGGATACGGTTTGTAATATTTCTGTATTATCTGTTTTTTTATTGTGCTTTTATAATATATCCATCCACTTATTCCAAGTATAGCTAATAATATGAGTGTATATAGATATATACGTTTACTATGCTGTTTGGGTTTATTCTTTCCTAAGAAATAAACTTCATTATCTTCTTTATTCATAATTATTTAATATTTTAAATGATTGATTTTTCAACTAATGATTTCAATACTTTCAGGGCTTCTTTCGAAACATGTAAAATGAACTTTGCAGAAGTTTTTGTATCAGCAAGTATAAGTTCTTGCTTGTTGATATTTATTACATATATGAAGTTGCTGTTTATCACAAGACTTCTGCCTACTCGAATAAATATACTGGCATGGTCTTTTAATTGTTGTTCTATGATTTTTTCAAAAGCTGATAGGTTGAAGGAAAATGTATATTCTTCACCATTTATTAATTTCATCGTTGTGTAGCTGCCGTCTGAACTGATGTAGACAATTCCGGTATCTAAGACTCTTACCAATATGGTATTGTTGGAAACTGTTAGGTAATTTGGCATAACATTAAATGTATTCATTAAATGTGTTTCTATAATTGTATAAAACAAAAGAAGAAATTTTTGGTCAGATAGTGTAATTCTCATTTTGCTTTTTGTGAAATCCCTTTTTCATTTTATGAATTTATCTAGAATCGTTTTTTGATATTCTTTTGTAGCGGTATTCTTTTATATGTTCTGATTATTTTACGAGGATTTATTTTGTACACAGTAAAATGTTCTTTGGAATATTGATGATGAGTAGGGAGATGTACTAATAGTATTAGTTATTATGTGGTGTATTTTAGGTAAAAATATGCCGTTGTTTTGATGAAGAGAAGGCGTTGTTTTTCCATTTTACCGTTTTTTGCGGATAATGCAGTGTATTTTCCCTCGCGCGCATGCGCCCGCCCGCGCAATAAATATTATTGTGCAGGTTTTCATCCTACTTCTGCATATGCTGAAAAAATATGCCGCGTAACATACCTGTTTTCCAGCGTCTTACGAAAAAACTTTCAAGAAAAGTCAAAAAAAGTCGTGTAAAAGTTGGAGTTTGCGAAAAAGTGCGTAATTTTGCGCCCGCTTTCGAGAGAGAAACGCGGTAAAGCATTGACAGAGTGAACGTGAGGTTTCCGGTTTTTCGGGTGTTGCCTTGTATCTTACCTTAGCCGTGCTAAGGGAGCGAGAAGGGCTTGCGGTTCCGGTTCCTGACCGCTGAAAAATTTTTTCGAAAAAAAACTTCGAAAAAATTTGGTGGTTAAGAAAAAACCTCTTACCTTTGCAAACGCTTTCGCTAACAAACGGAAGCTTAGAAATTAAGAAATAGTTCTTTGAAAGACTTTAGATAAACAAACGAAATGTAGTACAAGCAGTAGTCATGTGATATATATAATGTGTATCCGTGATGAAGTGATAAAACCGTCAATCTGATTAAATAATCAAGAAACATTCGGTCACCTGAACAGAGACAAAAAGTACTCGCAAGAGTAAAAAGATATTTTACAATGAAGAGTTTGATCCTGGCTCAGGATGAACGCTAGCTACAGGCTTAACACATGCAAGTCGAGGGGCAGCATGAACTTAGCTTGCTAAGTTTGATGGCGACCGGCGCACGGGTGAGTAACACGTATCCAACCTTCCGTTTACTCAGGGATAGCCTTTCGAAAGAAAGATTAATACCTGATAGTATGGTGAGATTGCATGATAGCACCATTAAAGATTTATTGGTAAACGATGGGGATGCGTTCCATTAGGTAGTAGGCGGGGTAACGGCCCACCTAGCCGACGATGGATAGGGGTTCTGAGAGGAAGGTCCCCCACATTGGAACTGAGACACGGTCCAAACTCCTACGGGAGGCAGCAGTGAGGAATATTGGTCAATGGGCGAGAGCCTGAACCAGCCAAGTAGCGT
>ENA-OQDL01000948-OQDL01000948.1-human-gut-metagenome-genome-assembly--contig:-NODE-948-length-16064-cov-5.502980_pt1 | contig 16064 bp, 19 predicted proteins | sample MGYA00242782_ERZ504609 | MGnify/ENA primary metagenome ERZ504609 (study PRJEB26092, sample SAMD00036320) | human gut metagenome | host: Homo sapiens | study: EMG produced TPA metagenomics assembly of... | reverse complement strand
GAACAAAAAGAGAACAGGAAACAATAGTTAAGTGCATATGAATATATGGAGTGCATCGATGGAAAAGCAATGCTCATTAAAGTCATCCGAATGCAGAAAAAAAACAATATACGATATTAAAAAGCAGCATATCAGAGTTATGGATCATAACCATGATATGCTGCTTTTAACGAAATGTCTGAGAAAAATGAAATGTCAAATCATAAAAAACAAAACGAAAAACAACCAGAACAGAAGAAAAACAAATAAAAAACAACATAAAAGTTCGGGATATACATGTTGATTTATGTTGACTTCGCGATAGCCATAAGGTATAATGAATCTATATGAAAACATGGAGGATATTGCTGTCAGAATGATACCGGAATGTATTGGGGTCTGGTATGGGTGCAGCTTTTATTCATGAGAAAGGAGTAACATGGAAAAATTTCAAACATCAGATATTCCCAAGTCTCCCAGAATTCAGAAACTGGTAGATGCATTGTATGAACATATGCCGGTGATCGAATCAGCCAGAGCAAAGCTGATCACAGAATCTTATAAGGAAACAGAAGGAGAACCGATCATCACACGCAGAGCAAAGGCTTTTGCGCATATTCTTCATAACATTCCGATCATTATCCGTGACAATGAACTGATTGTCGGAAGCAGTACGATTGCGCCGAGGGGATGTCAGACATTTCCGGAGTTCTCTTATGAGTGGCTGGAAGCTGAACTGGATACAGTTGCGACCAGAACTGCGGATCCTTTTGAGATTGCTGAGGAGACCAAAGCCGAACTTAAGGAGGCAGATAAGTACTGGAAAGGGAAAACAACCAGTGAACTTGCAACTTCCTATATGGCACCGGAAGCAATCAAGGCAATTGAACACAATATCTTTACACCTGGAAACTATTTTTACAATGGTGTAGGACATGTAACAGTTAAATACTGGGAAGTACTGGAAATCGGTTTTGAGGGAATCATGGAGAAGGCTCAGAAAGAGCTGGATGGATGCAGTGTCGGTGACGGTAATTATGCAAGAAAGTCTCACTTCCTTGAGGCAGTGATTTTAAGCTGTAAGGCGGTGATCGATTATGCAGGCAGATATGCAAAACTTGCGCAGGAAATGGCGGCACAGACAAGTGATCCGGTAAGAAAACAGGAACTTTTTGTTATCGCAGAGAACTGCAGCAGGGTACCGGCAAAGGGTGCACAGAATTTCTATGAGGCATGTCAGTCATTCTGGTTTGTACAGCAGCTTCTTCAGATGGAATCCAGTGGACATTCTATTTCACCGGGGCGCTTTGATCAGTATATGTATCCATATTATAAGAAGGATATGGAAGCAGGAACTATTACCCGAGAGTTCGCACAGGAATTGATGGATTGCATCTGGGTTAAATTAAATGACCTGAATAAATGTCGTGATGCGGCTTCAGCGGAAGGATTTGCAGGATATAGCCTTTTCCAGAATCTGATCGCGGGTGGTCAGAATAAAGAGGGAGAGGATGTAACTAACGATCTTTCTGTTATGTGTATTCAGGCATCCATGCATGTGCATCTTCCGGCTCCATCACTTTCTGTGAGAGTATGGAATGGTTCTCCGCATGAATTCCTGATAAAGGCAGCCGAGCTTACGAGAACAGGAATCGGACTTCCTGCATATTACAATGATGAGGTGATTATTCCGGCACTGCAGAACAGAGGCTTATCTCTGGAGGATGCCAGAGAGTACAATATCATCGGATGTGTGGAACCGCAGAAAGCCGGTAAGACAGAAGGGTGGCATGATGCCGCATTCTTTAATATGTGCAGACCTCTGGAACTTGTTTTTTCGAATGGTATGGATAAAGGTGAGATGGTGGGAATCCCTACCGGCGATGTCACTCAGATGAAGACCTTTGATGAATTCTTTGACGCATATAAGAAACAGATGGAATACTGCATTTCCCTGCTGGTGAATGCAGATAATGCTATTGATGTAGCTCATGCGGAACGCTGTCCGTTACCATTCCTTTCCTGTATGATAGATGACTGTCTGAAAGAAGGCAAGTCTGTCCAGGAAGGTGGAGCTGTTTACAACTTTACAGGTCCTCAGGGATTTGGAATCGCCAATATGGCAGATGGACTTTTTGCAATCCGCAAACTGGTCTATGAGGATAAGAAAGTATCTATGAAAGAACTTAAGGAAGCTCTTGCATGGAACTATGATAAAGGACTGGATGCGCAGTCCGCCGGTGATATGACAGAGATGATCATGAAGGCAATGCAGAAAGCAGGCAGAAATGTGGATGCTTCCACTGCAGAAGGACTTCTGAAAACTTTCATGGGAATGAAACCGGGTGAACAGAAGACACAGAGATTCAAAGAAATCCACGATATGATCGATGAAGTTCCGAAATTTGGAAATGATATTCCGGAAGTTGATTATTTTGCAAGAGAAGTTGCCTATACATATTCCAAACCGCTTCAGAAGTATAACAATCCAAGAGGCGGAAAGTTCCAGGCAGGTCTGTATCCTGTATCTGCAAATGTACCGCTGGGCGGACAGACAGGAGCGACGCCGGATGGAAGATATGCACACACACCTGTTGCAGACGGCGTTTCGCCATCTGCGGGCAAGGATGTAAAGGGACCTACGGCAGCGGCAACTTCCGTATCCAGACTGGATCATTTTATTGTATCCAACGGAACACTCTTTAATCAGAAATTTCACCCATCCGCACTTTCAGGAAGAGAGGGACTGGAGAAATTCGTTGCACTGATCCGCGGATACTTTGACCAGAAGGGAATGCATATGCAGTTTAATGTAGTTGACAGGCAGACACTGCTGGATGCACAGGAACATCCTGAGAAATATAAACATCTGGTAGTACGCGTGGCAGGCTACAGTGCACTGTTTACGACACTTTCCCGTTCCCTTCAGGATGATATCATCCGTCGTACAGAACAGGGCTTCTGATTCAGACGTTTTTGCAGGAAGTAAAAGTGACAGGCAGAGTATGTATGGATAACAGAATAAGAAAGGAAAAGCATGGACTATTTGGATACAAAGGGCAGAGTGTTTGATGTCCAGAAATATTCTATTCATGATGGACCGGGTATAAGGACGATCGTATTTCTGAAAGGTTGTGTCCTGCGGTGCAAATGGTGCTGCAATCCGGAATCTCAGGAATATAAGATCCAGACAATGAAAGTGCAGGGAGAAGACAAGGTCATCGGACGTGATGTGACAGTCAGGGAGATGATTGAAGAAGTTGAGAAAGACAGGGTATACTATTACCGCTCGGGCGGAGGTATGACTCTTTCCGGCGGAGAATGTCTCTGTCAGCCGGAATTTGCAGGAGCACTTCTGAGAGCTGCCAAAGAGAGAGGGATTTCTACTGCGATCGAGAGTATGGCATGTGCAAAATGGGAGACGATTGAGACAATCTTACCGTATCTGGATACTTATTTAATGGATATTAAACATACAAATCCTGCGAAACATAAAGAATTTACAGGACGTTCCAATGAACTGATGATGGAAAATGCCAGAAAAGTGGCGCTTTCCGGTAAAACCAGGCTGGTAATCCGTGTACCGGTGATACCCACATTTAATGATACAGTGGAGGAAATCCAGGGGATTGCAAGGTTTGCAGACACACTTCCCGGAGTGGACAAGATTCATCTTCTTCCGTATCACAGACTTGGACAGGATAAATATGAGGGACTTGGCAGACCATATCTGATGGGAAATGTGGAAGCACCGTCCAAAGAACATATGGAAACATTAAAAAAGGCAGTACATGCGGTCTGCGGTCTGGACTGTCAGATCGGTGGATGAGGCATTTTTTGCATCTGATACGATTATTGGAATAAAAAAAGAAAAAACAAATAAAAACAACACAATAAAACCTGTGAAAACAACATAAAACAACGGAAATGTATTGACTTTTTATGACCGATAGTGTAAAATCACAGGTAGAAACGTCAAAAACTATATAAATGCCTTAAGGAGGAAAATGAGCATGGTAAACGAATATGAAATCAAAAAACAGATCTGCGACATCGGAAGAAGAATCTACAGCCGCAACATGGTAGCTGCAAACGATGGTAACATCTCTGTAAAACTGACGACAACGAATTTCTTTGCACACCTACAGGTGTATCTAAAGGTTTTATGACACCGGAGTATATCTGTAAAGTAGACAGAGAAGGAAATGTGATCCAGGCTAACCCGGGATTCAAACCATCCTCTGAAATCAAAATGCATATGAGAGTTTATGAGAAGAGACCGGACGTAGGTTCTGTTGTGCATGCTCATCCGATTTATGCAACATCTTTTGCAATTGCAGGTATTCCGCTGACACAGCCGATCATGCCTGAAGCAGTTATCTCACTTGGATGCGTTCCGATCGCTGAATACGGTACACCATCTACAATGGAGATTCCGGATAATCTTGAGAAATACCTTCCATATTTCGATGCAGTTCTTCTTGAGAACCATGGAGCACTGACATGGAGCACAGACTTAAACGCAGCTTACATGAAGATGGAATCTGTTGAGTTCTACGCACAGCTTCTGTATCAGTCAAAAGTTCTTGGCGGACCTAAGGAATTTGATGAGAAGAACATTAAGAAACTGTATGAAATCCGCCGTAAATTCGGTATGGCAGGCAAGCATCCTGCAAACCTCTGCCTGAATAAAGATGGCCATAACTGCCATAACTGCGGCGGCGCATGTCATGACGGCGAATTCAAGAAATTCCCTGGATATCAGTATGATTTCGTAGGCGGCGGAGATTCCCAGCCGGAAGCAGGAACAGCAGACAAATCTGAAGCTGAATTAGTTGCTGAGATCACAAAACAGGTAATGGCTCAGTTAGGAATGAAATAAGAGTATAGATGACCGATAATCAAGGAGGACAGTCTCATGCCAATTAATGAGAATATGGTACAGGAAATTGTACAGGAAGTAATGGCAAAAATGCAGATTGCAGACGCTCCGACTGGTAAACATGGTATTTTCAAAGAAATGAATGATGCGATCGAAGCAGCGAAGAAATCACAGCTTATCGTAAAGAAGATGTCCATGGATCAGAGAGAAAAAATAATTACCTGCATCCGTAAGAAAATAAAAGAAAACGCAGAAGTAATGGCTCGTATGGGCGTGGAGGAAACAGGTATGGGAAATGTTGGGGACAAGATCCTCAAACATCATCTTGTAGCTGATAAGACTCCCGGAACAGAAGTTATTACAACAACTGCATGGTCCGGAGACAGAGGATTAACCCTTATCGAGATGGGACCTTTTGGTGTGATCGGTGCGATCACTCCATGTACCAACCCAAGTGAAACAATTTTATGTAATACAATGGGAATGCTTGCAGGAGGAAATACAGTTGTATTCAATCCTCATCCTGCAGCGATCAAAACTTCCATTTATGCAATCAATCTTTTAAATGAAGCATCATTAGAGTGCGGTGGTCCTGACAACATTGCAGTTACTGTAGAGAAACCTACACTTGAGACAAGCAATGTGATGATGAAACATAAAGACATCCCGCTTATCGCTGCAACCGGCGGACCTGGAGTTGTAACTGCAGTTCTTTCTTCCGGTAAACGTGGTATCGGAGCAGGCGCCGGAAATCCTCCGGCACTGGTTGATGAAACCGCTGATGTCCGCAAAGCAGCCACAGATATTGTAAACGGATGTACATTTGATAATAATCTTCCATGTATTGCCGAGAAAGAGATCGTAGCAGTTTCCTCTATCGTAGATGAGCTGATGCACTATCTTGTAACTGAGAATGACTGCTATCTTGCTTCTAAGGAAGAGCAGGACAAACTTACAGAAGTTGTTCTGGCAGGCGGAAAGCTGAACCGTAAATGCGTAGGCCGGGATGCAAGAACACTCCTTTCCATGATCGGAGTAAATGTACCTGCAAATATCCGCTGTATCGTATTTGAGGGGCCAAAGGAACACCCTCTGATCACTACTGAGCTGATGATGCCGATCCTCGGTGTTGTAAGAGCAAGAGATTTTGATGATGCAGTAGAGCAGGCAGTCTGGTTAGAACATGGCAATCGTCATTCCGCACATATTCATTCAAAGAATATTGATAATATCACAAAATATGCGAAAGCAATTGATACAGCAATTCTTGTTAAGAATGCACCGTCTTATGCAGCTTTGGGATTTGGCGGTGAAGGCTACTGTACATTTACCATTGCAAGCCGTACAGGTGAAGGCCTTACATGCGCAAGCACATTCACCAAGAGAAGACGCTGCGTAATGGCAGACAGTCTCTGTATTCGATAAGAATTGATATAAGGAGAGAAAGAACATGGACATGAATAATGTAAATATAGAAGAAATCGTGAAACAGGTTCTCTCCGGCATGACAGGAAATGCACCGGCAGCAGCTTCTGCACCGGCAGCATCAACTGGAATCCCGAAGACAGCCAGAGTAGCTGTATTAACTGAGAAAGAGCATTTTGACATCAAAGAATATCCAATCCCGCCAATCGGAGATGATGATATCCTGGTTAAAGTTGAAGGATGCGGCGTATGCGGTACAGATGCACACGAATTTAAGAGAGATCCGTTTAACCTGATCCCGGTAGCACTTGGACATGAAGGTACAGGTGAGATCGTGGCAATGGGTAAGAATGTTAAAGTTGACACAGCAGGAAAACCTGTAAAGGTTGGAGACAAAGTTGTTACCTGCATGATCTTCAAGGATGATCCTGATATTACAATGTTTGACCTGAACAAGAAGAACGTAGGCGGAGCTGATGTATACGGACTTCTTCCTGACGATGATGTACATCTCAACGGATGGTTCTCTGATTACATCTTCTTAAGAGGCGGAAACTTCGGAACTACATTCTTTAATGTAAGTGATCTGGATCTGGATTCCCGAATTCTCATTGAGCCATGTGCAGTGCTTGTACATGCAGTAGAGAGAGCAAAAACAACAGGAATCCTTCGTTTCAACAGCAGAGTAGTTGTTCAGGGCTGCGGACCGATCGGACTGATCTGCATTGCAGTACTCCGTACTATGGGGGTTGAACATATCTGCGCAGTAGACGGAAATGAGAAACGTCTTGAATTTGCCAAGAGAATGGGTGCAGACACAAGCGTTAACTTCATGAACTTTAAGGGAATCGAAGCACTGACAGAAGCTGTAAAAGAAGCTCAGGGCGGACATCTTGCAGATTTCGCATTCCAGTGCACAGGAAACCCGAAAGCTCATGCAAACATTTATAAATTTATCCGCAATGGTGGTGGTCTTTGTGAACTTGGCTTCTTCATCAATGGTGGAGATGCTACAATTAATCCGCACTTTGACCTCTGCTCCAAAGAGATCAACCTGGTTGGTTCCTGGGTATATACTCTGAGAGATTATGTAACAACCTTTGATTTCCTTAAGAGAGCAAAAGCAATTGGTCTTCCGATGTCTGAACTGATCACAGATAAGTTCCCGTTAGAGCAGATCAATGAAGCTCTTCAGACAAACCTGGCAATGACAGGACTTAAGATCGCAGTTGTAAACAAATAGTTACTGTTCACCGGTAATATCCCGCAAAGAGTATTGCTGTGAACGGAGTGAACAGTAGCAACAAATAATAAGCCTGGCAATAGAGGAGAAAAGAAATGGCAGAAGCTGTAGGAATTTTAGAGGTATTCGGGCTGGCGACAGCCTTTGTAGCAGGCGATGCCGGATGTAAGGCAGCAAATGTCCGCCTGGAGGTTTTTGATAAAAACAAACCAGCCAATGCTGACAGCCTGCCGGTACCGCTCCTTGTCTGCATTAAATTCAGAGGAAGTGTAACTGATGTTACAGCGGCTGTGGAAGCAGGCATGGAAGTTGCAAACAGAATGACTGGTGTGGTACAGCATTATGTGATCCCGAACCCGGAAGAGGGAACGGAAAAAATGCTGAAGATCAGCGCCCTGGATAAGGATTAGCAGTTGCATATCCATTGGGCATCAGTTAAAATATAATCAGATATTTATTTGTAGATTCAGGAGGAAGCAGAAATGGCACAGGAAGCATTAGGAATGGTAGAAACCAGAGGACTTACAGCAGCAATTGAAGCAGCTGATGCAATGACAAAAGCAGCTGAAGTAGCATTAGTAGGAACAGAGAAGATCGGATCCGGACTTGTAACAGTTATGGTACGCGGAGACGTAGGAGCTGTTAAGGCAGCAGTAGAAAGCGGAAGCGCAGCAGCATCCAGACTTGGCGAATTAGTTGCTACTCATGTAATTCCGAGACCTCATACAGACGTAGAGAAAATCCTTCCAAGCATCTGACCAGCAGATTGAGAAGTATAAAAAAGGAGTTCGCTCATGAGTAAATCATATGGATTTATAGAAATCACTGGTGTCGTTGCAGCAATCGATGCACTGGACATCATGTGCAAAACTGCAGACGTTGAGCTGGCGTCATGGGAACGTAAGCTGGGCGGACGACTGGTTACTATTATAGTTGAAGGCGATGTATCTGCCGTTACAGAAGCAGTAAATGCAGCAGCGACAGGTGCGATCAAGAAACCGGTAAGTTATGCAGTAATTGCACGTCCCCATGAAGAAATCGTCAGAATGGTGGAATTAAGTGCAAGTCGCTGGAAGAACAATCAGGGGGATGAATAATGGCTGAAGAGAAGAAACCGGAAGCAGATAAAAATGCCCCTAAAAAGGCAGCCGCTCCAAGAAGAACGAAAGCAAAAACTTCTTCAAAACCGGAAGTAAAAGCTCAGACGGCAGATACGGCGGCAGAAACAGCAAATAAAACAGAATCCCAGAAAGAACAGATAAAGGAAACAGTATCTCATAAGGAGGAGAAAGTTATGACACAGGAAGCATTAGGAATGGTAGAAACCAGAGGACTTACAGCAGCAATCGAAGCAGCAGACCAGATGTGCAAGGCTGCTAACGTAGCATTAGTAGGAACAGAGAAGATCGGATCCGGACTTGTAACAGTTATGGTACGTGGAGATGTAGGAGCTGTTAAATCAGCAGTAGAAAGCGGAAGCGCAGCAGCATCCAGACTTGGTGAATTAGTTGCTACACACGTAATCCCAAGACCACATACAGATGTAGAGAAAATCCTGCCTGTATTAAAATAGTAATCCATCGTAACTGTCCGGTATCTGCACAGCAGACTGCCGGATGGTTATAATCCGTCATATTTGACAGAAAGCAGGTGTATTCTTGGAATCTAATAATATTGAACTGATTACCAGAATGGTCATTCAGGCAATCAATCAGAATGAAAAAAAAGGCGATGGATTCATGGTTCCCATCGGGGTTTCCGCAAGACACATTCACCTGACACAGGAACATGTAGAAGCATTGTTCGGACCCGGATATCAGCTTACGAAGAAGAAAGAGCTGATGGGAGGTCAGTTTGCTTCTAATGAAACAGTTACCATTGTGGGACTGAAACTTCGTGCCATTGAGAATGTAAGAATCCTTGGACCGGTGCGTAAAGCTTCACAGGTTGAGGTATCTGCGACAGATGCCATTAAGCTTGGAATGAATGTTCCGGTTCGCGAATCCGGAGACGTTGCAGGAAGTGCACCAATCGCAATCGTAGGTCCAAAAGGAGCCGTTTATCTGAAAGAGGGATGTATCGTGGCAATGCGCCATATACATATGTCTCCGAAAGATGCACAGGCTGCAGGTGTGAAGGACGGCGATATCGTATCAGTAAAGGCAGATAATGAGAGAGGAACCATCTTCAATCAGGTCAAGATCCGTGTAGACGACAGCTTTACACTGGAAATGCATATTGATACAGATGAAGCAAATGCAGCAAAGATTGCTACAGGCACTACCGTAACAATAATTAAATAATATCGGGGGCCAAAGGTCAAAAAGCCGTTCGTGCCTGCACGATAAGGTTTTTGAACAGAAACCCTTAAGCGTTAATTGGGGGCAGAAGTGTTTGCCCCCAATATTATTATCAGAAATAATTTGGAGGCTCATATGATCGTAGGCAAAGTTGTAGGAAGTGTGGTATCCACACGAAAGAGTGAGAAGCTGATTGGAAGTAAATTTATGATTATCGAGCCTGTGCATCATATGAAAGGCGACCTGAGCCAGCTGGTTGCGATCGATATGATCGGAGCCGGAGTTGGTGAATATGTATTGGTGGCACAAGGAAGCGCAGCAAGAATTGGCTGCGGCGTAGAAACAGCACCGGTAGATGCCGCAATTGTCGGTATTATTGATGACGGTGCAGGATTGGAGTAACGCCATGGAAATCAAAGAATTACAGGATATTATACAGCAGAATGGTGTGGTAGGTGCCGGCGGAGCCGGATTCCCTACTTATATGAAGCTTACAGACAAGGCTAATACCATTCTTATGAACTGTGCAGAGTGTGAACCATTACTGAAATTACACAGACAGTTATTGGAAAAACACGCATATGAAATTATGAAAACATTCCATATGATCCAGGAGACGGTTGGTGCTTCTGAAGCAATTATTGGAATTAAGAAGTCTTATGTACAGACAATTCATGCATTAAATCAGCATATTGAAGAATTTCCTGGCATGAGGCTGCATCTTCTGGACGAAGTTTATCCGATGGGAGATGAGGTTGTACTTATTTATGAGGCAACCGGAAGAGTAGTACGGCCGGGAGGACTGCCGATCGAGCAGGGAGTAGCCGTATTTAACGTTGAAACTGTATACAATGTATATCGTGCTGTGGAAGAGAAGCAGCCTGTTACAGACAAATATGTATCTGTTGTTGCAGAAGTAAGTGATCCTGTTACAGTGAGAGTTCCCCTGGGATGTACTCTGGAGGAAGTGGTAGCACAGGCAGGCAGCACAACAGTGAAGGATCCTGTCTATTTCGTAGGCGGCCCGATGATGGGGCGTATCGGAAATGGTTCAGATCCGGTGACAAAGACAACAAATGCGATTTTGGTCCTTCCAAAAGACCATCTTATTGTAGCGAAGAAGCAGCGGACTTCTTCCATAGATTTAAAACGTGCAGCATCTATCTGCTGCCAGTGCAATACCTGTACAGATTTATGTCCGAGACATAATCTGGGACATCCGATCGATCCGGCGAAATTTATGAGAGCTGCATCAAATAATGATTTCAGAGACCTGAATCCATATATAGATGCTTCTTTCTGCAGTTCCTGCGGTGTATGTGAGATGTACTCATGTCCGCAGAGTCTTGCACCGAGAAGTCTTCTCGCAGATATGAAGGGCGGTCTGAGAAAAGCAGGTATCCGTCCTCCGCAGGGTGTACAGCCGAAACCGGTACAGGAATCCAGAGAATACCGTAAGGTTCCGGAAGAACGTCTGATGGCGCGACTTGGTCTTACGAGATATGACAAGGATGCTCCTCTGAAAGAAGAACTTGTACAGGTTAAGAAAGTAAGGATATTATTGAGCCAGCACATCGGAGCACCTGCACAGGCAGTGGTCAAAGCCGGTGATGAGGTAACAAGAGGGCAGATGATCGCACAGCCGGCACAGGGCTTAAGCGTTGGTATTCATGCTTCTGTCAGCGGTAAAGTAACAGAAGTAACAGACCGTTACATTATTATTGCAGTAAAGTAGAAAGGACGTGCACAAAATGAGTAAAGCAATCGGAATGATTGAATTTAAAACCACATCTACAGGCGTTACTGCAGCAGATGCTATGGTAAAAACATCTGAGGTAGAGATCGTCGAGGCACAGACCGTATGTCCTGGTAAATATATTGCAATTATTACCGGTGACTTAAGTGCGGTAAAGGCCGCCGTTGATACGGCAGTAACTACATATGAGGATAAATGCATTGACAGCTTTGTGCTGGGCAATCCGCATGAATCCATTTTCCCGGCAATTTACGGAACTACTCAGGTAGAAGATATCAGTGCGCTGGGAATTCTTGAAACTTATGATGCAGCTTCCATTATCGAAGCAGCAGACCAGGCAGCTAAGACTGCGATCGTAGATCTGATAGAACTTCGTATTGCCAAAGGTATGTGCGGAAAATCATATATGATGATCACTGGTGAAGTTTCTGCGGTAGAGGCTTCCATTGACAGAGCAAAAGAACTTGTAGCTGCCAAGGGTATGTACCTGGATTCTTCCGTTATCGCACATCCTGACAGAAGAATGATCGACAGTATTTTATAATATCCGGGGTAAGAAGTTTCTGACCCTGACACTCATAAAAAATTTCTCAAAAAAAGGGGGCAAAGATATGCTTGCACTGGAGAGAAGAAATCTGATTCTCGAAAAATTACAGGCAGAAAAGCGGGTGGTGGTCAGCGAGCTGAGCCAGCTTTATGATGTCTCTGAAGAGACCATACGCCGTGATCTGGATAAACTTGAAAAGGAAGGACTTGCGATAAAAAGTTATGGCGGTGCTGTGATCAATGAGGATGTAAGCATTGATTTGCCTTTTAATGTACGTAAGAACCAGAATGTTACAGGAAAGCAGAAAATGGCTGAACTTGCAGCTTCCCTTGTGAAAGACGGAGATCATATTTTCCTGGATGCGAGTACTACGGCAGTTTTTGTGGCGAAAGCATTAAAGGAAAAAGAACGTCTTACCGTAATTACCAATTCCATGGAAATACTTCTGGAGTTAGCTGATGTATCCGGGTGGAACATTATCTCCACCGGAGGCGTAATGAAAGAAGGATATCTGGCTTTTCTTGGATCAAAGACAGATGAATCCATACGTTCTTATTATGTAGATAAGGTTATCTTTTCGTGTAAGGCACTGGATCTGGAATGGGGGATTATGGAATCTCAGGAAGCTTTTGGCTCTACCAAGAGAGCGATGATCGGTTCCGGACGAAAGAGAATTCTGGTTGTTGACAGTTCTAAATTTGATCAGACAGCGTTTTCCGTAGCTGGAAGCATGAAAGAAGTAGATATTATAGTGACGGACAAAGAACCGACAGAACGCTGGAAGAAGCACTTTGAGAAATTTAATGTAAAATGCCTATATCCTGTCTGACAAAGAAAATAGGAGTATGATACAATGAATACTTTTGAGATGAAAACCGCGATCCATTTTGGGGATAACGCATTAGACAGATTAAAAGAGATCCCGTATAAAAGGGTTCTCATTATAACAGATCCATTTGTGGTACAAAGTAAAATGATCGATCTGATCACTGCTCCTTTAAACAGTGCAGGTATTGAATACGATATTTTCCATGACGTTGTGCCGGATGCACCTGTGGACAAGATTGCAGAAGGGGTAAAGAAGTTCCTGGAATATCAGCCGGAAGCAGTTGTTGCAGTCGGTGGTGGTTCTGCGATTGATTCTTCCAAGGCAATCAGAGAATTTGCACTGAAGATCAACAATTACGGAAAAGTAGGTCTGATCGCAATTCCGACTACAAGTGGTACCGGATCAGAAGTTACTTCTTTTGCAGTAGTAAACGATACTGCAGCACATGTAAAATATCCGCTGATCTCAGAGAGCCTTACAGCAGATGAAGCAATTCTGGATGCAGAGCTTGTAAAGAGTGTTCCGCCGGCCATCACAGCGGATACTGGTATGGACGTGTTTACACATGCGCTGGAATCATACGTAAGTACTGCACATAATGAATTCTCTTCTGCACTTGCGGAGAAAGCCATTGAAATTTGCGGAGTATTCCTGCTGAGAGCATATCTGGATGGCAGTGATATGCATGCGCGTAAAAAATGCATGTAGCTTCCTGTCTGGCTGGTTTATCCTTTAATACAGCAGGTCTTGGAATCACTCACAGCATGGCTCATCAGCTGGGAGCAATGTTCCATATTCCGCATGGAAGGGCAAATGCTATGCTGCTTCCGCATATCGTAGAATTTAATTCTGATATCAATAAGCACAGTAAGAGCCAGAAAGAGTATCTTCCGGCTGTAAAGAGATACGCCAATGTTGCGCACATTCTCGGACTGAGCAATTATAATAAAGTAATGACGGTCCGTTCTCTGGTAAACTGGATTCAGTTTATGCAGAAAGAGATGAATATTCCGCTGACGATTCAGGAACTGGGAACAATTGCACCGGAAGAATATTTTGCAGCAATTGACAAGATGGCAGACGCAGCACTTGCAGATGCCTGCACAGTGAATAATCCGAGAGTTCCGACTAAAGAAGATATTATAAAGATTTATACGAAATTATGGTCATTCTGAAAATGAAGACAATAATTTCCGGCAGATGCTGACTGCCGCTGAAATCAGATACAGGAGATGGAGAAGAGATGAGTATTTATACAAAAAGAGGAGACAGAGGAATTACAGATATGGCTCATGCCGGTAATATTTCCAAGTCTGATGACCGTATCCGCCTTATGGGTGAGGCTGATGAACTGAATAGTCATATTGAACTTGTAAAAAGTATGCTCCGTCAGTCAGAAATACTTCAGCTTCTTGAACGTATTCAAAAGAATCTTGATCTGATCGCAGCGGGAGTCAGTAACCCATATGATCGTGACTGTAAAGTCAGTGAAAAGGAAACAGCAGTGTTGGAGGCGGAAACAGATAAAATGGAAGCACTGTGCGAAAAGCCTGTTCCGGAGAAGCTTACAGGAAAGAGCCGACTGGCTGCAGAGATAGATATTGCACGTACTGTTGCCAGAAGAACAGAGCGCTGCCTTGCACAGGTCAGCGTGAAGTTTGGCGCAGATACAGAGAGTAAGAGATTTCTTAACCGCCTTTCGGATTATCTGTATATTTTGGCGAGATATATAGAGTATTACTCTGATCTTTCAGTGGAACTGTCTGATGATCATGCGGGTGCATTGGCGAAAACGTCTGATAATAATACAGAGGCATTGCCGGAACCGTCCGACAGTAATACAGATGTATTAAAAAAGACGGCAGATATCAATGAAGCCGTCATCCAGGAGGTTCTTAAACGAATGGGAATTCAGAGCAGGATAACATTGGATACAGCGAAGAAACTGATCGAGAGACTGGAGCAGGAAGCTGTGCGCAGAGGGCAGCGTGCGGTAATCGCGGTCTGCAATCCGGAAGGAAATCCGGTTGCGGTCCATGTGATGGATGGAGCATTCCTTGTAAGCTTCGATGTGGCAATGAAGAAAGCCTATACTGCAGTGGCAGTGAAGATGTCTACAATGGAACTTTCGAAGATCGCACAGCCCGGAGGAACCTTTTATGGTGTTGACAAGTTGGATGGTGGAAAAATCGTTATTTTCGGCGGCGGTATTCCGCTGAAGTCCGGAAATACAATTATCGGTGGACTTGGAATCAGCGGCGGTACAGGAGAAGAAGACCATAGTCTGGCAGAGTATGGTCAGTCTGTGTTAAATGAAATATTGTAAGATGGATGACAACTATTTGGCAGTCCGCTGTTGAAGGCACCAGACAGTTGCGAAGGAGTATTAAAAAGATCAGAACAGTTCTGAAGAGAGCTGTTCTGGTCTTTTTGCGATGTACTGATTTATCTTCGCTTATATTTCCCGGGAGTCATGCCTTTGTATTTCTTAAAAGTACGTATAAAATAACTCAGATCATTAAATCCGTTCCTGTAAGCAATTTCTGTGATTGAATCATCAGTAGCCGCCAGTTGTAAACAGGCTTCTTCAATTCTCTGTCTGTTCAGATAATCCACAGGAGTCTGATGGGTCATTTCCGAAAAGAACCTGCAGAAATATTTCGGTGACATAGAGACAGAAGCAGACAGTTCCTGAAGTGTGATAGGATTGGCATAATTTTTTTCGATAAATTCCAGAACCTGCTTCAACTGTAAAATACGTTTATAGTCTCTGCGCGTTCGGGTAGGATTTTCGATAAAGTAATGATTACTGAAAATCAAACCAAAAAAGTGGTAAAATTGTCCAAATATAGTCAGCTCATATCCGGTATCTTTTTCATACATGGCATCAAACAGAACAGAAATACAGTTCAGAATCTGTGGATGCTCATCTGAAAAATGTGGAAAAAGCATTGTTTCCTGATGAAGGATCTTCTGAATATATTCTCCGCAGACAGGATTGTTTTTCAAAAAGTGTTCATATCAAAAACAATGCACTGATATACACAATCATGGGGAATTCCTGAATGAAGGATTCCACTATGTACAAAAATGACATCATTCT
>ENA-OQDL01000947-OQDL01000947.1-human-gut-metagenome-genome-assembly--contig:-NODE-947-length-16072-cov-10.059705_pt1 | contig 16072 bp, 18 predicted proteins | sample MGYA00242782_ERZ504609 | MGnify/ENA primary metagenome ERZ504609 (study PRJEB26092, sample SAMD00036320) | human gut metagenome | host: Homo sapiens | study: EMG produced TPA metagenomics assembly of... | reverse complement strand
ACTCACCTTTCGGACCTTTAACGTTTACTACGTTATCCTTCAGAGTAACTGTTACTCCAGCAGGAATACTAACGGGCAATTTACCTATTCTTGACATAGTTTATATCCTCCTACATTAATATACATATGGGAGAGCATTTTTCTCTTATTCTTATTCTTTACTTCTTTCGTTTTCTTAAAAAACACTGCTACACCAGCTACAACTGCCGCTACCACAAACAAGATCACAAACGGAAGGATCTGAGTGTTATCTCCGGTATTTACCTGTTTCTTGGATGTTGTTGCAGAAGACTGTTCTTCAGCCTCCTTCTCCGCCGTATCACTGTTCTGAGAAGAAGACTGTTCCTGATCTGTGCTATCTGAAGTCAGATTCTGAGATGTCTCTGCCGTATTGGTGTCTGTACTGTCTGTTTCTGCAGAATCTGCAGTACCTGAAGATGCAGTATCCGAAGATGAAGCATCAGCTGCAGGTGTAACCGTTGCACCGGTATTGCTTTCAGCATCTGGCCCTACCAGAGATTTACTTCCAGCGATGCCAAATGGGCTGAATGAATGTGTACTGAAAGTCATTGTGGCACCATCCATGCTTGGAATGATGGTCTCCATTGCGCCATTATCAAGAAGGTGTTCAATCGAATATGTATAGCCTGCCTTTACAGGTACAGTCACACTGATATACTCCCCATCCGGAATTTTATACTCTGTATTATTCTGTGTATCCCAGAGTTCAAACTCATAGGATTTAAAGATTGTTGCATCTTCTTCATTGGTAAACTGATAGTCCTCACCACCAGAAACACGAAACTGTACATACCACGGAAGATCGATTCCTGATACAGTTATTCCATCACAGGTATGATTTTGAGACGCAATTTCCTCTTTTTCTGTTTCTGTCAGATCGGTAGCTGCATTCTGAGGGCGTTTATCCTCTGTATCATCTTTCCTGTCAAAAATATTATCCTTGTTTTCTTCAGTATCAGGAGTCTCCGTAATTTCCGGGATCGCGGTAATTTCAGCATCGTTATCTTTTTCATGATTCTCATCGTCTCTATTCTCAGATGCTGCATCAGGATCCATACCATCTTCTGCCGCCGGAGTTATCGTTACAGCAGGAGTTTCCACAGCTTCTGCTTCTTCCCCATCCTGAGTTTTATTATCCTCAGATGGTGCAACTGTTACCTCCGGAGCTTCTGTTATCTCCGGATCCCTTTTTTCCTCTCCACTGGCATCTGCTGCATCTGTTGTATCTGAAGAATCTGAAGAAGACTGCTCCGTTTTTCCTGTTGTCTCCAGATCTTCTTTATTTTCCTGGGCACTGTCATCCTGCAGACCTTCGTTCTTCTCCTCATTCTCTGCAGTGCTGTCCTCTGTTTCTTTTACAGAAGTATCTGCATCACTCTCATTGACGTCGGTTCCATTTTCCTCTTTATCATCGGTTCCATAGGATTCTCCTGAATCTGAATCAGAAGAATCGGAACTTTCCTCACTTCCGGAATTTTCTTCTGTACTGTCAATGCTGCTGATCACAACTGTCACGGAACCTGTAAGTGTTCCTGAATTACTGTCCCACCCCGGAAGGCCTGAAAGGTCAGCACCTGCAGCAGGTTTGAACACTACCCCACAGGATTGCACACGTTTGTCCGGAACATAAGAACTATCTGCCCAGGAAAGAGTTCCATACGCATTAGATGGGAGCGCAATGTTAGCAAGGGCTGTAGGGCTGTCAATAGTTATATTATCCGGGATCACAGCACCGGATTCTATACCTGAAGAGTTCTCCGCATATGCCGGAAAGGTCTGTCCTCCGATCAGTGTCATGGACAATGCCGCTGCTGCCAGTATTGAAAAGCTTCTGCTAAATGTAATCTTTGTGTTCTTTTTCATAATAATCTGCACCTCTATATTCAAAATCTAAGATTCATATTTGCCTTTTGTCAAAAAATTCAGTTATATAAAATATCGAACGCATGTAACATGCGCTCGAACCAATATTTCTCCAAAAATTAATATCTTGTTAATCTTTCGTAACAGATATTTCTTTTTTTCGTCAAATGCATTATAACACAATTCTTTTTTTTACGACACCCCTAAATTAATTTTTTTTGAGCATCAATGAAAATTGTTTAATTATTCTAGTTATTTCCCTCATTACCTCATCAATTCCATCATTTGTCATAATCCACGTATTTTTATCTATAGAATCCACACAACACGAACTCACAAAGAATTCCGTATCCGGATAAAGCAACTTGTAATACATCAACGCACGTCTTGCATGACAGGTTTTACAGCAGAGAATCGCCTTTTTGATATCCAGGTATTCTCTGTCTGTTACCTGCCGGGAATAAATTGCGTTCTCATAAGTGTAGGTTGCCTGATCTTCTTTCAGAATCGCTTCTTCCGGTACACCATTCTGCATCAGAACATCTTTCAAAAAATCCCATTCCGTTTTGTATGTCCCACAATAACATTCTTTCTTGTCAAGAACTCCTGTAAATCTCCCTGCTGTGATACTGTATCTTCCACTGGGCAGGATCTTTGGTGCAAACCCATTCCTGTAAAGCTCCGCTGCTTTTTCCGCCATTTGAGGATATCCGTTTCCCGGAACAAAGATCACATCCGCTTTTTCCGGCTTATCTTCTATAAACATGAAATCTTCTATCTGTTTCAGAAACTCTTCGTACATTATTTTCTATGTCCTTTCTTTACCATCTGCAGCTAAATCCCGGATCAAAAGATATTTATCTGACAGGTATCCCTTATCCAGCTTTCTGTATTGCCTAATCATATCACTCTTTCGTGGCAGATGCACTAACAGATCATCTGTTTTCTATTTTGTAACGATCACTGTGCTATATCCACTGTCCCTCAGCCTTTGTTCCATATTGACCGCATTTCCAAGCTGCATATATGCTCCTACCTGAACTTTGTAAAGATCATTCTCTCTCAGGATAAACGCCGGAAATCCCTGATCTGTCAGCTGATACAACATCCTGTCTGCATTTTCCCGATTTCGAAATGCTCCTGTCTGTACCCGATAATACAATGGCTCTTCCACCGTTTCCTCATTCAATGTTCCCAGAATGGCATCTGCGATGCTTCTGGCAATCTCTTCGAATTTTTTTTCAAAAAGCTGATTATCCTTTTCCGAGTTTATAAATCCGGTCTCGACCAAAAGTGCCGGCATTTTTGTGCGCCGGAGCACTACCAGCCCCGGACGTTCTTTTACGCCCAGTTCCCGAAAACCCAGTTCTCCCAATGCTCCCAGGATATTCTGTGCCATCTGATATTTAATGCCTTTCTTATCATAGACCAGTACTTCAACTCCATTGTATTGTTCCGGCTTGGAACTGCTGTTGCGATGAAAAGAAATAAAAAAATCTGCTCCAGCTTCATTTGCAGCTTTCGCTTTTTCAAAAGGAGTCTGATAAATATCTGTAGTCCTGGTATAAACCACATCCACGCCATTCTCTTCCAGGATCTTTCCTACTGCAAGGGTCAGTTTCAGATTGTCATCCTTTTCCTTGCGATCTTTATAAACAGCACCCGGATCTTCTCCACCATGTCCGGCATCCAGAACGATTTTATATGCCATGTTCTTTCTCCTTGAGAATTTCATTCACAATATGATATGACTGTATGTTTTTTCCTGTGCCTGCATTTCATTTCATGCTTTATTTTGTTTTCCGGATCTGTTTACTCAACATATTTTCACGTTAATTCTTCTTGACTTTTAAGCGTTAAAGTGTTATATTAACACAATCAGCGTTGCATTTTAATAATACAAAAAATGCAACAATATCGTGAGGAGGAAAACAATATGAAAAAGCGTATTTTAACAGCTGTACTCGCAGCAGCTCTTGTAACAGGGACCTGTGCTGCCACAGTAAGCGCCAAAGAAGAAAAGACTTACACAATAGGTATCTGCCAGCTGGTCCAGCATGATGCACTGGATGCCGCAACCAAGGGTTTTGAGGATGCGATCACTGAGAAGATGGGTGATTCCGTAAAATTTGACGAGCAAAATGCACAGGGTGATTCTAATACCTGTTCTACCATTATCAACAGCTTTGTTTCAGAAGGGGCAGACCTGATCCTTGCAAACGCAACCGCATCTCTTCAGGCTGCAGCTGCCGGAACTTCCGATATCCCGATCCTTGGAACAGCCGTTACCGAATATGGTGTCGCTCTTGGAATCGATGACTTTGACGGAACAGTAGGCGGGAACATTTCCGGTACTTCCGATCTTGCTCCTCTTGATGAGCAGGCCGATATGCTCCATGAGCTTTTCCCGGATGCAAAAAATGTCGGACTTCTCTACTGCTCAGCAGAGCCAAACTCCCAGTATCAGGTAGATACAGTAAAAGATGCTCTTGAGAAGCTTGGTTATACCTGTGAAGATTATGCATTCTCTGATTCCAACGATCTTTCATCCGTTGTTACCACAGCTGCCAATGACAGTGATGTAATCTATGCACCTACAGATAATACTGTAGCATCCAATACTGAGATCATCAACAACATCTGTCTTCCGGCAAAGGTTCCGGTAATCGCTGGTGAAGAAGGTATCTGCCAGGCATGTGGTGTTGCAACACTTTCCATCAGCTACTATGATCTTGGATACAAAACCGGCGAAATGGCAGTCAGCATCCTTCAGGATGGTAAAGATATCTCCAAAATGCCGATTGAATATGCACCAAAATTCACAAAAGAATACAACAAAGACATCTGTGACGAGCTTGGTATTAAAATTCCGGATGGATATGAAGCAATCGAAACAGATAAAACAGCTGAATAATCGGTAAAAAACCTATTATACACTGATACAGCGAGAAGGGAGTTCCCCTTCTCGCTGTTCGTGCATAAAAAAGAGGAGGATAATTTAACATGCAGATTATGAGTTTAATAACCGCACTTCCAGGAGCTGCCGCACAGGGGCTTATCTGGGGAATCATGGCGATCGGTGTGTACATTACATTCCGCATTCTTGATATTGCGGATCTTACCGTTGACGGAACTTTATGTACAGGCGGCGCTGTTTGTATCATGATGATGCTCAGCGGACACAATGTATGGGTGTCCATGCTGGTTGCAACAGGAGCCGGACTTCTGGCCGGTCTTGCCACCGGTATTTTTCATACCTTTATGGGCATCCCGGCTATCCTTGCCGGAATCCTGACACAGCTTTCCCTTTATTCTATCAACCTGAAGATCATGGGAAAAGCAAACCAGGCGATCAATGTTGATAAATTTAATCTTCTGGTATCCCTTCGACGTGTCAAAGGTGTTGCTCTGACACAGAATACGCTTTTTATCGTAGCAATTATGATCATCATTCTGATTGCATTCCTTTACTGGTTCTTCGGAACTGAACTCGGATGTTCCTTGCGTGCGACCGGATGTAATCCAAGCATGTCCCGTGCACAGGGTATCAACACAGACCGCAATAAGGTTCTGGGACTGATGCTTTCAAACGGACTTGTTGCTCTTTCCGGCGCTCTTCTCACACAGTACCAGGGATTTGCTGATATCAACATGGGACGTGGTTCTATCGTTATCGGTCTTGCTGCAGTAATTATCGGTGAAGCGATCTTCAGCCGTATTTTCCGCAACTTTGCACTGAAGCTGTTAAGCGTTGTATTTGGTTCTATTCTTTATTATCTGGTACTTCAGATTGTTATCTGGATGGGAATTGATACAGACCTTCTGAAAATGCTTTCCGCACTCGTCGTTGCATTGTTCCTTGCTTTCCCATACTGGAAGGGCAAATACTTTACAAAAGCCAAACAGGGAGGTAAATGATCATGCTGAAACTGATCGATATACATAAAACATTTAATCCGGGCACTATCAATGAAAAGGTTGCTTTAAACGGCGTGGATCTTCATCTGAACGAAGGTGATTTTGTTACAGTCATCGGAGGAAACGGCGCCGGAAAATCCACTATGCTGAATGCAGTTGCAGGTGCCTGGCCTGTAGATTCCGGAAAGATCATTATCGGTGGAACCGATGTCACAAAACTTTCCGAATATAAAAGAGCCGCGTATCTTGGCCGTGTATTCCAGGATCCTATGACCGGAACTGCTGCAACTATGGGAATTGAAGAAAATCTCGCTCTTGCCAAACGCCGCGGAAAATCCCGCCTTCTCCGTCCGGGCATTACCCGCCAGGAACGGGAAGAATACCACGAACTCCTGAAGATTCTCGGTCTTGGTCTTGAGGACCGCCTCACTTCCAAAGTCGGACTCCTCTCCGGTGGCCAGCGTCAGGCATTGACACTTCTGATGGCAACCTTAAAGAAACCTCAGCTTCTTCTTCTGGATGAGCACACTGCTGCTCTTGATCCGAAGACTGCAGCCAAGGTTCTCGAGATCACAGACATGATCGTAACCCGCGATCATCTGACAACCATGATGATCACCCATAACATGCGTGATGCAATCACTCACGGCAATCGTCTGATCATGATGTGGGAGGGAAAGATCATTCTGGATATCCAGGGCGAAGAAAAGAAAAAGCTTACAGTCAAAGATCTCCTGGACAAATTCGAAGAAGCCAGCGGTGAAGAATTTTCCAACGATTCCGCACTTCTCAGCTAAACCACAAAAAAAGAACTCTTATAATAATTAGACAAACAGCATAACACATGGAAAGAACCTGGCCGGAATTTCATTCTTTATGATGGATTCCGGCCTTAATTTCTGTTCTAATACCCAAATAACGATAAACTCAAAGCACTTCCATATGTCACCTCTCTTTAGCTCATTTCAATTCCACAGAGAATTCACCACTCCTTCTGCTGTATCGATAAATGGAAGATGTCAGATAATCCTCTTCCGGAGTTGCTTTCTCGAGCGTATCACTTAGAACTTCTTTCAAATCTTCCGGATAAACCACATCCGCATTATGGACCATTACTTCATGAACACTGGTAAAAACCAGATACAGGTCTGAACCCAGAAGTTCAGAAAGACGTCTGGCTACCCCGGGCAAAAAGATTGCTGCCGCTCCATTAGTACGCTTTTCTGTACTCAGGCAATTCCCGGCAATCCCTTTATTTGGATGGTATGTTCCAAGGATATCCATGAAATTATCTCCTTCATATGTCTTATCAAACAGCATTTTTTCCCAATGATAGATTCTTGGTGGACTGATAAAATATGTATTTATTAGAGCAGCTTCGAAAACAGTATCCGCATCTTTTCCCCATTTCTCCACAAAGCTTTTCTTGATCTTTGCACTCAGAACATATCCCTCTTTTTCTCCTGCAAGATAATAAACCACTAAAGCAATATCTCCGATTTTGTGATGAACCAACTCCTTCAGTATAGTCCTGTTTTTATCTGCATTCAGAAGTCGAATAAAAAGTCTGCTTTTTACCTTCTCATAATCTTTCAGATCATCCAAATCACATAGCACACAATTTTCACTGACTTTCTTTATCTCCCCAACACAATCATGAACGATATTTTCAAAAGAATGTTCCTGACAGTACCTTTTATAAAGTTCTTCTGTATGCAACCCGCAAACTGTTTTTGCCTTTTCCATATGACCACTCTCTACAAATAGCCTATCTCCCAAACAGCCATATTTTTCTCCATCGTTTGAAAAATAAATTTCTTCTTCCTTCAGATCCATAGCCGCAAGAAGGAGCTTTCTCAGGTCCGTGACAAAAGTTTTATAACTTTTTTCCATATTTAATTTCCTTTCTGTGAAACAAAGCGGACGAATGTCCTGACAAAATCCTGTGCGCTCTCACAACGACACACAAAATGATTCTGATCTGATAACATGATTAGATATTTCTGTGGAAAGAACTTCCACTGTAGAATTGCAGAGAGCAGATTTCTCTGCTGAATTTGAGTTGCTTGCTGTATGGACAAGTATAATAGAAGCTTTCAGATTTGTAAAGAAGTTTTCATCGACAGAAAAAGCAACTTCCGCTGCCTTTTGCTGTCATACCTTTTGTATTGTTTCAGATTTGTGTCTCATTCCGAAATATCACTAATGGATTTCTCCATGTTTCTCCAGATAATCCAGAAATCCCTCACAACCTTCCTGTATATCTTCATAAGTTTCGTCAAAATTTCCTGTATACCAAGGATCCGCAATATCCCGTCCTGATCCGGCAAAAGTCAGAAACTTATAAAGCTTCTCTTCCGGGTCATTCTTCAGCATCCTGTTAAGATTACGCATATTAGCAGAATCCATACCAATAATATAATCGGATTTTTCATAATCCGCCCACGTAATCTGCTTCGCTCTGTGCGGAACCAGTGGTATTCCCACTTCTCTCAGCTTGTTCACTGTTCCTCTGTGAGGTGGATTCCCAATCTCCTCTGTACTTGTTGCAAAACTGTCGATCAAAAACTGATCTGAAAGACCGAGCGTTTTTACCTTGTGCGTAAAAACACTTTCGGCCATGGTTGATCTGCAGATATTGCCGTGGCAGACAAATAACACTCTTATCATTGCTTAAAACTCCTTGAAATGCTGTATTTACGCTGTTTACAGGCATTTTCCGATAATCTTCAATCCTGTCATTTTCCTGTATATCACAGCATAAATTCGTATATTTTCTTATCCAAATTTAGTAACTTCTTAGTAATAACCAGCCTGGAAAACAGGCTCTCTAAGAACCTTATAATCAGATTAGTTTTAATTCATTTTTTCTATTATTTTATCATACTATGCCAGTTTTGCAATCCTATTCATCTCTTCTTTTGCATCAATTAATCCCAGATGCGTATATACATTTAACGTAACCCCTATATCAGAATGTCCCATTAAATATTGGAGTGCTTTCGGATTCATTCCAGCTTTCGCCATATTGGAACAATATGTATGCCTGCATACATGAGGCGTGATCTTTGGCATTTGTTCCTCATGAGTACGATTATACTTTCCTAACGCCCATTGAAAATGTTTTTCCCAATGGAGTGCTACCTCAGGCATATCTTTTTTATCCAGGAATAGAAATCGACTATATCCATCTATAATCGGCTCAACCCTTACTTTTTTACGGTTTTTCACAATCTGTTCAAAACATTCATAAACTTCATCTGTCATCGGTAACATTCGTGTTCCACTTGAAGTTTTGGTATCTTCAATGACGTACTGCATTCCTCTGGTTCTCTGAAGCTGATGATTCACATTGATTTTTCTCTCCTGAAGATCAATATCTTTCACTGTCAATCCACAAAACTCAGAAATACGAAGTCCAGTCTTAAACAAAATAAACATTCCATTATAGTATTTTGAGTAATGGGCATCATTTCTGATAAACTCCAGAAATAACTCTTCCTGTTCTTTTGTAATTGCCTGTCTTGTAACACTGTCATTTACGACAACTGTACATAATTGAAATTCAAAAGGATTCTTGCGCAGTAAATCATCTTCAACTGCCATCTGAAATGCAGGTCTTACAATTCCACGCACACTGTGAATTGAACTGTATCCTCTTCCATCTGATTGCAGCTTAATAAACCATGCTTTTGCATCCGACAATTTTATTTTATCTATTCTTCTGGTTCCGAATTCTTCTTTTTTTATTATATTGATCACAAAATCATAGTTCGCCTGAGTATTATGACGAACCCCCTTTTTTTTGTCCAATATATTTTTGAACCAAATCCAAAACTGTTAAATTTCCTCCGTAAGGTACTATACCATCATGTAAATCTCTTTGGATATTTTTTTTCCTTTTTCCCTTAGAGCTAAGCATGGTCTGCATCCAGTTGGCAGAGAATCTGTTGGCTCTAATTTCCAACTATACAAAAACTTCTGCTTTCCATAACAATCTGTATATACAAACGCATATCTTCCATCTTTTCTCTGACTTTCTCCGTTTCGTAAAATTCGACCTTTTTTATCTCGTCGTTTTTGGTCACGTTTTGTTTTACCCAAACGTCTTCGCCCCTTTCTACGAAGAAGCCCTAGCACGATATAGGTATTATATCATACCAGGGTCAACATTTCCACTTTAAAGTGCTAAATTGTTCGTATATTTTTTACAAAGACGTAGTCTGATCCAGAAAGGCCTCAAATTTCTTACGGTTAATCAACGACTTACACCCCACCTGGACTGTAAAGCAACATTCTGAATTTAGATGCTCCGAAATAAGCATCCTTATTTTCTTTTCACCTATTCCAAAATATTGCACTGCTTCATCCACCGTAAGCATATATTTTTCCCAAATTGGAATCTTACCTTTTTCAATTTTAATCGCCACTCTTTTCTCCTCCTTTTCTCTTTGGACAAAACATTTTTATCTGCCCATGACAATTTACAATTTTATACACTGTCATCGGCAGATAAAATTACAATACAGGTGGCAGTTCAGTACTCTGCCCACATCGGTTTTGCACCGTCATTAAATATGACCAGATCTTTTCTGGAAGTATCATTATCACAGATATGCTTCGTCGCCCTGTGCAGCTGCTGCACATTTTGTCAAATTCTTCTCGCTCCATACCTTTACTTCAATGTTATATTTCAGCATTTCCTCGTATTTACTCCATTAACAGAGCAGATATATCTTGGCGGATTTACCTAGTGGCTCTACATATCTTCACGTCCTGTATGTAAAACAATATACAATTTTCAAGGTACAAAAATTCCTGAAGGGGAAAAGGAATCTATATTAAATACTCCCTTTACTGATTACTTTTCCTTACATATGATTTCGTATCAAATCCCAAGGTCTTAGTAATCAGTTTTGTTTCCAGGCGTTGACGCAGAGTTTCATCTACACAGTAATGCACCTGTCCAAATTCGTCAAACATTTTTCTGGTAGCCAAAACTGTTATGTACCCTTCATAATGCTTCAACACTGCCTGGATTGCCTCAGTATCACCAGTTGATGCTGCCTCAATAACATGGAATGGCAGCAAATCAAATGCGCATTTCTGTTTTTTACTTTTTTTCATTTGCAGATTCCTCCATATTTTTTCTCATCAGTTCCAGTGATCGTCTACGATGCTCATTAATTGTGCTGCGTACAAGATTCATTTCTCTGGCAATGTCTGCATCACTCATATCCATAAAATATGATAATAACACAACATTCCTTTTCTTTTCAGTAAGTGTCTGCAGTGCTTCAGCAATCAATGCATCTTTGACTTCTATGTCGTAACCCAGGACCTGAAAACGATGTGTTTCCATTTCATGCTCATCCATTATAAAAAGTCTGCTCAACTCCTTTTCTGATAATTCTGACAACATCACTTCATACTTCTGGCGATATGCCATATGCTTTTCATAATTAATAACTTCACTTTTCAATGCCAGCTTGCACAGAGAATCAAACTGATGTCTGACTGTCTGCTCATCTTGAAAAGAGGATTGCTCCATAAGAGTTCACCTCCTTCCCCGCCGGTAGGCAATAAGCAAAGTTCTTGCTTCCCCTTCACACATATCCCAAACGGATGAGTGCATTTGTCGGGGTGTGGGAAGAAATTTTTAAAAAATTTCTTAATAAATACGAGAAAATTGTTTTTCCTGTATTTTGAGGTATATAAAAAACGTCCTAATGGGTAGTTTTTAGCCCATCGGACGCTATTTATATCAAAAGATAATATTTTGCCATCATTTTTTGTGGCATATAATTCACTTTTTGAGGTAAAGAAATTTATTTGCTTTTTTGAACTATTTATCTATTTCATCCGTCACGTAATGACGGATATGATACCAGACAATAAAATTCTTAATCTTTCCTATACCTCCGGATCTGTTTTACGGAAATTCAGAATTTTATATGTCTTTTAAAAAGTGAAATATCACCCTCTTTTTTAGTGAAATATTAGTTCATTTTCTTTCAAGAAAGGGAACTATACACTAAACATGGAGGTGTATCATATGCCAAAACAAACAGATAAAGAACTGGGATTGTTTTTTAAGAACGCCCGACACGAGCAAAAATTGACTTATGAAGAATTAGCTGAAAAAGCAGAAATGTCCAGCCGATATTTAAAGGAAATTGAAAATGGGGGCCGAGTTCCCAGTTTTCATAAAATCAGAAAACTGGTACGCGCTTTAAATGTTCCTCCTGAACCATTGTTTTATCCAAACAATCATACAGATAATCTTGATTATCAACGCCTGCTCATGTACCTGTCAAAATGCAACGATGAGCAAATTACCGCTATCCTTGCCATCGTAGAAGCATACCTGCGCACATACAAAATTCCTACAGACCACGATAAACAAGATCCCTGAAATTCATTTGAATTCTATCTGAATTATTCTGAAGAAGCGGTATGGTTTCCCATACCGCCACTCTTAACGTGCATATTTTTCTATCATTCTCTTAACATTCGTGGATTTCTTTATTGCCCCTATATTAATAAGAAACTCAACTACATCCATCATTCCCTGGTAATAAGCCCGCTGCTCCTCTTCATAATGGAAATGTTCTAACTGATCCAGATATTTATTCCAGAAATTCTGCTCACGCTCTGGGATTTTTTCCAGATGTAGTGGCAGCTTCTTTTGTATTTGTTTCAAATTCTTCTCTGCTTCTTTCCATTCTTCCGGCTGTACTGTATATTCTCTTTCTCCGGAGTCACAGCGCAATTCCTCAAATAAATTCGATACTGCTTCATAAAATTCATTCATCTTCTTTCCACCTCTCATTAGAATTATTTCTCATTACAGGCAGCATTATCATTTTCTTATTTCAAAAATCAAATAAACTTTCCAAAAACTTCATCTTTAGAAGTATAGTAACAATATTTTTCCCTAAAATCAATAATAATACTTCATCTTTAGAAACTTTTGAGGATCAGAATGATTATTTATTGGGATAAAAAAACGAACAGTAAAAACAGAATAGGACAACGGGTAAAAGAATTACGAAAGGCTCATAATCTTACTCAGAAAACACTCGCTGCCAAATTACAACTTGCAGGATATGATTTTAATGATCTGGCAATCCTGCGAATTGAACAAGGCACACGGCTTCGTTCCCGACTACGAAGTTGTCGCACTGGCCGAAGTATTTAATGTTTCCTGCGAATATCTTCTTGGTCTGACGGACGCTCCTGCAAAATAATTCAATTGTATTGCTGCCCATTCTATGCTAAACTATGGATAGATACTTCTGAACAACATACACTATTTATAAACCGTATGATTGGAGTGATTTCATGGAATTAACAAAAAAATGTCCCTACAACCGATAAAAACCAGGAAAACAATCATCTTCTCCGCATGTTAGACCGGGGAATTGATGATATGGAAGCTGGTCGTGAATTGCCACTGGAAGATGCTTTTCGCAAAATCACAGAATTAAGGGATGCACGAAGAAATGCAAGAATATAAAATTATTTTAACCTGGGAAGCAATTTACGATGTCACAGACATTGCAGATTATATTGAAGAAGAATTCGGCCAGCAACGTGCTGACCGTTTTCAATCTGATCTGAAAGAACAAATGCAGAATTTAGGCCAGTTCAGTACTGCCTTTCCCCGAACTCAAATTCTGTACAGAGGATATTCCATACATAAAAGATCTTTTCCGCCATCTATTATTTTTTATATTATAATGGAAGAAACAAAAGAAATTCATATTCTCCGAGTGTTGCGCCATGAACGAGATTGGGAAAATATCCTGTTGCAAAGACCAACTTATACATATCCAGAATGAATACCTGGGAGCCGATCAGAGATTTTTCTGAAAGGCTTCCTTTTAAATTTTAATTACTTCCCACTGTCAATAAAATCATAACTCATATCCAGAAAATCTAGCGTCTTAGCTTCACTGACAGATTCATCCAAAAGAATCGTAATCCAGTGTCGCTTATTCATATGATACCCCGGTAAAAATCCATACGTTTGAATTAACATCCCAACCAGATCAGGGTCACATTTTACATCTAGGATATTAATTTTTCCATCTTCTTCTAATCCCAGTGTTTTCTTTTCCACTGCCATAATTATAGCATACCATTTTCCATTTTTATGTCGAAGCACCGCAGAATCAGGATCTTTTTTCCATAAATATTCCGGTTCCGTTCCATATTGCTCTTTCACATATTGAAAAATTTCCTCACGTTTCAAATTTATCCCTCACTTACGATTTCTTGCTCTGATTATACGCTATCAGGATTATATTCTCAACCACTTCTCACAGTTCCATTTATGTTTTATAGCTTTTGCATAGCCTGCTTTGCAGGCTACACCCCAAAAGAAGCAAGCACTGCCAGTGTCATGACAACTGGCTCATTTTGTCAAATTCCCTTTCCGGTTCATTCTACCAAAATATATCAGGGAGTATCCCTGGCCCTCTCATATTTTATAATTTCTTAATTTGACGCTTTCACCCAGTCCTGTTAAAATAACTTACAGATACATCTGTCCAAACCAACAAAAAACCAAGTACCATAACTGTCATAGCCGAACTGGTTAGACAGTTTTTTTGTACTCTTTTTTATAGAAAAAAACGAATTGGAGGATTTCAATGAGCAAACGTACCAGAATTCATCCCGTACAATTTTATTTGAATGATGACGAACAATACATTTTAGAAGAAAAATATCGTCTTTCCAGGATGAAAAGCAAATCTGCCTTTCTACGGAAAATGATCTTATATGGATTTGTATATGAAGTAGACTACTCTCATATCCGAAAAATGAATACCCTGTTGGGCAATATCAGCAGCAATTTGAATCAGATCACCCATCGTATAAACAGTACCAATACAGTTTACCCAAAGGACCTGGACGATATAAAGGAGTTAATGGAAAAAATATGGCAGTTACAAAAATCCATGGTATCAAAACAACCGTTGATAAAGCAATAGAATACATCTGCAATCCAGATAAAACTGACCAGAATCTATATATTTCTTCCTTTGCCTGCTCTCCCGAAACAGCCGTTCTTGACTTTAAATACACTTTGGATCATACACATGACTGCAGAGATCCGCACAATACAAATAAGGCATTTCATCTGATTCAGGCATTTTCCCCTGGTGAAGTTTCCTATGAAGAAGCCCATCAAATTGGCAAAGAACTTGCGGATCGCTTACTGGAGGGAAAATACTCCTATGTTCTGACAACACACACTGATAAAGGTCATGTACATAACCATTTAATTTTCTGTTCTGCAGATAACATCACTTTTTCTCATTACCATGACTGTAAAAAGAATTACTGGAAAATACGAAATCTCAGCGACACTTTATGCCAGGAACATAACCTGTCCACAATTATGCCAGATGGTAAAAAAGGAATGAAATACAATGAATGGGCTGCAAATAAATCTGAATCCAGTAAAAAAGCGCAGCTGCGAAAAGATATCAACCAGACAATCCGAATTGTTTCCACTTACTCAGAATTTCTTGCATTTATGGAAGCTAAAGGATATGAAATAAAAAACGCAGAATTTGGCGAAAACAGCAGAAAATACATTACCTTTCGTTCTCCCGATATGTCCCGTCCAGTGCGTGGAAGTGCTAAATCTTTAGGAAAAAATTTTACTAAAGAACGTATCAAAGAACGCATTGAAAATAAACGTCAGAAAGCTATTTTTCCTTCTGTTCATAACAAATTAATAGATACCAATGCTCCCAATATAGCAGGAAACATTGGGCTTCAGAAATGGGCAAATAAGGAAAATTTAAAAATTGTGAGACTGTGAGAAAAAGTCTGTAAATAAGATTCTTCTATGATACGTAAGGGTGGCAAGCCCGAAAATCAGGCTTCTCACCCTTGTTTTATATATAACAGTTGTTGAATGGCATGTCAAGAGCAGGCGGTTTTCCGCCCGTCTTATTCGCCCGTTTATTCGTTACTCTGGGAGGCGTCCTTGGTACATAATACTCAGTTCACCATACACCTGTGCCCAGTTGCGGATCGTACTGGTCCATTTCTTTGTAGCTTCAAATGTGGCAAGATACAGTGCCTTTAATAGAGCTGTATCGCTTGGAAATACGCTTCTCTGGCGATTCAGTTTCCGGTAGGTAGAATTCAGGGATTCAATAGCATTTGTAGTATAAATCACCGTTCTGACCGTCGTTGAAAATTTAAAGATCGGCGAGATTGCGTCCCAGTTATCCTTCCAGCGCTTCAT
>ENA-OQDL01000944-OQDL01000944.1-human-gut-metagenome-genome-assembly--contig:-NODE-944-length-16105-cov-4.431844_pt1 | contig 16105 bp, 12 predicted proteins | sample MGYA00242782_ERZ504609 | MGnify/ENA primary metagenome ERZ504609 (study PRJEB26092, sample SAMD00036320) | human gut metagenome | host: Homo sapiens | study: EMG produced TPA metagenomics assembly of... | reverse complement strand
GTGATCGCCCTTTGTTTTAGCAGATGGCAGCCGCAGCACTGGGTAGAAGATGGGACCAATGTGCTCTGTTATCTGATGCTTGCAGCTAAAAAGCCTGTGGATGTTTCCAGTGTATGGGTACACAGAGAAAAAGAGATTTTTGAAAGTGAAGAAGGAAAGAAACTTTTAAAACAGTGGGGACTTTCTGAAAAATTTAAAAGGTGTAGGTGCGGTTGCTCTTGGATATAGTACAGGCGAGGAGCCCCAGGCAGCTCCCCGCAAAGAGGATTATATCCTGGAAATTTAATCAGCCTGACCTGATGACTATTAAAATCTGACTTTCACTTTATACAGATATATTGCCGCCTCCAGCAGGAAATGATCTTTCCTGTCATGGAGGTCTTTTTTGTGATCTCCTGGATATTTTTGATCCGGTAGGCGATGGTGTTATAATGTGTAAACATTTCTTCTGATATTCTTTTTACATTTCCGGCGTATTCAAAATAATAATCCAGTGTTTTTAAAAGATCCGAATGCTTTTGATGGTCATTTTCAATCAATGGCCCCAGTATTTCCTGTACAAACTGGCTGGTTTCTTTTTCCGGGTCAGCAGCATAGAGAAGGCGCAGAAGACCAAGATCTTCAAAACCAAAGACAGTCTGTTCATTGATCATTGCGGTACGCAGGGCAGTACGGGCCTCCGTGTCACTTTGGATGATCCCGCGGATGCCGGGATGAGGACGGCCGCATCCTGCACACAGATGCAGATCCGGATATTCAAGGGACAGAGAGGATATAAGCTTTGGAACATGGCGGGCCAGCTGTTCTAACTCAGAACTGGAGGCAGGGGCATTTAACAGGATCAGATAATCATCAGAAGCGGGAACGATCCGTACGTCCAGTCCCAATTTGGAAAAACAGACCGTATATTGCCCATAAGAAGGGTATGCTGGAAGTTTTTCCTGTACTGGTTTTTCTCTTCCGGATTCTGGGTCTTTAAACGCAGGATCAGGTGGTCATCAGAAAGGTTCAGATGGAATTCATCTGCCCGGTCTGTTCTAACTGGTGGTCTACGATCGGATCTGACAGAAGATGGAGCAGGAAGCTGGCAAAAAGAGAATCACCCCGTTCCTGGATGCTCTGCTCCCGTGTGATCTCTAAGGGGATCGCAGACAGAACCTGGGATAAAAGCTCTGGTGAAAGGGCCGGTGACTGAGCCGGATCATAAATATAGAGACAGCCATAGGAATGTTCACCAGAGTCAGATCATGAGAAACGGACATGCGGATAAACTGATTGATCATCTGGGTCTCAGAGTCAGCCTTAAAAATGGAACGGTCTTCTTCCTTCAGACAGATACTGTGACGGCTGTTTACGCTGTCTACAATCAGGATACTGCCGCCAGTCAGTTTTGAGATCATAGAAGCTATTTCATCCAGATCAGCACCTTCTGTAATAGTCTGTGTCAGCATCTGGTTTACAGAAAGGGTATTCTGCAAAAGAGCAGTCCTTCGCCTTGTAAGCTCATTGGAAAGTACCTTGGTAATATGGGAAAACTGCATATCAGGTGGAAGGACGATAAGAGGAAAATCTGCTTTATCTGCCTGTTCTATCATAAAAGCAGGAACCACATTGTTTAAATACTGGGAAGGTTTGATACAGAATGCAGCCATCTGATTGCGTACCAGGTTTGGGACATACGCAGCCAGGGCAGCCGGATCTTTGTAAACGGAAAAGCAGGTGGAGATCATCAGTTCACCAGGAGAAATCCACTGTGCATAGTCCGGATTGTCGCTGAGGTTGATACCGGAAACAATACGGTCAAGTCCCCCTTTGCCGGCAGCAACGTAGCTGGTGGAAAAAATAGGAAGTTTTAAAAGTTCCTCTACAGTTGGGTAATAGGATTCTTCAATATAATTTATCATAACGTACACCCCCGAAAAATATGATCTGCAACGCTTACCAAAATTATAGAGATTTTTATTGTGAACAGTCAACATAGAAAATGAGAAAAACGGTGATTATAATATAAAACATAACAAAGATAAACGCAAACAATAAAAACGGCTTTGTTGATATTCATTAAATGATGGAAAGGAAGAGATCAAGGTGAAGGTACAGATCAGGATATGCAGACATCTGTATAACATGCTGAAAGAAGCACCTGTAAAGGGAATGTTACATTCCTGTTTTCGCAGTTCCATGAATATGGTGTGCCAGTATGGAATGATCACATTTCTTGCAAAAGAAAAAAGCCTTCAGCCTTTTTCTATCTGTCTTGAATGGAACGGAGATTTTAAATTAATAGAAGAAATGCTCCGTTTGAGAGGAACAGAGCTGCAGTTAAGTGATCAGGGACTCTGGATCGGGAATTTTCAGTTATTTGAATTTGAAATAACACAGATCCTGGATCTGAAAAAAAGCCAGACAGAGATTTTAAAGCCTGGGGCAGCAAACTTTATCCGCAGTTTCCTGGAACATCAGGAAGATAAAGGGATCCATGGGCTGATCGAAGGCAGAAAAGAGGAAGTGTTTTCCTCATTTCTGGCTCCAAGGATTGAGGCTTTCCGCCAGGCAGTCCAGGAAGGAAACATGGGATCTGCGGTGCTCACAGCAGAACAGATGGCCGGATGCGGGCCGGGACTTACGCCTTCGTCTGATGATTTCCTTTGCGGATATGTGGCATCCTGGCCGGATGAAAAACCCATGGAAGGGCTTTTTAAAAGAGATTACAAATGCAGCAGCGTTAAAAACCAATGATATCAGCGGATCTTTGTTGAAACATGCAGGAGAAAATATGTTTTCAGAAGATATTTTACAGCTTTTAAAAGGATTTGAAAGCTGTGATCCGGCACTGATACGTACAGCATTAAAGCGGGTATCCAGTTTTGGAAGCAGCTCAGGCTGTGATTTTCTCACCGGCATGTATTATGGTGTAATCGACAGTAATAAGATGGGAGGAAACAGATGTGGTAAAGCTTGAAGTCAGAAAAAATACCTATTATGATTCTGTAACACTGATGATCATATCCAAGGATGTGAAAAATCTGCCAGGTATTACAGAAGCTCTTGTAGGTATGGGAACCGATCTGAACAGGGAGATCGCAGGAAACCTGGGACTGGATACGGAAGGATTTGAAGAAGTAACAGCCAATGATTTCTTTGTGGCAGCAAAATGCGATGATGAAGATTGCTTTAAAAAGGCAGTAGAGAAGGTAGATGAACTGCTGAATAAGAAAGCAGAAAAGAGTAAGGCAGAATATTTCCCGCCTACACTGGATGGAGCAGTAAAAGTAGAAAAAAATCTGAATATGGCAGTGATCTCTGTTCCGGGACGTTTTGCAGCAGATGTGGCAAAGGATTGTCTGGATCGTGATATCAACGTAATGCTTTTCAGTGATAATGTGACCATCGAGGAAGAAAAAGCACTGAAAGAATATGCAGTTTCAAAAGAACTTCTGATGATGGGACCTGACTGTGGCACAGCAGTGATCAATCATGTGCCTCTTGCATTTGCAAATGTGATCAAGCCAGGAAAAATCGGTCTTGTATGTGCTTCCGGTACAGGCGCACAGGAAGTTTCAACCATTATTGATCAGTTAGGAGAAGGCGTTTCCCAGCTGCTTGGTACAGGCGGAAGAGACTTAAAGGCAGAGATCGGCGGTATCATGATGAAGCAGTGTCTGAACGCCCTGATCGAAGATCCAAAAACAGAGATCATTGTACTGGTATCCAAACCTCCGGCAAAAGAGGTAGAGGACCAGATCTTAAAGATCGCAGCAGAAGCCGGAAAACCGGTCGTTGTATGTTTCATTGGCGGTGACAATGAAAAGATCAGAAAAGCAGGTCTATATGCAGCCGTTTCCTTGGAAGATGCAGCCCACAAGGCTGTGGCACTGGCTAAAGGGGAAGAAGTTACCGATTTTGAAGAATTTTCCATGGGAAAGGATCAGGCTGAAAAGCTGGCAGCGGAAGAACGTGCTGGAATGATCCAGGGACAGAAATATGTAAGAGGCCTTTATACAGGCGGAACCATCTGCGATGAGGCAATGAAGCTTCTGATCGGAAGCATGAAGCATATTTATTCCAATATTCCTTTAAGCCCTGAGGACAAGCTGGAAAATGCAAGAAATGGCCGTTCAAAGGAAAATACTTTCCTTGATTTTGGAGATGATGAGTTTACAGTAGGACGTCCTCATCCAATGATCGATCCATCTTTAAGAGCAGAACGTGTAGTTGAGGAAGCAAAAGATCCTGAAACAGCGGTGATCTTAGTTGACTGTGTGATCGGATATGGATCTCATGAAGATCCGGCAAAGGATCTGTCTGATGCCATCCGTAAAGCGAAAGATCTGGCAGCCAAAGAAGGACGTTATCTGTCAGTAGTAGCCACTGTATGTGGTACAGAAGGCGATCCACAGAGCCGTACCGCTACTTCTCTTCAGTTAGCAGGAGCAGGTGCGATCGTACTTCCTTCTAATGCACAGGCAGCAAGATTTGTACAGCTGATCACAGAAAATCTGTAAAGAGGAGGTGGAAGAAAAATTGAGCAAAGTAAAATTGAATTATTTGAAAAAGAATTATGTGTGGTAAATTTCGGAATTGAATCTTTTTTAATCAGGACCTGAAAAAGCAGAATGTAAAGGCAGTCCATGTAGCATGGAAGCCGGTAGCAGGAGGAGATAAAAAGATCGCCGGTTACTTAAAACAGTTAAAGGATCCAAAGCTGGCAGAAAAGATCGAAGCTGCCAATAAAGAGGCATTAAGAAGGATTCTTGCAGCACAGCCTGCTTTAGTTGGAATGTCTACTGCCGGAGAAGCGATCCCGGGCATGACAAAAACCACCATTCTCCATGCAGGACCTCCTGTAAAGTGGGAAAATATGTGCGGTCCTATGAAAGGCGCTGTTATGGGCGGCCTGATCTATGAAGGACTGGCAAAAGACTTAAAAGAAGCAGAAGAACTGGCAGCAAGCGGAAAGATCACCTTTGATTCCTGCCACCATCACAATGCAGTTGGCCCTATGGCTGGTATTATTACATATTCTATGCCGGTATGGCATGTGGTCAACAAAACCTTTGGAAATGATGCGTACTGCACCATGAATGAAGGTCTTGGAAAGGTACTGCGTTTTGGTGCCTGCGATGAGGAAGTATTTGATCGTTTAAGAAAAATGGAAAAGGTTTATTATCCGGTTCTGAAAGAAGCATTGGAGATCCATGGAGAGATCGATATGAAGGTTATGATCGCCCAGGCTCTTCAGATGGGAGATGAGGGACATAACCGTAACAAAGCAGGAACCTCTTTATTTATCCGTGAAATCCTTGCTGATGTGTACAAGACCCATTTTTCACTGGAACAGCAGCAGGAAGCCATTGGATTTATCAATGGAAATGACCATGCATTCCTGAATCTGTCCATGCCGTCCTGTAAGGCAACTATGGATCCTACACTGGGTATCCCGTACAGCACCATTGTTTCAACTATGTGTAGAAATGGTGTTGAATTTGGTATCCGCATTTCAGGACTGGGAGCAGATCAGTGGTTTACCGCTCCTTCTGAGTATATCCGGGGCTTATATTTCCCAGGATATTCTGAGGCAGATGCAAACCCGGATATCGGCGACAGCTGTATTACGGAAACAACGGGTATCGGCGGTTTCTGTATGGCAGCATCACCGGCCATTGTACAGTTCGTCGGCGGCCAGGTACAGGATGCTATTAATTATTCATCCCAGATGTATGAGATCACAGAGGGAGAAGGAAATGCTTATAAGATCCCGGTACTGGATTTCAGGGGAAGTGCAACAGGAATCGATATTGTAAAGGTTCTGGAAACAGGTATCCGTCCTATCATCAACACAGGTATCGCTCACAAGGATTATGGTGTAGGACAGATCGGAGCCGGTCTTGTAAATCCGCCGGAAGGCTGCTTTACTAAGGCAATTGAAGCTTGTGCGAAAGCATGGGAACAGTAAAAATCAACAATTAAATAAAAATATTTATATATAATCAAGGAGGATTTATAATTATGAGTAAATGGTCTGACATCAAAATGTACGATTTAAGTATCCCGATCGGAATCAGCACACCACCGTGGCCAACTTATGAACCACTGCAGGTAAAATATTTTAAGCGTCTGGCTCCAAATGGTGCTAACGGACAGCTGGTAACACATTCCAACCATGTGGGAACCCATCTGGATGGTCCACGCCACTTTGATACAGCCGGAAGAGATATTGCAGCCTTAGAGCTTACCAAGCTTTGTGCTCCTGGCGTAGTAGTAGACCTTTCTGATATGGCAGAAGATTTTGGTATTTATACACCAGAAGACATTGAAAAGAGAGTAGAAGTACGTGAAGGAGATATCCTGATCATCAATACAGGTTATCATAAGTATGGATTTGACCAGCCGACAGCAGATGAGCGCCGCTACATGCTGCGTCATCCGGGACCATCTCTTGATTTTATCAAGTGGGTACGTGAAAAGAAGATCAAATGGCTGGGTGTAGACTGCGGTTCTGCTGACCATCCAATGAATACAAAGATTCGTGACTGGGAGCCAATGGAAGCTGAGAAGTGCGATGCTATCTTCCGTGAGAAGTATGGCAAGTCCTTAAATGAGGTCTATCCATGGCCAGAGCATTATCAGGCAATGCATTTAGAGCTGTTTGGCCAGCCTTATGAGGCTATCCATGCAGAATGTATGGGCGGTGAGATCGACAAGCTGTCCAACAAGCGTGTTGTAATTGGCTGCTTCCCATGGAAGTTCCAGGACGGTGAAAGCTGTATCAGCCGTATCGTGGCATTTGATGGTTTTGAGGATGTATAAAAAGTAAACCAGGCAGAGGGCTTTGAAGTTTAAAGCCCTCTGAAGAAAAGGAGAAGCTATATGGGGATAACACTTTATAAGAATGCCGACTGGATCCTTACTGTAAATGAAAAACGGGAAAAATTCCGTCATGGAGATCTGCTGATCTCCGGAAAAGAGATCCTGGACGTAGGAAATGATCTGGAGAAAAAATATGTAGGTAAATTACAGATTGATAAAACCATAGATGCTAAGGGAACTGTGATCCTTCCTGGATTTGTAAATGTCCATCATCATACCTGGCAGTCACTGATCCGCAATATACAGGCAACAAGAGGTCTGAAACTGGAACCATGGCTTACTGTTATGTATGAGATCTACAAAGATCTGAATACAGATGTAGCCCGTGCAGGTGTTTATTCCGGACTGGGCGATATGCTGAAAACAGGCTGTACCACATCCAATGATCTGTGGTATCCACATCCTGTGGGAGTAAAGTATCTGGTTGATGCAGAGATCCAGGCAGCTGCAGAGATCGGCATCCGTTTCCATCCTACCAGAGGATTCCACTCTGTACCAAGCGATATTGTACCGCCGGAAGTGGTAGATACCAAGGAAAGTGTCACAGAAGATACCATCAGGCTGGTGAAAAAGTATCATGACCGTTCCCGCTTTTCTATGTGTCAGGTGGGAATTGCGCCAAGTATCGCACAGTATGAGACAGAAGATATCATAGAGGCTGTTGTAGATCTTGCAGAAGAATATGACATTATGGTCCATGGTCATCTTGCAGAAAGTCAGCATGAAGTAGAATATACACTTAAGACATGGGGTTGCCGTCCTTTTGAATGGTTTAAGAGACACAGACTTCTTGGAAAGAGATTCTATTTTGCACATTGTATCCACTTAAATGAAGAAGAGATTGAACAGATGGCTGAAACAGAAACAGGCGTAGCACACTGCCCGATCTCCAATATGCTTTTAAGCTCAGGTGCATGCCCGGTACCTTCTTATTTAAAACATGGTCTTACAAGGATCGGACTGGGAGTGGACGGAGCTGCAAGCAGCAATTCTTCCAATATGTTAGAAGAAATCCGATGTGCATATCTGTTAAACCGTCTGACCTGGGGAGATCAGGCAGCGACACCAGATGATTATCTGTATATGGCAACAGCCGGAGGCGCAAAAGTTCTTGGAAGAGATGATATTGGCTATCTTGCACCAGGAATGGCAGCTGATTTTACAGTTATGGACTGGAATCAGCTTACTTATGCAGGCGGCTGCTATGATCCGGTGGCATGTATTGTAGAAAGTGGAGATCCACGTCTTGTAAAAGATGTAGTAGTAAATGGGGAATTAGTTGTATCATCCGGAAAACTTACGAAAGTAAATGAAGAAGAAAAGCGAGATTATGTAAACCAGGTAGGCAGAGACCTGCTTACAAGGGCATCTGCACGGATCGACAGTTTAAAAGAAGATATTAACTAAAAAGATTGAGAGAACATTAGAACGATCAGGAGGGTTACATATGCTGGATATTAAGATCACAAATGCGAAAACAAGAAAAACAGGAAAAGAACTGGTAGAGATCGGAATTGAAAATGGAAAGATCACAGCCATTGCGCCATCTGTAGAAGGTGAAGCAAAGCAGGTCATTGATGCAAAAGGAAAACTGGTAACAGAATCCTTTGTAAACGGCCATCTTCATCTGTGCAAGGTATATACACTGGAAATGGCAGGTCAGGACGCTTTGAAGGAATATAATGACAACAACATGGGCGGAGCAATGACTTCCATTGAAAGAGCAGCAGATTTTAAGGCCTGCTATGATGAAAAATGGATCATTGAAAATGTCCGCAAGGCCTGCGATCTGGCTGTTAAATATGGCAATACCCATATCCGTGCATTTGCTGATGTAGACAGCAAAGCAAGACTGGAAGGCGTGAAAGCTGTTATCCGCGGAAGAGAGGAATATAAGGACCGTCTGGATATCCAGGTAGTTGCATTCCCACAGGATGGTGTTGCAAGAGAACCAGGAGCAAAGGAACTGATCAAAGATGCCCTGGATCTTGGCGCAGATGTAGTAGGCGGCATCCCGTGGATCGAGTTTACAGAGGAAGAAGAACTGGATCATGTAAATTCCATGTGTGATTATGCAAAGGAATACAATAAAGACATTTCCATGCTATTAGATGATGTAGGCGATGCAGAAGAGAGAACCCTTGAAATGTTATGCAATAAGGTGATTGAAATGGGATGGCAGGGAAGAGCTACGGCACAGCATTGCCGTGCAATGGAACTGTATCCTGAAAACTATTTCAGAAAGCTGGTTTCTCTTTTAAAGAAAGCACAGATCGGCGTTGTATCAGATCCTCATACAGGCCCGCTCCATGCAAGAGTAAAAGATCTGTTAAAAGCAGGCGTACCGGTGGCACTGGGACAGGATGATATTGCAGATGCTTATTATCCATACGGTGAGTGCAATATGCTTCAGGTGGCCTTTCTTGCCAGCCACCTGCTCCATATGGTCAGCTTTGATGACATGGAACTGCTTTATGATATGATCACCACTACTGCTGCAAAAGTTCTTGGCATCAAGGATCACGAGCTGAAAGTAGGCGGAAATGCAGATCTGGTAGTCCTGGAGGAGGAAGATGTATATCATGCCATCTGGCATCATACAGCCCCTGCTTATGTAATTAAGAGCGGTGTGGACATTACTGTAAAGTAGATTTCACAGAAAGGGGACGCAGATGAACAGTAAAAAAGGAAATTTTGCTGAACTTGCTTATGTAATGGGAATGATCTTGTGCCCTTTAGGTGTCTGCCTGTCAGCAAAAAGTGGTTTTGGTGTATCAATGGTAGTTGCCCCTGCGTATGTACTGTATCTCCGAATTTCAGAAACACTGCCATGGTTTACTTTCGGAAAATCGGAGTACATATTTCAGGGTCTGCTGCTGATCCTGTTAGGTATTGCAGTAAGACGGTTTAAATGGAAATATCTGTTATCATTTGTTACAGCGTTTCTTTACGGAAATATCCTGGATCTCTGGTATGATGTTTTGGGAGCAGAACAGTATACAGTGTTCTGGCAGAGGGGAATGTCCTGCGTTTTAGGAACAGTGATCACTTCGCTGGCGATCGCATTTTTCCTGAGAACCTACCTCCCACAGGAAGCCTATGAAATGTTTGTAAAAGATATTTCAGATACATTTCATAAAGATACAACAAAGGTTAAATGGATATTTGATTTTACAGCTCTTTGTGTTGCAGTGATCCTTATGCTTGTATTATTCCGCCGTTTTGCTTTTGATATGGTAGGTTTTAATACAGTTCTTGCAACCATCGTAAATGCCCCGCTGATTGGTATTTTTGGAAAAATGCTGGATCGTGCAGGAAGCTTTGATTCTTCATTTCCGCAATTCTATGAAAAGTTCCAGAGTATTATGAATTAAATCCAAAAGAGCTGCCCCATATTGGTGGCAGCTCTGCTTATAAAGCAGTGGATGAAAAGTTTTGAGGTGAAAAAAATTGAAAAAGTTGTTTGATACACTGGTAGATGGAAGTGTAGCTCTGATCAGCCGCTTTTTACCGGATGCATACATTCTGGTCCTGCTTTTAACGGTAATACTGTTCATAGCAGCCATTCCTGTTACCGGTATTGCTCCTGCAGAAGGGATCACAGTGCTCGACCGTCTGATAGATCTTGTATATAAAGGCTGGTATGGTGGTTTCTGGAATCTTTTAGGATTTGGAATGCAGATGGTGCTGATCGTAGTGACGGGAACCATGTTTGCCAATACAGAGCCAGTGCATAAGATCATTGTAAAGATCGCATCTGTACCTAAAACACCAAAGCAGGCTCTTATCCTGGTATCAGCAGTAGGTATGGTGGCATATTTTCTTCAGTGGGGCGCAGCATTGATCGTATGTGCAGTGCTGGCCCAGGAAGTGGCAAAAAAGGTAAAAGGGATCCATTATCCATTGCTTGTGGCAGCTGCCTATGTAGGAAATGCGTTCTGCTTGGTGGGAATATCCGGCACCATCGCCTTAAATGTAGCCGGTGGCTGGAATTTTGAAGGCGTATGGAGTACAACAGGTATTCCTTTCAGGGAAACGGTATTTGCACCTTATAATCTGTTTATCTATGTGGTTGGTGCCATTGTTCTATGCCTGCTGATCACTGCCATGCATCCATCTCCTGAAAAGACGAAAACAGTGGATCCGTCTATATTTAATGAAGTATCTGCAGCAAAAGTTTATAAATCCCCCAGTGAAATGACTCCTGCAGAAAAGCTGGAAACATCCGTACTTTTAAACGGAGCCATTGCATGTATTGGATTTTTCTGTGTGATCTGGAGTTTTGTAGACTCTCTTTATATTAAAAAGCAGTCTTTTTCACTTTCTATTAATCAGGTTAATATGATCTTCTTGTTTGCCTCCATTGCGATGTATAAAACACCTGTACGTACAGTAGAAGCAGTGAAAAAATCTCTTGGCGGAGCAGTAGGAGTGGTTCTGCAGATGCCCTTTTATGCGGGTATTGCAGGACTGATCAGTTATAACGGTGGTTCTACAGGTGTTTCTATTGCACAGGTGATCGCTGGATTTTTTGTACATATTTCCAATGCACAGACATTTCCACTGTTTACCTGCCTCAGTGCAGTGATCGTAAAGCTGTTTGTGCCAAGCGGCGGGGCACAGTGGGCGGTCCAGGGTCCCATTGTAATGCAGGCAGTGCAGAGTTTTATGCCTGCAGTGTCAGAAGGAAAAGCGGCAATGGCTCTTTCCTGGGGAAATTCCTGCTGCAACCTGTTGCAGCCGTTCTGGCTGATCCCGGTGCTGGAAGTAGCGAAGTTAAAGGTAAGAGATGTAATGGGATATTGTGTGATCTGTCTGATCGCCCTTTTGGTGATCATATCAGCCGGTCTGCTGTTTTTATAATGAATTAAAAAGGAGACCGATACAAATAGAGGAGAAAAAGAGGAGAAAATAATTATGGGAAAACGAATTGTAATTGCACTGGGCGGAAACGCTCTTGGAAAAACGATCTCAGAGCAGGCAGAAGTTGTAAAAGGAACTGCAAAAGCGATCGCAGGCCTGATCCTTGCAGGTCATCAGGTTGTTATTTCACATGGAAATGGACCTCAGGTGGGTATGATCCAGAAGTCTATGACAGCTTTGCATAAGCAGGATCCCGAACATTATGAACTTTGCCCCTTATCTGTGTGTACAGCAATGAGTCAGGGATATATTGGACTGGATCTTCAGAGAGCTTTAAGAAATGAACTGGAAAGATCCGGGATCCGTAAACCTATTACTACCATTCTTACCCAGGTTCAGGTGGATCCGGAAGATGAGGCATATAAAAAGCCTTCTAAACCCATCGGAGCCTATGTAACAGAGGCGGAAGCAGATATTCTGAGAAAAGAAAGAGGTTTTGTGTTTGCACAGGACGCTGGCAGAGGAATCCGCCGCGTAGTTCCTTCACCAAAGCCTGTGGCTATCCTTGAAATGGAGTCTATCCGTGGAATGGTGGAAGAAGGCCAGATCGTGATCGCTTGCGGAGGCGGCGGTGTTCCTGTAGTAAAGAACGAAAACGGAGACTATATTGGCACGGAAGCGATCATAGATAAAGATTTTGCATCTGAAAAACTGGCAGAAGAGCTGGAGGCAGATTATCTGATCATTCTTACAGCAGTAGAAAAAGTGGCGATCGGCTATGGTACACCAAGAGAAAAGTGGCTGGATCATATGAGTGTGAAAGAAGCGGAATTTTATATAGAAGAAGGACAGTTTGCGCCTGGTTCCATGCTTCCAAAGGTAGAGGCAGCAGTTGCTTTTGCAAGATCTGGTAAGGGAAGAAAAGCGCTGATCACGTTGCTTGAAAAAGCAGAAGATGGAATTGAAGGAAAAACTGGAACAGAAATAGAATTGACCTAAAATAAAAACAGGAGGAATGTTTATGTATAATCCAGACCAGCCGGTTTTTGAAGAACAGCCAGAATCTAACATTGAAATTGCATACGGAATAGAAGATGTTCCAAAACCATTGTGGAAAGCAGTGCTTTTTGCTCTGCAGATCACACTGGTAGATTTCACTCCTTTTATGTGGGCTGCCGGTTTTGCGTCTTTAGCGGGGATCGACCAGCCTGATTTTGTACCTACGATGCTTTGTGCCTGCTTTTTCTGTATGGGCATATGCACATTCCTGCAGACGACAGTAGGCAACAGACTTCCTATTGTACAGGGATCATCCTCTGCGCTGATGTCATCTATGGGAAACATAGCAGCTGTTTATGGGCTTCCAGCTGTATGGGGTGCATCACTGGTAGGAGGTCTGATCCAGGCAGTACTTGGAGTTACGAAAACGGTCAGCAGGGTAAGAAAATTCCTTCCGCCGGTAGTTGTGGGATCTGTGGTAACTGCCATAGGTTTTGTGGCAGCAAGGATCGCAGTTCAATGGACTTTTTCCAGACAGGAACCTTTATATCTGGTTCTGGCACTGATCTCATTTTTACTGGCTCTTGTGCTTAAGTTTAAAACAAAGGGAATGATCTCCCAGGGATTTATCCTTACCACGGTTGTGATCGTAGGAGTAGTGATATCTTCTTTTCTGGGCATTTTTGACTGGGAAGCTGTTCACGCAGCTCCGTGGGTCAGGATTCCACGGCTTTTCCCGTTTACAGGTATGCAGGGGCAGCCAGATGCGGCTATTACCATTACAGCGGCAGCTGTGATCGGTGGTTTCAGCGGATATATGGGAGCAATTTTTGAGTCTGTTGGAGATTATGCGGCAACTTGTGCAGCCTGTGATGAAGTTTACAGAGTAAAGCATATTGATAAGGGGATCATGGCCAGCGGTCTGGGATGTATGATTACGGCTTTTTTTGGAGGTCTGCCTTGTACTTCTTATACACAGAATATAGGTATCGTAGCAGCTACCGGTGTAGCTTCCAGACGTGTGACCCAGTTTGCAGGAGGACTTTTCCTGCTTTATGGTTTCTGCCCTAAAATGGCATACATCCTGGCTGGTATCCCAAAGTCAGTGATCGGAGCGGTTTTCCTTATTTCAGCAGCTTCCATCATGTTTTCTGGGATCGATTCCATTGTATCATCTCCAAGAACATTGAGAAATACGCTGGTAGCCGGAATTACCCTTACTTTAGCAGTTATGCTTCCTTACCAGTGTACGTCTACCTATAAAGAGTGGGCAGATGGACTTTCCCCATTTTTAAATATGCTTTGCACTTCACCGGTATTTATTGCTGTATTAAGTGGTGTGGGGTTAAATGTTTTGTTGAATATTATTTTAAAAGAATCATAAGACTATCCTTTGATCAAATAAGGGCTGCGGATCAACTTTCCGCAGCCCTTAAAAAGTTCCTTATTTAATTCTGGATCTTCAGATCTTTTATGAATTTCTATGGATTAGAAATCAACTTCCTCATCATAGTAGCAGCACTTAAGCAGCTTAGCCATCTGATCTGGGTTGATGCTTCTTGGGTTGGAGCCGGTGCAGGCATCGCCTACTGCCAGTTCTGCAACCTTAGGCAGTTTCTCCATGAATTCTTTCTCATCGATGATTCCGCCTTCATAGTATTTGATACAGGTAGGAATATCCAGATCCTTGTTCATCTCGCGGATCCTTGCGATCAGAGCGTCTACCAGTTCTTCATCAGTATTTCCTGGCAGGTTGATGAACTTAGCGATCTTAGCGTATCTTGCAGCTGCTTCAGGTTCTTTTGCGTTGTATTTAATAACCTTTGGCAGGTACATTGCGTTAGCACATCCATGAACGATATGTCCGCCGGAGTAAGCAGCACCAGTCTTATGTGCCATAGAGTGAACGATACCTAATAATGCATTGGAGAATGCCATACCAGCTAAGCACTGAGCGTCATGCATCTTAGCGCGGGCATCCAGGTCACCATTGTAGGAAGCAACCAGGTATTCGTTGATCATTTCGATAGCATGCAGTGCTAACGGATCGGTGTATTCGCAGTGCAGTGTGGAAACATAAGCCTCGATCGCATGAGTCATAGCATCCATACCAGTATGTGCGGTCAGCTTCTTAGGCATAGTAGCTGCTAAAGCCGGGTCAACGATAGCAACATCTGGTGTGATGTTGAAGTCAGCCAGAGGATATTTGATTCCCTTAGCATAATCTGTGATTACAGAGAATGCAGTAACTTCGGTAGCTGTACCAGAGGTAGAGGAGATAGCACAGAATTTAGCTTTTGTACGCAGTGTTGGGAAGCTGAATGGTGTGATCAGGTCTTCAAACTTGGTATCAGGATACTCATAGAATACCCACATAGCCTTTGCAGCATCGATTGGTGAACCACCACCTACAGCTACGATCCAGTCAGGTTTGAATTCCTGCATAGCTTTTGCACCCTTCATAACGGTCTCTACAGAAGGATCTGGCTCAACGCCTTCAAATAACTGAACTTCCATTCCTGCTTCTTTTAAGTAAGCTTCTACTTTATCCAGGAAACCGAAACGCTTCATGGAGCCGCCGCCTACAACAACAATGGCTTTCTTGCCAGGCAGTGTCTTTAAGGACTCCAGTGCATCTTTTCCATGGTATAAATCTCTTGGTAATGTGAATCTCATAATTATGACCTCCTAAAAATATAGTTGTGTGATTGACTATATGTATCTGTTCGTTATTTCTTTAACAGCTATATAGTAGCACATTGATAAAAGCTTGACTAGATGCAAAAATGGAATAATAGTATTCCTGTAAGTATATCACTGGTTAATGAGAAGAAAATTGTGAAATGTGAATAAAAATATAAAGCAGAAAGAAAAAAATACTCAGTAACAGAAAAATAAACGAAAAAATGGCCAGCTCTGTTACTGAGAATATTGTTATTTTCAAGACGATATTTTAAGACCTGATAAAAATGGTCTTACAAAACAGAGCAGCCAGTTAGTCAGACAGCTGGCTGATGGTGCGGCCCAGCCACTGGGTCAGTTCTGTTTCTGCTTTGGACAGGCGGTAGTTGCTGCGACAGACTAAAAAGGTCCTTGAATACATTATCCGGGCGGGTACATTCTCTCTGGATCAGTTTTGCTTCTGTAAGGGTGCTGTACGGAACAGGAGAAGTCCACATATAGGCACCTGGAAGATGGCGGAGAAATTCATACTGGCTGCCCCGGTCATAAATATAAATGGTATGGCGGGGATCACTGTCCGGAAAGGACACAGTCAGTATTTTCCGGGGTAAAAGAAGGATACTGGATATCTCCCTGAAGCAGTTCTACGGACTGGGAAAAATCAAGGTGGTCTAAAAGGCTCCTTTCCTGC
>ENA-OQDL01000942-OQDL01000942.1-human-gut-metagenome-genome-assembly--contig:-NODE-942-length-16144-cov-3.157770_pt1 | contig 16144 bp, 18 predicted proteins | sample MGYA00242782_ERZ504609 | MGnify/ENA primary metagenome ERZ504609 (study PRJEB26092, sample SAMD00036320) | human gut metagenome | host: Homo sapiens | study: EMG produced TPA metagenomics assembly of... | reverse complement strand
TCACCGTACAGGTATTGATGATATACACATCTGCACCTTCCTGAAACGGCACGATCTCATATCCGTGCTTTTCCAGCAGTTCCTGCATGGCTTCCGTCTCATACGCATTCACTTTGCACCCGAGATTTATGCAATGCTACTTTTCTCATGTATCTGTTCCTTTCTTTTTTTACACATTGTTGTAAACTTCTAACGAAAATCTTCTGAATTCTTTGGCAATTTGTTTCTTGACATTTTCTTCGTCTGACTCTTAATATATCTATAGAACAAGAAATGAATCAAGGAGGGTATTCCAATGAAAACAGTAAAAATTTCTTTAAATTCAATTGACAAAGTAAAATCATTTGTAAATGACATCACAAAATTTGATTATGATTTTGATCTTGTATCCGGAAGATATGTCATCGATGCAAAATCAATCATGGGAATCTTCAGCTTAGATCTTTCTAAACCGATCGATCTGAACATCCACGCTGATGATAATGTAGATGAGATCATGACTATGTTAAAACCATATCTTTGTGACTAATCAGTAATCAAAAAGTAAATGATCTACTTAGAGAAAGGGCTGACCTGTTTAAGGGTTCAGCCCTCTTTTTTTATTTTACTTCAATGACCTCAACAGTCTCGATCGCCTGCTTCATCAGCTCATCAATCTTTTCATTCAGGTTCTCTTCCGAACGTCGGATCACATCAATATTTGGCTTTGTTACCGGATGTTTTGCCACGAAGATCGTACAGCAGTCTTCGAATGGCTGGATGGATGTCTCGTAAGTATCGATCTTCTCTGATACATCCACGATCTCCTGCTTGTCAAATCCGATCAGCGGACGGTAAACCGGCATCGTACATACATCATTGGTTGCTGCAAGACTCTGCATGTCTGACTTGCCACCTGTCCGATACTCTCGCCTGTGATCATACCTAAGCATCCATCTTCTTTTGCAAAATGCTCTGCAATACGCATCATATATCTTCTCATAATGATCGTCAGTTCATCGTGCGGGCACTGGTCATAGATATAAAGCTGGATGTCAGTAAAGTTAACTACGTGAAGCTTGATTGGTCCGGAATATTTTGCTACCTTCTTCGCAAGATCCACAACTTTCTGTTTTGCACGCTCACTTGTATACGGCGGTGCGTGGAAATAGGTTGCTTCAAGACTCACACCACGTTTTGATACCATATATCCCGCAACCGGGCTGTCAATACCACCGGATAACAGCAGCATCGCCGAACCATTCGTTCCAACCGGCATTCCGCCTGCTCCCGGGATGATCTGTGAATACACGTAAATCTCATTTCTTACTTCTACATTGACCATGACATCCGGATGATGCACATCAACTTTGATTCCACTCTCCGGAAATGCATACAAAATAGCCTCTCCAAGGTCACGGCTGATCTCCATAGAATTCAATGGGTACGACTTCTTTGCACGTCTGGATTCTACTTTGAATGTGAAGTTCTTATCCGGATACATCTCATCCATATATGCCACAACGTCTTTCTTCAGTTCCTCAAATCCTTTATCCTCCATACGGACAACCGGACAGATTCCGACCAGACCAAATACCTTTTTCAGATGTTCTACCGTCTCATCATAATCGTAATCTCCTTCACAGTCCACATAGATTCTCGCCTGTGACTTATGCACATCAAACTGTCCGTCCACATCCTTTAATGCATAGCGCACCTGACGTACCAGTGCATCCTCGAACAGATGACGGTTCTTTCCCTTAATTCCAATCTCTCCATATTTTAATAAAAATGTATGAAATCTCATCTTCTGATTCCTTTCCTGATTTCTTTCTCTTTTATCGTGATCTACTTAATGTCTGGTATATCTTCTAAGCATCGGTACTATATTATATAGTGCATCGAGCGTATAGTCAATCTCTTCCATCGTAGTAAATTCTGACATACTGAACCTGAGGGTCGCATCCAGGAACTCCTGCCTTGCGCCGATTCCCTTTAACACACCGCTGATCTGTGGATGATTGGATGCACATGCCGAACCGGATGATACATAGATTCCTTTATCTTCCAGCGCATGCAACAATACTTCACTCCGGATACCTGCGATTCCTACACTGATAATATGTGGTGCCGATGTCTCATCATATAATCCGTGGATCGTCGTATTCTCAATTTTTTCCACGCCTTCGATGAAATGCTGCTTTAGCATCCTCATCTTCTCTACCTTCTTATCCAGGTTGTCGTAAATCGTCTTTGCTGCCAGGGAAAGTCCTGCGATTCCCGGTACATTTTCTGTTCCGGAACGCATATCATGCTGCTGGCCGCCTCCATAAACGATCGGACGGATCTTTACATTTTCACCGATGTATAAAGCACCCACACCCTTCGGTCCGTGGATCTTATGACCACTGACGGAACACATATCTACCTTAAGTTTCTTCGGGTAAATCTTATATTTTCCAAATCCCTGTACCGCATCGACATGGAATAAAATATCTTTATTATATGCCTTTACGATACTTGCCGCTTCCTGGATCGGCTGGACAGAACCTACCTCGTTATTCACATACATGATCGATACCAGAATCGTATCTTCACACAGTGCTTCCTGCAGTGCATCCAGACGGATCCTTCCATACTGATCTACCGGAAGATAGGTTACACGGAATCCTTCTTCCTCTTCCAGAAAACGCATGGTATTAATGATCGCCGGATGTTCAATCGATGACGTGATCAGGTGGTTGCCTGCACGCTTGTTCGCCCTTGCTGCACCGATCAATGCCATATTGTCACTTTCGGTACCGCCGGAAGTAAAATACACTTCCTTTTCCTGTACTTTCCATAGTCTTGCAAATGTCTCTTTTGCTTCTTTTATATATTTTTCTGCTTCCACACCCTTGTTATGCATGGAAGACGGATTGCCATAGTCTTCACACATAACCTTCTGCACCAGTTCCCCGACGCTTCGATATGCCATGGTGGTCGCCGAATTATCCAGATATACTTCCTTCATTTCTTCACTTCCTGTACTCTTCATTCTTAGTATTAGATTATGTCTCTACCCTTCCAGATGGAACATCAGAACCGAAAGCATTGTAAGTCCGGCCGTCTCTGTACGGAGGATTCTCTTTCCAAGTGTCAGCGGCTCTGCCCCGGCTTTCACAGCCTGTTCTACTTCTTCTTTCTCAAAGCCGCCTTCCGGTCCGATAAAGATGCCGACCGACTGCCCCGGCCGGATCTCTGCAATGATCTGCTTCGTCTCTTCCATGCCTTCTGCCAGTTCATACGGGATCAGGACAACATCCAGTTCCTCTGCACACTTCAGGGCCTGTGCATAGGTACACACTTCTCCTACTGCCGGGATAATGCCTCTTCCTGCCTGCTTTGCCTGCACTGACTGCGATCTGCTGCCAGCGTTCGACCTTCCTTTTTTGCTTTCTTTGCATCCAACTTTACTACTGCACGCTTCGTTGCCACCGGAATCACCTGGTATACACCCAGTTCCACCGCTTTCTGCACGATCAGTTCCATCTTGTCCTGTTTTGGGAGTCCCTGAAACAGATAGATTTTTGACGGAAGTTCGCTCTCATCCTTCTTTTTCTCCAGAATCTTAAGTACCGCCATGTCTTCTTCGTAAGATTCCACCACACACACATAGAGCCACCCGTCACCGTCCCCAATGGTCAGTTCCTCGCCGGTCTTCATACGGAGCACATTCTTCATATGATTGACGTCACTGCCTTCTACATAGATTTTTTCTTCCCTCACCTGTTCCGGTGATACAAAAAAATGCTGCATATCAGATCCTCTAATTCTTTCTTGCTGTTACAGATACCCACTCACCCTGGTGATTGACTTCCAGGACTTCCAGACCTGCCTCCTTCACAGCTTCTACTACCACATCTTCTTTGTCTTCGATGATTCCACTCGTGATATAGATACCGCCCTTTTTCATCTGATGAATGATCACAGGTGTCAGCGGCACCAGTACATCTGCCAGAATATTTGCTGCTACAATATCATATTTTTCATATCCCACCTTGTCCTGTACTGCTTTATCATCAATGATGTTACCGATCATGACTTCATACTGATCTCTGCTGATTCCGTTATTGTCCATATTCTCATATGTTGCATCGATCGCACACGGATCCAGATCCGTTCCTACGGAATGCTTTGCGCCGAACTTCAATGCCAGCATTCCAAGGATTCCGCTTCCACATCCTACATCTAAGATTTCTGTATCCTCTGTCACATATTTCTTAAGCTGACGGATGCAGAGCTGTGTTGTCTCATGCATACCGGTTCCGAATGCTGTACCCGGATCGATATGGATCACCATCTTGTCACTGTCCTTCGCCTCGACATTTTCCCATGAAGGAATGACAAGAATGTCATCAATATAGAACTGATGGAAATACTGTTTCCAGTTATTCACCCAGTCTACATCCTCTGTCTGTGATTCTTCAATCGTACATTCCCCTACATTCAGGTAACTTCTCATCTCTTCCAATTCCTGTCTGACTTTCAGTAACAGTTCCTGTTTGTCTACATCTTCGTCCAGATAGAATGTCAGATATGCACATCCATCATCTTCCGGTATATCCGGCAGGATGTCTACGAACATCTGCTCTTTGTCAGACTGGGTGAGCGGTATCTTGTCCTCGATCTGCACTCCCTCGATTCCAAGATCAGCAAGCATGCTGCTGACAATATCTTCTGCCTCTGTCGTCGTCTTCAGGCGAAACTGATTCCATTTCATATATATTCTCCTTTATGTCATCTTATATTTTTACGTTCATTCATCGTATATGCTGCTCTTATATGCGTTATATCCGCAATCCTCCCAGTATCCATATACATTGTTTATTCTAACACCTGTGCCGTTTAAAGTAAATGTACTTCTTTTGTTAAAACTCCGTTAAGAAATTAACGTATTCTGTTCAGACCGTGTTAAGAAGCCCTTTCTTCTCTTTCACTGCCTTGCCAAAATGCATATAATGTATCCGGAAGCAAAATTCCATATCATATTTACACAAAAGCTGCCACATTGGGTTCTTTGAAATCTCCCGGCGGCGAACATCAGCAAGGAGGACTTTTTTATGAATATTGGTATTTTAATTCTTATGATCATCGGCGGAGGTGTCGGCGTACTGTCATCTCTTTATATCGCACTTAGTTTTCCGGCAGTCATTGTCTGGAAGATCTACCGGAAAATCCGCTATGGATATAAGCTTACATATTAGTTATATGAACTACTATTTTATGACAGTGTTCAGATCCTGTTCGATCTCATCCATTTCGGACAGGATCTCTTCCTGCTGTTTGTCGAACAACAATTTCTTATTGTACTGATAATACTTGTCACAGTCATTTTCCTTTAAGAACTGGATACTGTAATAATTCGTGTTAAGTTCGGTCACGAAAGAGACCATCTCCTGACTGTCTCCAAATGCAGCTTCCATGAAATCAAATGCGTGTTCCAGCGCAGCAAGTGTATGCTCTGTCAGTTCTTCCCGCCCTGCCACTTCATTGCCAAACAATTCCTTTACACGTTCAAATGCTGCTTCTCCGTCCAGATGTTCCTCTTTCGTAAGCTGTTCATAGGATTCCAGCGTATCCAGTACCTGTTTGCGTACATGATCTTCCTGCTTTGTCATCTGCTCTTCTTTCCGGAGTTTTTCGTACTTGTCCCTCGCTTCACAGACTACAAGATCGATCTGCAGATTGGATCTTAATAACTTCAGATATTCATAATAAGATCGTCACAAACCGGTCTTTCAGGAAATAATCTTTAAAGCAGGTTCCCAGTCTTCCGATCAGCATGTTAACTACACTGAGACGCTCATCAAATGCTGCATACTGCAGTCTTTCCAAGGTGTCCTTTGTGTAGACACCTTCAATGATCTTCTCAAGTCCGTAATCTTTCTTGTATTTTCTGTACAGTTCCAGATAATTTGCAAAATCCTTTGCAATCTTCCAGTGCTGAATGTACTGATGAACGACCTCTCTGTCTGCTTTCTTTCCCAGCTTCTCATATGTCTTCAGAAGCTGGGAGAGATCTTCCCATCCTCTGGCCGTTGCAAAGACTCTTCCGTCTACTGTCGTCTCCATGCGATAGAAATAATCTCTGCGGATTTCCAGATATGCAAGGATTGCCGGATGGATATCTGCCTGATATGCGTATTCTTTCCAGACATCATAGTTCACATCCACATCGATCTTCTTGATACGATCGAGCGTCACCACATCAAAATCGCGAACCGACTTATTATATTCCGGCGGATTGCCTGCCGCCACGATGATCCAGCCTTCCGGGATCTTCTGATTGCCGAACATCTTACACTGCAAGAACTGCAACATCGTCGGTGCCAGCGTCTCTGACACACAGTTGATCTCATCGATGAAGAGAATTCCTTCTTTTAATCCGGTCTCTTCCATCTTATCGTATATTGAGGCAATAATCTCACTCATCGTATATTCGGTAACGGAATATTCTTTTCCGCTATATACTTTTTTTTCAATAAATGGCAGTCCCACCGCACTCTGTCTGGTGTGGTGCGTAATCGTATATGCCACAAGCGCCACTTTACACTCTTTCGCCACCTGCTCCATCACCTGGGTCTTTCCGATTCCCGGAGGCCCCATCAAAAGAATCGGTCTCTGTCTGATCTGTGGAATCATATAATCCCCAAACTCATCTTTGGCAAGATATGCCTCGATAGAATCTTTGATTTCTTTCTTTGCTCGCTTTATATCCATTTATTTTCTTTCCTCCATGTATTTCAACATTTCCTTAAAAGTCCTGCCCTTCTTCCAGAATGATCTTGATCGCCCATGGCGGGACATCCACGTCCTCATATTCTTCCTCCATGAACACAAATGCTGTCTCGTAGACTGGGCGCTTCGCCGGATAGATTCCACGTCCGTCCGTAAAATAGATCATCCCCCGCAGATGTTCAAATGCATGCTGCCGGATCATTTCGTCCACATAGGCAAATGCCGGGCGGAAATCCGTTCCGCCTTCGCCTTTTAATTCTAACTTCTCCATATAAGATTTCAATTCTTCCTCACAGGTGATCTTCTGATCCGTCTGGATCTGGTCATCACACTGTATGATATGAATATTCACCTTTCGGAAAAAGCTGTCATTCTCACTCAGCACACCATATGTCTCTTCCAGGAACTTTTTCACCAGTTCCCCGGAGCACGACATTGATGTATCGATCACAATCACAAATTCTTCAACCTTCTGGACTTCCTTCCACTCCTGCGGCTCGATCAATGGCATATTCCCATACAACGACAAACCATAGCTGTAGAAATTATAGTCAAAAGAATCCGGATCTACCGTCATCTCTTCTTTTAAAACCGAAAACTTCCGTAAGAATTCCCGGTAATCCATCCGTTCCCGGTTCTCAACCTTCACCTGATCGATCAGACTGCCCGAACTTTCCGATGCTTCGTTGGAAAATGTCTCCATCTCCGTCTCCATACGTTCGCTGATGTCCTGCCACTGATTCTCGATCTGGCTCTGCTTCTTCTTATCCTCATCTTTCGGCCAGTAGCTGTGATCGTCCACACGGAAGTCTGACTCTAACTGTCCAAGCTTCGTTTCCGAGAATTCTTCTTTCTTCAGCACTTCATATACCCGTTCTGCCGTCAGTGTTTTCATTTCCTTCTTCAGCATCCGGTACATCTCTCTTCTCGGAAGAGACCTGGCCTTCATCACACAGCGGTACTGAAGCCCGTCGATGATGGATTCTGCCACAATGTCGCAGGCCAGATGATAAATCCGCTCTTCTCTTCCCTTTCTCCGGAGCATATGCCGGAAGATACCATGCAGTACCAGATGCAGATAGATCCGGTTCACCATAACGCGGTCTTCCCGGAACAATCCCCCCAGATACTGCGGATCATAATAAAGGTACAGTCCATCCGTTCCCATGCCGTCCGCACCAGTATCCGGTATAAATGGCATGCACGACAATGCAACGTCCAGGAAACGCATCTTCATATAAAGCTCATTTCTTGCCGTGATCAGGATCTTTCGACTGACAGACTCCATACGCTCCTGCATGGCAGTTGACTGTGACACAGCCTCTGGTTCTGTTGTTGCTTTCTTTATTTCTTCATTTTTTATACGTCTCTTCGTATCTGCCATATGATTTTCCGCTTTTTCTCCTTACAATTCAAACGTCTTTTTCTTCTTCGGGAACAGCTCTTTTCTGACATCCATAAGCACACTCAGACTTTCCGTCCTGTTCCCCTCTGCCGCTACATCCATACCTTTCTGTAAAGACGGTTCACTCCACAGCTTCTTCTGCTCCAGGAACCGGATTCCTTCTATATCTTCTCTCTTTACCAGATACGCTGCCACCGTTTCCATATGCTCCCGTATGTATGTTTTGTAGACATTTTTGTTCTTCTCCGACAATTCCTCCGGGAAACGCAGACGGTCCAGTGCAAGCTCCACCGCCGTCTCTTCTGTATCCTCCGCAACCGTATGATAGAACATCTCATCATATTTCTTATAATCTAATTCCCGGTTATAAAAGCACTGGCGGTAGTATCCTCCCGCACCATGATGGTGTGTCTCAAGAATCCTTGCCGGGGTGTTCTCAACCGCCTCTTCATAGTGTTCCGGAAATAGAATCCGGACTTCCCGCAACCATTCATCTGTACTGTTTTTTTCTGCGCAACATCTCCAACTGTATCCGTATAAGCTTACACGGATCTGATAACGCATCTCTTCTACAATAGATTTCAGACAGCTCTTCTTGCCCTCACGGAAATATATCTCCACTTCTTCCAGACGACAACCCGTCAATGCACCGCCACCCATATCGAGCAGTTGATTCCCCAGAATCAGTTTTTTCAGGTTCCTGCACCGATAGAATGCGTAACGACCGACTTCTTTTAACGCTTCCGGCAGCCAGATCTCTTCCACTTCCAGATTCCTGGCAAATGCATAATCATCCAATGCAGTCACAGTTTCTCCTTCTATCTCATCCGGCAGAACCACACAACTGTCCGCTCCGTAATATTCGGTGATCATCATACCCTTCGCCGTCATTTTATATCTGATCTTTGCAGTGACCATATTGTCCTGCTTTTTATTCTTTACATGTTCACTTATTTTTGCATTCATATTCCATTCATTTCCGTCCATTTTTCTTTCTTCCCTATACTACTATGATTCCCTGCTATTTGCAAGGCAGGTCATAACTTTGTATTCGCTGCATATATATGAACAAATGATTCTTGCGGAGTTCTTATGTCCCGATTACATAATTACAAACCATTGATCCTCTTATTCTTCTTTTCATTCTGTTTCTTTGCAGGCGGACAGATTGCCCGGATCTTTCCGCCTACGTCTGTCAGAACAGATGATAAAAGTTCATCCGGTAATGCAGCTTCCTCCGGCACAGTTCCGACAGCCTCGACTTCCGGCAATCCCCTCTCCACGATTCTGCCGGCTGCCGAAAACTGGGGTCTCAGCTTTCAGGAGGAAGGCAAAGTTCCTGTCGGTAATGCATCTTTCGATGAGCTTCAGCAATATCACGCCTACTATGCACAAAAGACGGATAAAAAAGTCATCATCTCACTTTTGACTGCGGCTATGAAAACGGAAATACACCGGCTATCTTGAATGCTTTAAAACGGCACAACGTTCAAGCCACATTTTTTGTTGTCGGAAACTTTCTGCGTGATAATCCGGAGCTGGTAAAGCAGATGTTAAAAGAAGGTCATACCATCGGCAACCATACTTTCCATCACCCCGACATGTCCCAGATTGCAACAAAGGAGACATTTTCCAGAGAACTTAAGAGTGTAGAAGTTCTGTATAAAGATATCACAGGCAAATCCATGACCCGCTTCTACCGGCCGCCACAGGGAAAATACAGTACTGAAAATCTGCAGATGGCAAAAGACATGGGGTATCATACCTTCTTCTGGAGTCTTGCCTACGTTGACTGGCTGGCCGACGCGCAGCCATCCAAAGAAGAAGCCTTTGACAAGCTTCTCGGACGGATCCATCCGGGTGCCATCGTGCTGCTGCATAACACCTCCAGAACCAATGGCGAGATTCTGGATGAGCTGCATTGCAAAGTGGGAGGAGATGGGGTATACATTTTCTACACTCAAAAAGCTTGTCAGGAACACTTGAAAATAAAAAACAAACCGGTTTGCTTCCATCAATTCTTTCTGATTTCTGCAAACCGGTTCATTCTATTCATCCTATTTTAATCGAGATCAATCACATCCATTTTGAATGTATCATCCATCTCCGCATGACTTCTTCTCTTTTCCGGATGATTACTCAAAAGATCTGCTGTCGCATCAAACAGATCGTCATCATCATAATCTGCTCCGAACAGATCATAATCATCATCTTCTGAATAATAACCTTCAAAGTTGTCAAATGCTTCTTCATCCAGAGGTGTAAATGCTTCAAAATCATTGGTATCCTCCAGATTGATCTTCTTAACAGGTTTACGGATTGCCGGACCTGTCTCGTCTAAGGCACGGACACCTTTGGATGGTTTCTTTTCTCTTTCAGGTTCTGTACGCCTTGCTGGCTTTTTCTGCCTTGCTGATTGTTTCTTAGCAGGCTTGTGCTCCATTGCTTTTGCAATATTTTCTGTCACCCATGGATCCTCATCATCGAAATCATCCTCATAATCTTCAAATTCGTCTTCTCCATAGTCAAATCTTGACGTTTTCTTTACAGCTACTGGTTTTTTAGCTGTCTTTTTATTTTTCTTCTTCTCTTTATTTACTTTTTTCGCAGCTTTTTTCTGAATCTTCTTCTCTGCTTCTTCCTCATCCATATCAATTCCATATTCGTCATACAGATCATCTAATTCAAGATCTCTATAATGAAGTTTTACAGAAGTAATAATTACTACGATCAGCAGTACTGCAAAAAGAACAAGTGCAATAATTACTACGATATCCAAAAAACTATCTACAAAATTTAAAATTTTTCCCCAGATTCCTTTTCCGTTATTGACAGTAGAATCTGACGTTGAAGATGTTCCTGATGATGGCGAATATTTCTGGTACGTACCATCTGTTGTATCATAACGGTATGTTGTCTTTTCTCCATCCGAATTCATCGCATAGACAATATAATATTCCGCATTCTTTGTATCCTGCCATGTATCAAACTCTTTTCCGTTTAATGTAAGTGATGTCTTCTGATACTGGCTTGGCAATGAGATATTTCCGTCATCAGCCAAAGGAATAATATATCTGCCCTTTGCAACCTCTATTACTTCAAGCGGAGAGAAGTTCCCGGTATCACTGTCATACAGATAAAAATCCGCATCTCCTCCGTTTTCAGGCGTAAGATACATTGCAAGTGCACCACTTGATTCCTGCTTAATAATCTGATGATCTGTTCCTTCAAATTTCAACGCATCTCTTACAAAACCATCAGGAATAATCGTATCCGAAAAATCATCTGTTACGATATATTTTGATTTTCCAATCTTAGCCTCTGTTCCACCAGCAGCCGAACTGGTATCTTCTTCCTGAATCAGCGATTTATCGCCTTCTGCTATGCTGACAGATGAAGAACCTGACGTAATCTCCAATGCAACTCCATTGCTATCAATTCCATCAACCTTAGCAACTTCTACCGATGTTGTTCCCTCATCCAATGCCTGGAATTTTTAAATTGAATTCCATCGTTGTTCCGGCATTTTCATCATTTCTTGATATTGTAATTGTTCCGTCTCCACCTGTAGCATCATCACCGCTGATGAAGCGCAGCTTTGTTTTATCATAGCTTAATGTTGCCTGAATTGTATTTAACGCTTTCGCAGATGAAACCTTTGCCGTTACATCTACCTCTGCTCCGACACTGGTCTGCGGATCAGAAAATCTGAATTCTGCTGCGGTTGCACTTGCCACACATGTCATTTCCAACACACAACATACACATCAAAAGAAATGATACAATTATTTTTTTGACTTTTTTCATGAATAATACCCCTTTTTCTATCTTTATGGTGTTCTACTCTGTGGTACCTTCGCCGCCAGTTGATTCTCCGCCTGTCCCGGTTGAAGTATCTCCCGTTGATGTACCATTTCCTGTCGTTCCTGTACTTCCTGTTGTTCCGCTTCCTGTTCCGGTTGATGTACCACTTCCCGTACTTGTTCCAGTTGTGCTTCCGGTTGTACTTCCCGTTGTCCCTGTACTTCCCGAAGTACCACTGTTACCACTCGTTCCCGATCTGTACGAAGTGCTTCCGGTTGTTCCTGTACTTCCCGAACTGTTCTTTGTTGTTCCACTGTTTCCGGAATATGTCTCTTCCGGCTGTTGCATAAACTCCTGCGTTGATTCGTCTGTATCCGCATCTCTGTTTCCGGCTTTTTTCTCTATCTTTGCACTGATACCCGATACTGTGGAAGACACATCATAATTATCACTTTTTCCATAGAAGAAACTATGCAGCTGCTTTACATTACTTTCCATTGTAACCGGAATAACAACGCTTCCTACATTTCCCAATGTATCGGTTGTCTTATCAAATGGGAACCCTGTTGTTTCTCCCAGTTCATAATCAAACGCATCTTTCGCATATTCAAGGATTTCTGTCATTGTGAAGTTTGTCGAAACCTCCGGAAAGACCTTATCAATAATCTTATTCAACTGTGCCGGTGATGCCTGTTGCAGCTTCTCTACAACTTTCTGCAGAACCGCCCGCTGCCTTTCTGCACGTCTGAAATCATCTCCGGCCGTGTATCTGATTCTGGCATATGCAGTTGCCTGCACACCATTCAGAGTCTGTGTTCCCGGTTCTGTAACTCCCGGAGACAGCTTTCCGGTCACCTTCATAATTTCCTGAACATAACCACAGATGTACGGTACTTCATCTTCCTGCACGTCAATATCAATTCCGCCCACAGAATCTACAATATCTATCATCGAGTTAAAATTCACCGTTACATAATGTTCAATATTCATATCCAGATTCTTATTCAACACTGAAAGAGCACCTTCCGGACCACCATATGAATACGCTGCATTGATTTTATTCAATGTTCCATCTTCCTGCTCTGACAATGTGTCTCTATATATCGATGCAATTTTCACCTTCATTGTCTTCTTATTCAGGCTTGCAATCATTATTGTATCACTTCTGGTTCCTTTATCCAGATCATTGTCTCTTGAATCCACACCAAACAATGCAACGTTCAGATATCCGCTTCCTCTTTTTTTGGCTTCCTTTGAAACGCTTAATTTATCTGTATCTAACTTTACTGTATTGATCTTCGAAAGTTTACTGGCTACAATGACAGCTCCAATCGCTGCTACCGTTACCAATGTTCCTCCAAGAATGGCTCCAATCTTCTTACCCAAAGACCAGGATGCAAAACCCCTTGTTTTCGACCTTCGTCCCCGTCTTTTATATCTTTTTTTATCTTTTGCCATTACTTTTTATATCCTTTCTTCAGCCGTAGCTTATCATATCATATCTATATTACCTTAAAAATATGACAAACTTCAATCAAAAATAAAGCTTTTCGTCTACTTTTCCCAGTAACCCGGACTCATCGAACACCATTTAACGACTTTATCCGGCAATTTTTTATACATTTTCCCCATCCGGTAACCAATGTACTTACACCCACTTTGATAAACCAGTTTGGGAACCAGATGTATTTTCCGCCGTTTTACCAAATGAGCGGCTGTCTGCTTCACCAGTTTTATTCCTTCGCTTTCAGACTTTATACCCTCAAATACTTCCGGATGTTCTGCCTGTGACACAGCCATATCAAAATTGCGGTGAAACTGCTGCATCCCTGTATAATTATGCGAGTGAATCACTCTCGCTTCAGCCACATAAGCGACCTTATATCCGGCATTTATCATATGACCGGCCAATATCATATCCTCATTAAATATTGTTTTCTTGCAGAATCCACCTGCTTTTTCATAAATATTCCGTTTATATGCCGCACAAACGTTAGAACAGAAGAATGTTTTAATGCCCATTTCCTGTAAATCTTCCTTACTTTTTATCCGGCTGTTTTCCGGGTAATTGAATTTTCTGGTATATTTTTCTATATAATTACAATCAGATGCTGCAAGCTGACGTGCATACGCCGCCCCGGTCATTTCATCTTCTTCCAGTACTTTCACCAGATTTCCAATCACATATTCATCTGCTGGCACTGCATCCTGTGTCATAAATACAACAATTTCCGCCTTTGACATCTGCATTCCCATATCCCGTGTTGCGCCATGATCAAATTCCCGGCGTTCTATATGGGATACTTTTACCTTTTCCATCTGCTCTACTTCTTTCGGAAACCTTCCGGCCTTTGTATTGATCACAAAAATAGTGCCGATCGGATATTCCTGTTCCTGAAGTTTTTTCACAAGTCTGCTAAATTTTTCATCTGGTCTGTATGATGGTATCACCACATCTACAGAAGTCTGATCGTTATTCATCTTTTCTTTTTCATCCTCTATTTCTTATCATATCCTACATAGCAATAAATCATCCCTGTAATGATCAGCCAGAACCATGTCGCAGGACTGCTGAACCATGTTGTAAAAAATGCAAGAGCCAGATACACTGCAATCTGTCCATAAAAAAGATATACAACCGGGTTATCACTTTTTTTAATAATATCAATAATGACCTTTGCCACAACACCAATAAGCAAAGCTATCACAAATACTCCAATGACTCCAAAATCATAATAAGCATCATAAAACATTGTAAGCGTTGTCAATTCGGTACTGGTCAGATAGACCGTTGCCGGAACCAGATTTGGCATTACAAATTTCAATCCCGTTAATGACACAAACGGGAATAACATCCGCAGGCCATAAGAAAATTTCGGCAGATTTTTCACCAGACAGTCAAAATTATCGTAGTTATTAGCAATATAGATATACGGCTGGGTCAGAAACACCGGCATATGTGTATATTTCATTTTAAATACATTGTTCAAATATATCGCATCCCGCTTCTGTGACAATGTAATCACCACATACGCTGCACAAACCACAAGGCCAAGAAGAACCAAGGTACTTTTCCGCATATTTTTATTTACCAGTATATAAATGACTGCTGCCACACCTATTTCAAACAGAAACTGAAATCTCGATACATAGAGAAACGGAACTGCAAATGCCACTATATTTGCAATAAGATCGCTCCATTACGCCACTTACTTTCCTCAGAATCGAGTTTTTTTCCAAAGCACCGTAAGTCCCGGTATCAGGATACAACTGATTGCACAATAATGAAGATAATGTAAAGCCGACATTCTGAAATAAGAATACGAATAAGGTTCGTCTGAAAAAACCGGAATATAACCGATCCGGATAATTTCGATTACAAAACATCCGGCCGACACAACCAGCAGCAACATAATACATCGAAAAAGCCTGTCTGCCTTTTTTTATTTTTTTCAGGTTCTTTTCCCTCTACCCTGCTATACTTTCTTCCCCATTCATATCCTATTCCAAAAGCTATATATATCACAAAAAAGCTCAACCAGGTTATATAGCTCCATGTATCCTGTAATGTACTGAGTTTCAGACAGCTGATTCCCTGGCCCCCTACCCAGGCAAGTGTAAACAGAGCCCTCAGTTCCACAAAGCTTCCACTTTCCCTTACCCAGTGAACATACAAATAAACAGCTTCCACAATCAGAATAATTCCCGAAGCATAATACCATTTTGCCAGTGACGCTATGTAACTGACAAAAAAGCTCAGCATATAAGTTCCATATTCTAAAATAATTTTATTCCGTTCCCTCATTCAGACTGTCTCCTTTAAACGTAGACTCCATTGCATCTGTATTATCTGCTGTTATATCCGTCAGATAAACAATGTCACTGTCAATCTCTTTTACTTTGTCTGATGCCTCATAAGAATCATCATTAAACAGTTCCTGATGTAATTGCTTTACATTCTGTTCCAAATCCGATTGGAATGACAAAAGATACACCGCGATGATTCTTCACTGTTTCACTGGTTGTTACCTGATATGGGAATCCATTTGTTGACACCAGATTATAATTCAGTGCATTCGCTGCAAATCCCAGAATCTGTTTTGAAGAAAACCTTGTCGAAATCATCGGAAATACTTCATTTACTATTTTATTTAAATGTAATGAAATTTCGCTTTC
>ENA-OQDL01000941-OQDL01000941.1-human-gut-metagenome-genome-assembly--contig:-NODE-941-length-16172-cov-3.034403_pt1 | contig 16172 bp, 17 predicted proteins | sample MGYA00242782_ERZ504609 | MGnify/ENA primary metagenome ERZ504609 (study PRJEB26092, sample SAMD00036320) | human gut metagenome | host: Homo sapiens | study: EMG produced TPA metagenomics assembly of... | reverse complement strand
CGTAAATTTCGCTCCATGCCATCCAGAGTAGATGCACAGAAGCGGCAGCCCATACGACAGCCCACCTGGGAAGAAATACATACAGAATTCCCGTGGTGATACTGCATCCACACGCTTTCGATCACATTGCCATCTTCTAATCGGAACAGGTATTTTCTGGTACCGTCAATAGCTGAAATGCGCTCTCCTGCTACCTGTAAAGCGGTAAGACTGTAATTTTCCTTCAGTTTCTGACGCAGGTCCTTGGACAGTGTGCTCATATCATCAAAGCTTTCTGCCAGCTTTACATGTAGCCAGTCATAAAGCTGCTTTGCCCTGAAAGATTTCTCTCCCAGGGCTGTCATCTCTGCTGTCACTTCTTCCAGTGTCATGGACTTTATATCTTTTTTACCTTTTGTATCGATCAGGTCTAACATATATTTCAATACTCCTTATAATGTACGCTTGAAAACACTGATGAAAAAGCCGTCAAAGTCTTCAAAAGGAGAAATGCCTGGAAGGATCTGGATCTGACCATTTTTAAGGTCTGCTCCCGGATATGTGTTCTCTTTCAAGCCCGCAAATGCTTCTCCATTTAATGGAAAGGCTTCTGTCAGGTCTTCCGGCTTAAAAGGAAGATTTTCTGTGATCCAACGGGCATTTTCTGCATTTTCCTCTTTATTGATGGTACAGGTGCTGTAGATCAGACGACCGCCTGGTTTTACGTATTTCCATACAACAGAAAGGATCTCTCTTTGCAGCTTTGCCAGTTCTTTTAAGTTTTCTTCTGTGGTGTGATATTTAATATCCGGCTTTCTTCCAATAATTCCCAGACCGGAGCAGGGCAGATCCGCAATCACAAGATCCGCTTTATTTTCACTTGCAGGATCAAATTCTGTTGCATCCCACTGAACAGCCTTTACATTGACTGTCCCCATACGGCTGGCATTTTCTTCAATAAGAGCCACCTTCTGGTATGTAAGATCCCTTGCTTCCACACAGCCGGTCCCCTGTAATTTATCTGCTATATGAAGGCTTTTTCCACCAGGAGCTGCACATACATCCATAACATAGCTTGTCTTTTTCGGCGCAGCCAGTTCTCCTACTAAAGCAGAGCTGATATCCTGCACCTGGATCCAGCCTTTCTGAAAAGCTTCCAGGCTTTCTAAATAGTCATAATCAGATAATGCAAGCATCGCCTCAAAACCTTCTACCGGTTTTGCTGTAGCCTGCTGTGCCTTCAGGGAAGCCAGGATCTCTTCTTTGGAAGCCAGATTAAAATTTACAGCGCACCCATACAGGGCGTTCCTTTAAGAAAGATTCTGCAATCTTTCTGCATTTTCCTTTCCCCAGTCTTTTTCCCACATGGAATACATCCACTGCGGAAGGCTGTAACGTAAATACGGACTGGAAAGATCCAGATCTTCCTTATTTCTTGCAATGGTACGCAAAACTCCGTTTACAAAGCCTTTCAGCCCCTGAAAATGGTGGTGTATGGCCAGTTTGACTGCTTCATTGCAAACAGCACTGTCTGGTACACGGTCCATGTAAAGGAGCTGGTAGACGCTCATCCGCAGGATATTACGGATGAGCGGTTTCATTTTTTCTGTTTTTGTTTTTGAATAACTGTTTATGATATAGTCGATCTGAAGCAGATATTCCAGAGTTCCTTCTGTCACCCTGGTGATAAATGCCCGGTCTGGTTTTTCCAGATACTGGTATTTGCTTAAAGCCTGATTTAACACCAGATGGACGAAATTGCCCTTATCCAGTACCTCTGTCAGGACACCCAGTACAATCTCCCGGTTTTCCAGGCCTCTGTCTATGGCTTTTGCCATATCATGTTCCCCTTTCTAGTCATTTCTGCGTCTGTTTCCAAACAGGAGCATAAGTCTTAAAAGCTGCAGCAGGGATGCTGCGGCTGCGGCAACATACGTCAGTGCCGCTGCATTTAATACCTGTCTGGTCTGTCCTACTTCCCGGCCCTCTAAAATACCGATGGAGTCAAGGAGCGCTACCGCTCTGTGAGAAGCATTGTACTCTACAGGCAGTGTAATGATCTGGAACAGAACAGCCAGTGAAAACATAAGGATGCCAAGATTGATCAGTCCGGTTCCTCCTAATACGATACCAAGGATGATCAGGAGCCATGAGATCTGGGAACCGAAATTAGCTACCGGAACTAAGGCTGCACGCAGTCTTAAGGGCACATAATCTCTTGCATCCTGAATAGCATGGCCACACTCATGGGCTGCCACACCAATAGCTGCAATAGAGGTAGAACCATAAACTGTATCAGACAGGTTGACAGTCTTGCTTCTTGGGTCATAATGGTCCGTCAGTCTTCCTGATACATGGCGCACCGTCACATCATAAATTCCCTGGGACTGTAAAATCCGCTGTGCTGCCTGGGCACCGGTCATGCCGCAGCGGCTGGCTACGGAAGAATAACGGCCATAGGTAGCATTTAACTTTGCAGATGCTCCCATAGAAAGGAGCACGCCGATGATGATCAGGACATAAGTTGGGTCAAAATAATACATAGGCATGTAGCCGTACATAAGATCACTCTCTTTCTATTCCATACAGTGATGGTTGTGTTTCCCACAACAGGATCTTTACTCCTGATGTCCCAGGATCTCTCCCGGTGTAATAGTAAAGCCACGCAGCAGTGCATCTGCTGCCATACGTTTCTTTCCTTCTAACTGAAGTTCATTGATCTTTAAAATTCCCTCTCCTGCTGCGACTGTAAATCCATGTTTGTCAGCCTGAAGGACCTGTCCCGGAACTGCATCTGTAGGAACTGCTTCCTCTAATACATCTGCATCCCAGATTTTTAAAGTCTTTCCATTATAAAAAGTATAAGCACTTGGCCATGGATTTAAGCCGCGGATCAGACGCTCAATGGCTGTGGCTGACATGGTCCAGTTGATATCACCTAAAGTTTTTGTAAGCATCTTTGCATAGCTGGTGCCTGACTCGCCCTGAGGAGTTCTTGTAATAGTTCCCTTTTCCAGTTTTTCAAGGGTAGACAGGATCAATGGACCGCCTGCTTTGCTTAACTTCTCAAATAAGCTGCCGCTTGTTTCCTTTGGATCTAAGGGGATCACCTTTGTCTCTAAGATGTCACCTGTATCCAGGCCAACATCCATCATCATGGTCGTAACACCGGTCTCTTTTTCGCCGTCGATCACAGCCCACTGGATCGGTGCTGCACCACGGTATTTTGGAAGTAAGGATGCATGGATGTTTACACAGCCATATTTTGGCAGATCCAGGATCTCTTTGGATAAGATCTGACCAAAAGCGATAACAACAATGGCATCTGGTGCTTCTTTCTTTAATACTTCTACAAATTCCGGTGTTTTTACCTTTACAGGCTGGTATACCGGAATGCCATATTCTAAAGCCTGGATCTTAACCGGAGTCATCTGGACATCTTTTCCTCTGCCCTTTGGCTTATCCGGCTGGGTCACAACAGCTGTTACCTGATGCCCCGCTTCAACTAATGCTTTTAATGCCGGAACGGAAAAATCCGGCGTTCCCATAAATACAATACGCATGTGTATTTCTCAGTCCTTTCAAAATCGGCGTTTACTCTTCTGTGATCGTTTCTTCACTTTCAGTTTCTGTATCCATCAGTTCGCCCTCTACCAGTTCAGTATAAAGCTGACCGTCTAAATGGGCACATTCATGGCAGATGGCTCTTGCAAGTAAGCCTTCGCCTTCTACTTCGATCTCATCCATGTTCTCATCTAACGCTCTTACTACTACATGGTTTGGTCTTGTAACAACGCCTGTTTTTCCAGGAACGCTTAAGCAGCCTTCATAACCGGTCTGCTCCCCGTCCTGCTCAATAATTTCCGGGTTGATCAGTACATACTGATATCCGTCTTCTACATCAATTACTACAATTCTTTTTAAAATACCTACCTGTGGTGCTGCAAGACCTACACCGTTTGCCTCATACATTGTCTCGAACATATCTTCGATCAGCTCTTTTGTACGGTCGGTCATCTCTTTCACCGGTTTACATTTCTTATTTAAAATTTCATCCCCAATAACGCGGATCTGACGAACTGCCATTTTTATCTCTCCTTTAAATATCGTAATTAAGTCAGGTCAGACTGGAAAACAACACTTTCAAGCTCTTGCGCTTCTTTTAAGCATTGTTCCGCCATTTTCCTGATGTGTATCAGTATATCATAGTTTTCCTGCTTTATATATAAAATTTTTCTATAAATATCATTAACTTTGTACACCGGAGCATTTACAGGGCCTATAAACTGGATCGTTCCATCCTTTGACAGATCCTCATTTTGCCCGATCCACTGCTTCAGACACTCTTCCAATAACGCTGCCGCCTGTTCTAATCGTCCCTCATTTTTATCTGCGATCTGGATGGTTAAAAGCCCTACTGCTGGCGGATATCCAAGAAGTTTCCTGAAATTCATCTCCTGGGTATAGAAGGCTTCATAGTCCTGGGCCGCAGCTGTCTGAATGCTGTAATGATCCGGCTGGTAGGTCTGAATCACCACATTTCCAGCTGCATTTCCACGTCCTGCTCTTCCTGCTGCCTGAGTCAGAAGATCAAAAGTCTCCTCACTGCAGCGGTAATCACTGGCATAGAGGGAAAGATCCGCTGCCAGAGCGCCTACCAAAGTGACTTTTGGAAAATCGTGGCCTTTGACGATCATCTGGGTGCCAATGAGGATATCTGCTTCTCCTCTTGCAAAAGCAGATAAGATCTGCTGATGACCGCCCTTTTTAGAAGTAGTATCCAGGTCCATGCGCAGGATCCGGGCTTTTGGAAACATCTTCGTGGCCATCTCTTCTATTTTCTGGGTTCCCGTACCAAAAGGGGGCAATATATGGGGAGCCACAGGAAGGGCATGTTTTCGGCTGGCGGATGGTATAACCGCAGTAATGGCACATCATCCGACCGTCTTTGTGATAGGTCAGCGTCACATCACAGTGAGGACATTTTACCGCTTCCCCACAGGATCGGCAGGACACAAAGGTGGCATAGCCCCGTCTGTTGATAAATAGCATGGCCTGTTCTCCTTTTTCCAGACGGTCCTCCAGCAGTTCTTTTAATCTTGCGCTGAAAATAGACCGGTTGCCCGCTTTTAATTCTTCCCGCAGGTCGGCGATTTCCACCGTAGGCAGAACAGCATCTGCTTTGGCACGTCTGGTCAGCTTATAAAGGTCATATTCCCCTCTTACTGCTCTGGTATAGGTTTCCAGAGAAGGCGTTGCAGAGCCAAGGACCAGCATGGCTCCTTCCATTTCTCCCCGTTTTCTTGCCACTTCCCTGGCGTCATATCTGGGAGAAAGCTCACTTTTATAGGAATTTTCATGTTCCTCATCAATGATCAACATTCCCAATCGTTCAAAGGGCACAAAAAGAGCGGATCTTGGACCTATGATAATATCAATATCCCCGGTTCTGGCCCGTTCATACTGGTCAAAGCGCTCTCCTGCGGACATCCGGGAATTTAGTACAGATACCCGGTCCCCGAAACGAAGATAAAAACGCATGACTGTCTGCCAGGTAAGGGAGATCTCCGGGATCAGAAGGATGACCTGCTTTCCAGCCCGGATCACATGACTGATCAGTTCCATGTACACTTCTGTTTTTCCGCTGCCTGTGATACCGTGGATAAGACATGGTTTTCGGTCCCCATTGTCATATTTTTCACAGATATTAGCTGCGATCCTTTGCTGATCCTTATTTAGAACAGGCGGTTTCCACTGGGCTTTAGAAGCGTCTGTTAAAAGGCGGCGCATTTCCTCTAAGGGATTGCGGTACTGGTTCACCACCTGGACTGCAAGAAGTCCCTCCTGTTCCAGTGGCCGGATGGCTGCCGCCGTCAGGTTCAGCTTATGAAGGGTATTTTCATAAGGAAGGTCCGGATTTTCTTTTAAAGCATATAATAGTCGCAGACGGGCCTTGTATTTTTTCCGCTCTGCTGTCTGAATCGCAACTTCCAGAGTCAGCGCATCCACCAGAAGATTGGATCTTACGCTTAGGCGCTTCCCGCACCTTTTGCTTCACCGGAAGCACTGTTTTTAATGCCTGGTTCATAGTAGAACCATACCGTTCCTTCATCCACCATGCCAGGTGGATCAGCTGGGACTGGGCGGTAATGCTTCCTTCTACCAGAGAGTCGATTTCTTTTATTTTCGATATGTCGTATTCCGCCTGGTTGGTCAACTCCACCACATAGCCTTTGCGTTTATGGCTGCCTGCGCCAAAAGGAATATACACCTGCTGTCCCGCAGTGATCTGCCCTAAAAGGTGCTCCGGGATGCGGTACTGGAAAGTCTTATCTACGCTTTCGTGGGATATGTCGATGATGATATTTGCATATTGATAGATGGTTGACTGATATATTGTATCTGTTTTATTATCTGTATTATAATTCAAATTCTGTCACCTGATTTTAGGCTTTCTGCATTTTCTGGTTGTTTCCGTATCTTTTATTGTAACAGAAAATGAAGTTCATGACAACGCAAACAGCCTGAAGTTCATCGTTTTTCACGACTTTCTTCAGGCTGTCTTACTGGATCTTATACTTTTTATACTTCTTATACTTCCTGGTATGTTTTATAATTCAGGTAATCTCTCTGCCTCTGCCAGATCCAGCAATTTTTCTGCTATCTGTTTTTCTTTTCCCGGATAGCAGATCTTAATAAGATTTTCTGCCTTTTTAAGTATCTGCGCTTTTGTAAGAGGGTAATTCTCTCCTCCTGACGGATCAGATACCTGTGTTTCCAGAACAATACCATTTTCTAAAATGACCTTCATAGAACATCCCCAATGAGCCGGATATACGGACGAAAAAGCTTCATCCGGCATCACAGTTACTTTTTCTATAAGGCATTGCATAGAAGGATCTTCTACTGTCTGATCTGAAAACTCGCTCATAGTCACTTTTCCAAAAAGGAACGCTGCCGCTGTACAAAATGGAATGGAAAACTTTGCATCCATGGTATTTTGCGGATGTAAACAGCCATCACTGACTGCACATTGCTTATATCCCACTTCATAGGTCTTGATCTCAATCTCCCTGATAGCTTCTGTCAGCCTTTTTCTCTCTTCTTCTAAGGTCTTATGATCGTACTCTTTTCCAATTTTTTCCAAAATACTGTCTCTTAATTTCAGACTGCAATCTATAGCACAATGGGCACTGCGGCAGCAGGGATATGGCTTCATATCCATATGAAGGATCTCCCAATCTGTACCAAGACCTTTACTGACTTTTGCTATATCACCAGTATCAGACATAGCCGCCAGTAAACCGCCATCCTCTGCCTCCAAAATATGCTCCGGTCCGGTCATTCCGGCTTTTGCTAAAAATGCTGCATCCAGACCATTTACAACCGCTCTGGCCGGGTGGAGCACTTTGCAGGTGCTTCCATCCCCTAAAAAGGCCCATCTGCCAAAACTCTGGGTTCCTGCCATCCCAAGAGCCGATACCAGCTCATCTGCATTCAGCCCCAGAAGCTTTCCGCAGGCAGCTGCGCAGCCAAAACCTCCGCAGGTAGCAGTGGCATGCCAGCCCTTTTTTCTGTGACTTGTTACTCCCAACGCCATACCGATCCGGCTGACGGTTTCATAGCCACATACCACTGCTGTGAGAAATTCTTTTCCAGAAGCATGGACATACCGGGCACAGCTCCATGCAGCCGGGATCAGGCTGGCGCTTCCATGTGTTTTTGACGCCGGATGGACATCATCCAGTTCCAGAGTATGGGCCAGCATGGCATTTATATAAGCAGCTGTAGAAATATCCGTTTCTCCTTCGCTTCCCCAGATCTTACCGCCTGTTCCGTTATTTCTCTCTAAATAAGAAGCTTTTACTTTTTTAACCAGCGGATCATCCACAGCTCCCAAAGCAGCGCTGATCAGATCCAGGACCCGGAAAGATACTGTGGTTTTTACTTCTTCCGGCAGGTCATCCCAGCTAAGTTTTTCTATAAACTCTGCCAGTTTACGCATCTCACTTTTCTCCATAAATGCTCCTTCTACTCCCTTACTCTTTGGATCTTTTTGGGATATCATCTTGCTTTTACTTCTTATTATTTTTCTTCCTTATAAAAGTTGATCAGAGAACCTGCAAGAAGTACCTTCTTTTCTGCTTCTGTTACATTTTTAAGTTCCAGTTCCATTGGTCTGGTGCTTCCATCTGTTCCGATCACCGTAGCTGTTACCTTTGTGGCTCCTTCTTCTACTGCTTTGCGGATGCCTGGAAGATATACATATTCTCCTGGTTCCAGAACAATTTCCTTATCCGGATTGGTAAATGGCAGAATGCCCCAGTTTACACAGTTGCTGCGGTAACGCTTGGTTGCATACTCAATACAGATATTGGCAAGTCCTCCAAGAACCTTCTGGCAGCTGGCTGCATATTCTCTTGCAGAACCGTCACCTGGGCGTTTTGCATAAAGGACAGAGCCAATTCCTGTAGTCTTCATCAGCTCCTCTGTATCTGCTGTTACTCCTGCTGCTTTTAATACTTCATAAACTTCTGCTGTCTTTTTTGCATCCCCGTTTCTTCTGGCTGTTTCATATTCCTGAATGGCTTTTGCATTTCCCACATATTGAGGATCCTTGCGGATCAGTGTAAATTCAGAGATCTTATATGGATTAGAGCGATAGGATGCCGTTTCACCAGAAGGGATCAGTTCATCAGTAGTAGTTACTTCATCACGGATCACACTGGCTACCTGAAGCAATAAGTTGTCTGTAAGGGCAACCATCTTTGGCCAATCTTTAATGGAAGGACCATAAACGATCTCTGTCTCGGGCTTTGGATTTTTATAGCCGTTGTATACAATATTCTTATAAATATCACTGTTAAAATGATACTCTGGAGTGTAATATTCTACCGGCACATCTTCTGCGGAAGTCAGATAACCGCCGTTAAATGCGGTTGCTGCAATGGACTTGGAGTCCATAAGCGCAACGGAAGCGATCTGGCCAGTTGCCGGATTGGAGCCTTCACGGTTGGGGAAGTTTCTGGTACTGTGGCGGATGCAGAAATCATTATTTCCCGGAGCATCTGAAGCGCCAAAGCAAGGGCCGCAGAAAGCAGTTTTCACTCTTACACCGTAAGTCATCAGGTCATTTAATACACCTGCTTTATTTAACTCATACATGATCGGCTGGGAAGCCGGATAAATATTAAGTGGGAATGTTCCCAAGCCTTTGTTTAATTTCTTTGCAATGGTATCTACTGCACAGATATTTTCAAAGGATCCTGCTGCACAGCCGGCAATAGCGCCCTGGTCAACCTTGATCTTTCCATCATGGATCTTGGAAAGCAGGTCTAAATGGATATCCGGGTTGTTCTCAAATACACGCTTTGCCTCTTCTTCTACCATAGACAGGTATTTTTCCGGCTCTGCGATCACATCTGCCAGAGGATATGCATTGCTTGGGTGGAACGGAAGGGCGATCATAGGAACAATGGTATCCAGATTGATCTCTACGATACCGTCATAAAGGGCTGCATTTCCCGGCACCATTTTCTTATAATCATCTGGACGGTTATGGATCTTAAAATACTCTTCTGTCTTTTCATCGGTGGACCATAAAGAAGAAAGGCAGGCAGACTCTGTAGTCATGGTATCAATACCATTTCTGAAATCCATGGACAGGCTGCTTACACCAGGTCCCACAAATTCCAGGACTTTATTCTTAACGAAATTATTCTTGAATACTTTTCCGATGATGCTTAAGGCTACATCCATAGGTCCTACCCATGGCTTTGGAGCACCTGTTAAAAATACAGCGATCACTTCCGGATAATCGATCTCATAATACTTTCCAAGCATTGCCTTTGCCAGTTCCGGGCCGCCTTCACCGATGGATAAAGATCCCTGTGTTCCATAGCGGGTATGGGAGTCAGATACAATAGACATATCCCCGGACTTCACGATCATTTCACGCATATACTGGTGGATCACCGCTTCATGAGGCGGTACAAAAATGCCTCCGGATTTTTTACAGGCTGACTCCGCATATTTATGTACATCGGTATTAATAGTGCCGCCTACTGCACAAAGGCAGTTATGGCAGTTGGTAAATACACAGGGCATTGGAAATTCCTTTAAACCGCTGGCATAAGCAGTCTGAAGGATACCTACATAAGTATTATCATATACTCCCATGGAGTCAAACTGGATCTGTAAATGTTCCATATTATCAGAATGGTTATGCTTCTTTAACACCTGGTAAGTCAGTGTATTTTTAAATGCCTCTTCCTGTGAGACAGCTGCTGCTTCTTCTTTTGATGCAATCCTCTTATTATCAATAATGATCTGTTTTCCGCTGTGTAAGGTGACCATACTCATTCTCCTTTTCTTCTATAATTTATATGTATTAACATGTCCTGATCTGAAATTTTCCCACATCTTGTACTAACAGGTTTTCCATGCAATGCACACCGGACTTTCTGTAGCGATCTTCCTTCCTGTATCTTTCAACGTTCCATCTTTTAGTATTTCAAAAACAGTAATGGTATCAGAAAGCTCATTTGCTGCCAAAAGTCTGGTGCCTTCCGGGTTTAATGTAATAAATCTTGGCTGCTCTCCGCCTGTTTTGATATTCTGGATATAAGTCATATTTCCTGTTGCTTCATCCAGATGATAAACCGTAATGCTGTCATGTTTTCTGTTGGAAACATACAGTGTATGACCTTCCGGATGGATATCAATGGCACTTGCCCAGCCATCTCCTGCATAATCTTCCGGCAGACTGGTAAGAAGCTGATTTAATGCCAGCTTACCTGTCTTTTCATCAAAATCATAAGCTGCTACGGTACTGTCTTTTTCATTTACACAGTAACAGTATTTATTTCCCGGATGGAACACGCAGTGTCTTGGTTCCGCACCGGTACGGCCTTTCTGGATAAATGTTTCTTTCAGATTTCCCTGTTCTTCGTCAATGGCAAACACGGTCAGTTTCCCGACTCCCTGCAGTCGCCCCTGGGAAGGGACCACCAGCCAGCGGCCGCTTCTGTCTTTCATGGTCTGGTGAGGATGGGAAATATAGCCGGGACCGCCATTTCCTGAAATAAATTCCAGGTCATGAAGTTTTCCCAAAGATCCATCTTCAAGGACTGGGATCACAGATACGCTTCCCGTCTGGAGATTGGCTACATAAAGCCATCTTTCTTCTGGGTCTAATGTAAGATGCACCGGATTGGTCCCATATGTTTTTACTGTATTAAGGTACTCTAAGGTACCATTTTCCCGGATCTTAAATGCGCTTACCTGGCAAAAATCTCCATGTATGCTGTACAGACGGTCCTGTGCTTTATTCAGACAGAGATAAGAAGGATTTACCTGACCTTCCAGGATCTGTACCAGCTCCCAGTTATCTCCATCAACCTTGTATACACTGATCCCTTTTCCTCTGGCTTTTCGCTCTTTTGTGGTACGGCAGCCAATATATGCAAATTTTTCCATTTTCATCTTCCCCTTTTGTATTATGTTTTCTTAAAATTTATCCAAGGAATTTAAGCAGTCCGGCTAAAGTCAGAACAAACACCAAAGCTACCATTCCAGCAGAAAGCATAAATAACTGTCCAAATAATTTCTGCTGTTCTTTCTCATCACAGCCAGATTCCTGGGTGTAACTTGCCATAATCAGGCTTCCGCCTGTAGACAGAGGACTGATACCTGCTACCGTAGCGCTGCATACGATGGCTACGATCATCTGCATAACAGAGGCACCGCCTACCTGTGCTGAAATATCCGGAACGGTTGGGATCAAGGTTGGGAATACAACTCCATTTGCACTGGAAAACCATGACATCAGACCGCCTGTAAATCCCATAAGCGGCGCTGCTGTAGTGGAATTCATAAAAGATGCAAGGATATCAGAAAGCACTCAATACCGCCCATTGTCTGGGTAATGTTCATCAGTACGCTGACACCTGCGATCAGGATCAATACATTCCATGGGATCATCTTGATCGCTTTCTTCTCATCTGCAGTTCTAAGAAGGATAAGAACAAGTGATAAAGTAAAGCAGATCAGTCCTACATCATAAGAAAATCCAACTACCATAACCACCATGATCAGTAATGCCACCAGGCTGATGGTCTGTTCTTTTGTAAAATGTTCTTTCACAGCAGCAGCTTCACCGGCACTTCTTCTCAGTTTATAACCGCCTAAAACAATATAAGTAACAACTGCACAGGCAAAGTTGGCAATGGAAACTCCAATAAACATGTTCATTCCAACGCCTTCCATATTCATTTGTGCCAAAAGATCATTTACAATGATACCGGTCAGTGCAATAGGTGATGCTGTGCCTCCTACTGCTCCAAGGATGGCCATTGCTCCCATAAGTACCGGGCTTGCATCCATCTGTACTGCCAGTGATACAGCAAACATAACGGTTACCGACTGTACGCTGATAGCACCAGGGCCTGCAGCGGAAAGGATAAAACTTACAAGATAAATAATGACCGGAACCAGGAATGTATTATTTCCGCAGAAGCTGATCAGCTTTTTGGAAACTTTTTCCAGTGTTCCGTTTTGCTGCAGCAAACTGAAAAATAACATGGTTCCCAACAATGTGCTAAACAGTTTATACGGAAAGCCGCCATAGATCTTTCCTGACGCCATTCCCCCTATAGTTCCCAGGATCAGTGCCAGTCCAAAACAGACAATACCTACATTCATCTTTCTTACAAATCCCAATATGATCGCGCCAACCAGACAGGCCAGTGCCAATACCTGTAATCCCATATGTAATTCCTCCTGAATGTTAAAAACATTTCCCCCAATTATCTTAATTTTTATGAAGTTACTTCAGATCATTCTCTTATGTATACAAAGCCATCCATGATCCTTCTTGCTGTTCTTGTAACACCGCCTTTTTAACACCTTTTCTCCATCCATCTTAATATCTACATCGGTAATACCGCTGGAATGTCCCAGACGGATGATATCACCCTCTAATGGAGCTTTTAATGTTTCATAAACGATGGTTCCAGGGATCCTTGCAGCAGCACCTGTTCCTACAGCTACTGTCATAGGATATGCCTTATGCAGGGCACCTACGGAGATTGCTCTTACACACAGATCCATATCTTCGGCCTTACTTGATTTTGTCCATATCTGTGTAATCCTGAGGCGCTGATACAATGGATACCTTTGGTGCAGAAGTAGATTTCGTTCTGGCATCTTCCCATTTTTCCACAAACCCGCACTTAACAGCTGCCATTCCACGGATCCGTTCAATATGTTCCATAACATCTGCATTCTGGTTTAATTCCACCAGTTCCGTTCCTTTAATTCCCAGATCCGATGCCTTGATAAATACCATAGGATTGGAGCAGTCTAAACCGTTACCTCTGCCGGACCATATCCCGGTACATCAAAAATCTCTTTTTTCTGTCCTGTGGGGAAGAGCTTTCCTGTTTTAGAACCTGCCGGATCTTCAAAATACATATCAATACGGGAACCTGTTCCAGGAACACCCTTGATCACTTCATCCCCATACACATCTGCATGGCCATCTTTTACACGTACATGTTCTTCAATGATCTTGTTGGTATTGGTATTTAAAATACGAACTACTGTGATTGGCTCTACAGCCGGAACCAGGCCCTCATCAATTGGCAAATGGACCTACAGCAGATGAGATATTTCCGCAGTTGGCGCTTCCATCTACCCTTGGAATGATAATGTCTACCTGGCGGAATGTATAATTTACATCTACATCCGGGCGGTCGGATTTGGAAATAATGGCAACCTTACTTGTAGATGATACGGTTCCGCCCATTCCATCGATCTGTTTTACATCCGGGGTTCCCATGACTTTCATAAAAATGTCATCCCAGAGACTCTGATCTTCCGGCAGATCCTTCTCATGGAAAAATACGGCTTTGCTGGTACCGCCTCTCATGTAAACACAGGGATATTTCTTCATATACATAAAACAAGTCCTCCTTTATATTGATTTCTATACGTTTTTCTTTGTTTAACTGTATTATAGGCCTTGCTATCCATTCTGTAAAATTGTATAATTTCATTATATTACATTCCATTATGGAATGGTTTATGTTTATGGAAATTTGCCTGACAGGAGGTTGGTTTATTTATGGATGAACAGGATATTGAACTTTTAAAAACATTGATCGATACACAGAATATTACAAAGACAGCAAAGAAGCTTTATACCACCCAGTCTTCTCTCACCAAACGAATCCAGAAAATGGAGCAGGACCTGGGATGCCAGCTTTTTATCCGTTCCCGCAAAGGCATTCTCTCTACACCCGCTGCTGAGGGGATCTTCCCGGAAATTGAAAAGATCTCCCAGTCCATGGAACACATACGGGCCTATGCCCTTTCGCTCCAGGGGAGATCTGCGGTTCTTTAAAGATCGGTGTTTCTGTTAATATTGCCCGGTATAAACTTCCAGCTGTACTGAAAACATTTATGAAAAAATATCCAAAAGTAGACATTTATGTGACTACAATGCAAAGTACCCAGTTATACCGTGCACTGGCTGATAATGAGATCTCTATTGCATTGGTCCGTGGCAATTTTAACTGGCAGGATGGGGATGTTATCCTTTCTAGAGAACCGGTATGTCTGGTACGAAATCAGGAAATGGCTGAACTCTCCTTAAAGGATATCCCTTATATCGGACGTCATACGGACTCTCCTTTTTACGACCGCATTGAACAGTGGAAACAGGAAAATGGGTGCGCCAACTGCCGCACCCAGCTTTGGATCGATGATATTTCCAGCTGCCTGGAAATGGTGGAAAATGGTATTGGCTGGTCTATTTTGCCGGAGATCTGTTTAAAAAATTATAAAGGGAGCATCACGCCCCTTTTCTTTCAGGACGGATCTCCCTTTATACGTACTTCTCATATTTTATATAAAAGCCATTATTTTGAACTCCCTCAGGTGCGGGCCTTTATACAGACTGTGCTTGCTGAGGAATACTTTAATGCTTAAATACAGCACTATTTTCCCAGTACCTCTTTCCCCAGAGAATCAGCAGCAAGGATTGCATCGTAAAGCTGATCTGCAGTTACATCTGCTACCATATTATGTATGGATTCGCCTTCTACACAGGCATGCTCTGCAATGACCTTTACCTGTTCCTTGGTTGTTACACCAATTTCTTCCAGAGTAACAGGAAGACCTACTTCCCGGCAGAAATCCTGAACTTCTTTAAACTCTGCCTTTGGAGCGCCCTCTAATATCAGCTGTACCAGAGTACCATAAGCAACGCAGTTTCCATGTGGTGCACTGTGTCCGCCTAAAGCTGTCAGACCATTATAGAATGAATGGGCAACAGCCAGACCGCCATTATCAGCGCCTACACCAGACAGGTATACATTGGCTTCGATGATAGCATCCAACGCTGGAGTAACCACCTGATTTTCACAGGCATGTTTTGCAGCTGCGCCATACTCTTTTAAAGTCTCATAGCAAAGTTTGCACAGTGCCATTGCAGATCTTGTAATACCACCAAATTCCAGGCTTGGCGCATCGGTACGCTGACATGCTCTTGCTTCAAAATAAGTTCCAAGAGCATCACCCATACCTGCTACCAAAAATTTAACAGGCGATTTTGCGATCACATCACTGTCCACAATAACAGCTTCCGGGTTCTTTGGATAAAATAAATAGCTGTTAAATGTCTCATCATCATTGTAAATAACAGAAAGTCCTGTACATGGAGCATCTGTCGCAACGACTGTTGGGATAATTACCACCGGAAGTTTTTCATAATGAGCAGTAGCTTTTGCTGTATCAATGGCTGAACCACCGCCAACACCTACTACTACATTCAGTCTATTTTCGCGGACAATTTTTCTCATCCGTTCAATCTCACCAACACTGGATACACCACCAAAAATCTCATACTGGCGGATATCTTCTGTTCCTTCAAAACTCTTCTCAATCTTATCATGCACATTTGTATCCACTTCTTGAACAGACAAACAAGAATTTGTTTCCAAGATCTTTCATTTCCTCATGGAATTTAAACAGAGAATCCTTTCCCTGTACATATTTCTGCGGCGCACGCATCATTCTCAGTCTTGCCATAATAATTACCTCCTGTTTTCACATTATTTTGAGATCATTAGTTTGTTAATTTATTTATCACATGCATATATTATATCTACCAGTCACCCTAAAATGCCAAG
>ENA-OQDL01000938-OQDL01000938.1-human-gut-metagenome-genome-assembly--contig:-NODE-938-length-16201-cov-4.060595_pt1 | contig 16201 bp, 13 predicted proteins | sample MGYA00242782_ERZ504609 | MGnify/ENA primary metagenome ERZ504609 (study PRJEB26092, sample SAMD00036320) | human gut metagenome | host: Homo sapiens | study: EMG produced TPA metagenomics assembly of... | reverse complement strand
GGCCTTTGGAAGCTCCACGCCCTAGCATGGAGCGAGCGTAGCCTTTTGCAAAACCCTCCCGATATCAAGTTGGCAGCTGAATGTAGCTGTTTATCTCGGGGGTTATAATCGCCTCAACAATTTATTTCCTTTAGATAGGTTGCCCATGATGTTCAACACCGCAGAATCGGTTCTTATTGTCGAGGCTGGAAACACCGGCAAGTTCTCCAAGCTTCTCTACAACATGATCGGAAAGAACGATGACACCGAGGCTGGTCCGACCGGCCCCGTCGACGGCAGCGTCGATGCCTCCATCTTCAACGAGGGGCAGTTCGCTCAGACAGCCATCTCGTCGAGCCAGAAGGTCGTCTTCATCGGCTGGCCGGAAGGCGCCGGAGACTACATCGACGCGATTCGGCTCGACAACCCCGAAGCCATCGACGAGGAAGGCGTCTATATCGGCGTGAGCGGGAACCATGCCTGCATCACGGTGAATACCGAGCCGCCTTCCAAGGAGGACTACTGGAAGTTCCTCGAAAGGGCAAGGGAGCACGGCATGGAATTCGATGACCTCCTCGCAACCCTGCGCCCCGGAGAGGAGGCGGCAGAACCCGAAGAAAGCAATGATTCCAATCCCGTGCTTGGTTTTGCCAAGATGGTAGGCAAGACCATCGGAAGGGCTGCCGCCGATGGCGCGAACGGAATCAACAATGCCGTCGTCCTCCATCAGAGGGCGAGCGAGATCCGCGAGCAGCGCTACCAGTACGCTGTGAAACGCTTCTACTACGAAAAGCTTAAGGGCTTCGTCGAGGCGTAGGGATGAACGATTTCGACAAGGGGTTCGAGTTCTCCGCACGTCATGCCGCTGCCGTGCCCGCCGGAATGGATGCCATGAGTTGGGTGAACAGCGTGGAAGCCGCCATCGAGGAGCTGTACTCTGCGATGAACTCCTACGACCACTACAAGAACAGCAAGGCGGCGCAGGACTCCCTCAAGGGTTTCCTGGCAGAGGAATGGTCCTTCGGGACGGCGAACGTCGATGCGGCCGTTAAGAGAGTCGATGCCAGGGGCATCAGGCTCGACTCGCACGACCTCGGGTCTGCGGATGTGGCTTGGGGCGCCGATCAGTACCAGCTCAAGTTCCTGACCGACCCGAAGAACATCGCGCGCAAGCTCGCGACGACGCTTCGCGATTCATACAACGGCAGGCCGAAAAGATATGCAGATCTCTCTTTTGACGAGTGGGCCGTCGAGAAGGGCTTCGCGGGCAAGACCCCAGACGACTTGCTCTACGGCGACATGGGCGGCCTGATCCCGTCGGACAAGCTTGAAGCAGCCAAGCAGTACACGCTGATGCGCATCGAGCGCGCGAAAGGCCGCGGCTTGGACGAAGAGGTGCAGCGCTGGACGAAGGTGCGCGACAACCTGACGGACCGAATCAAGACCCCTGAGGGCGTCGAGGGCAGGCCCGCCACGAACGAGGAGATGCGCCGAAAGGCAATCGACGTCTCGAACAAGAAGAAGCTCGACCCTGCGGACGACGGCATGACCACGTCCCAGCTAATCGCTGCGAGCGACATAGTAAAGCAATCGCTCAAGGCCGGCGGCACGGCAGCCGCCCTAAGCGCCGCCCTGAGCGTTGCCCCCGAGATCTACCGCGCCATCGATTACCTGATCGCAGAGGGGGAAATCGATGACGAGCACTTGAAGTCCATCGGGACGGCGGCATGCGCCGGCGCCGCCAACGGGTTCGTGTCTGGATCGGCAACCGCGGCAATCACGGCCGCAGCAGCAAAGGGCGCCTTCGGCGAACGGTAAAGGCCGCCGCAATGGGATCGAGGGGCGCGAACGTCATCGCGTCGCTCGTCGTGCTGACCATGGAGACGTGCCGGAACTCCTATCTCGTGGCGTCGGGGCAGATCGAGCCCGTCGAGATGGCGAATAACATAGGCCAATCCGTGTTCTCAACCGTCATGATGCTCGGCGGAGCCGCTGTCGCGACCGCCCTGACAGGCGGGGCGACCTCCCGTGTGCTCGATCGGTCCTCGTCGCGGAGCGGCGGGAGCATGCGTTCAGGCCCGTCTCGTCTTGTGTCATGGAAGGTGTGCGTCAATTCCGGCGTCACGTTCTTTGGCCTCGTCGAGCAAGACTACAAGGTTCCCAAGCGCCTGCTTTCGATGCTCGGCATCAAAGGGGCGAGCATTTAAAACGGCGAGAGTAAAGACGGCCGCCGTTTTCGACGGCGGACCGGCTCTCTGCGCCATCCGTGAAAACGGCGTGCCTGCACACCGCAGACGTCGTCTTCTTTGAGCGAGGACTCGTCGGCGTCAACAGGGTTGCATATTCGTAGGGCGATGCCGGTGCGCATGAAACGACCTGCGGTTTCGCGAATCAATAGAATCATTCCCAAAATCGCGAATCAGGGGCCTGATTCGCTCAAATTGCGCACGAATCAACCCCTCGGCGGCATGATGTGACGCGGATTGGCAACGCTCGGATTCAATTAGTCACTGAGTGGGAGTGATTCCAAGCTGATTCGTTACTGAACGCAAAATCGCAATCAATATGATGAAGCCCCCGAAAGTGCGAAACTTCCGGGGGCTTCATCATGCTTTCCGCCTTCTAGGCTCGAGCCAGATAACACCTCTCAAGGTGTCGGACGCCTCGTCGCTGCTTACCTCTTTACGTACGGTGTCAGGTTTCCATTGGTTCCGTGTTTTTCGTAGGCATTATGACGTTTGCGAGCGCCACTACCTTTGCCATGTTGGGGCCGGACAAGGCCAAGCCGTGTCAGGAAAGCTAAGAACCATCGTGGCTTGACATAGCGGCATCCGCAGAATGATTACGATCCTGTGCAAACGTAGAAATGTCCTTCTTCTGTTTTTGCGGAGGAAGGACATTTCCGTACCGTTTTCAATATTATTTGCGGATTATCCTGGACAATCATTGCTAGGCCAGCATGCTGGTCCACATGTTTGCGAAATCAGGAAGCGTTTTCGCAGTGGTGGCGATGTTCTTGATTAGAATGCCGTTGATTTTCAGCCCCAGCATCGCGGCGAACGTCGCCATGCGATGGTCCGCATAGGTTTCCATTTCAGCCGGCCTGAGATTCGCTGCCGGCACCGGCGCGATCTCCAGCCCGTCGGGAAGCTCTCGGGCCTCTCCCCCGACTCTGGTGATCTCGTTGACCAATGCTTCCAAGCGGTTCGTCTCATGGCCACGCAGATGACCGATGCCCAGCATGCGCGTCGGAGTATCGGCGAAGACCAGGATCGCGGCCAATGATGGCGCGATCTCACCTGCCGCCGTCAGGTCGAAATCACCTAGGCCGCTGACATGGCCGTCGCCGGTCACTTCGCAGTACCGGACGCCGTCAATCACCGGAAAGCTGATTTCGGCTCCCATACGTTCCAAATATCCCGGAAGCAGGCCTCCGGGTTGCGTGGTGGATTCCGGCCAATGGGGCACGCGCACGGCTCCTCCGGCGATGAGCGCTGCGCCAAGGAACGGGGCGGCATTCGACAGGTCAGGTTCTACCGTCACCGTTTTGGGCAACTGCACGGCTCCCGGCTGCACGGTCCACACGCGGGCGTGTTCGTCGGCGTTGGCGCGCACGCCGGAACCTTGCAGATCGGCCACGGTCATGCGAATATGCGGTAAACTCGGTGTCTTCTCCCCCGTGTGATGCAGTTCCAAACCGCCTGGCACTCGAGAGCCGATGAGCAATAGTCCTGAAATGAACTGCGAGGATCCCGAAGAATCAATGCTGACTACGCTCGGCTCGGCGCGCTGGCTCACCGTTTGAGGTGGAATGATTGTAAATGGCAGGCGCCCTTCCTCGCCGTGGTATTCGATGCATGCCCCCAACTGTTCAAGACCGTCCAACACCGGCTTCATCGGACGCGCGTACGCCTGCTCGTCACCGTCGAAATCCACAGGACCGTCCGCGAACATGGCAAGACCGGGCACAAAGCGCATCACCGTTCCCGCAAGACCGCAGAACACCTTCGTACCACCGTGGAACCGGCCGTCGGACGGCGGCACCACTGTAACCGTGGTGTCAACCTGCTCGTCGATTTCGCAGCGCACTCCCAACGAACGCAGCGCGTCCATCATCAGCTCGGTATCGCGCGAGCGCAACAGACCGACCAATCGCACAGGACGATGCCCGAGAGCCGCAAGAATGAGATAACGGTTCGACAGTGATTTGCTGCCCCGGCACCACAACGGTGGCGTCAAGCGATTTGCTGGCAAACGGCGCCGGCCAAAGATTCTCTTGAGATGCGTTCATAGGGCTTATCGTATCCAAAACCCGAGGAAAACAACGCTTCAATCTCGCCATACAGCACCCGTATCTTGCTCGAACTCGACAATCAAATGCCATCCATACCATTTCCGTTTGAAAACCCAGGCGGACAGAACTATGCGAATATCACAAAATGCCACGAGGAATTCCCGCGATCGTCGTGTTTGTACCGGAAACCGGAGAAAGGATTTTTCAAACCGTCTGAAACACCTTGTTTCCAACGGTTTTGGTCGGGCTGACAGGATTTGAACCTGCGACATTCTGCTCCCAAAGCAGACGCGCTACCAAACTGCGCTACAGCCCGTTCACGTTCACACCCCGCGAATCCGCCTCACGGAATCGCATCAAGTGAACACGAGTTTCTATTATAGCGTATGGTTGGACAACGACAGGCTTACAATAGCATTTCGGAAGGGAGAGTGGCATGGGACGTCACCAGCAGGCCGAATCGTCAGGCATCATCTCCTTTGTGACATGCGCCGTTATCGCCTGGTTCGTCATGAACGCATACATGCAGTTCGCCCCGGCCATCTGGCGTGTCACGCAGCGTCTGTTCACCGTCTGCGCGGGAATCGTGGCAGGATGCGGAGTCGTTTCATTCAGTTTGGGTTACGCACGAAAATCACGTTCGCTGACACTCAAACATGGTTGGGCTATTCCGGTCCGTCGTATTTTCGAGATCCTCGCGCTTTCCATGGTGTATGCTTCGACCATTTTCGTCACATCGTTCATGATGTTGTCCATCGTCAACAACATGATGGGCATCCGCACGCTGAAAGGCTATCTGCCGATCCTATGCGCGGCTATCGCAGGCGTTGTAGGCTATATCACTTTCGTGCAGGCGGAACTTATGAATGCCAAAACGATCGCTTCCCTACTGCCGTTTTTCGTGGTGTCTGGCGTGAGTATCGCAGGATTGACGTCCGACGATCCGTACTGGTACAACAATAATTTCTCTCAATTGGGCGACCGTACGACGTTCGCCGCGCGTATGTTCAATTCGACGCTGACGCTCGCGGGCATCTGCATTGTGATCATCAGCTATTTCGCCGTTTCCGAGCTCATCACCACGTATCGTCTGCAATTGCAGTATCTGGATTCCAATGCCATCAATGAGACGCCGAAGCATTTTCGTACGAGGATTCTGCTGCTGTCAATCATGTTGACGTTGGCCGGCATCGCTTTCGTAGGTATCGGCATGTTCCGTTACACGCCGCATCCGATTTTGCACAACGTGTTCGCCCGCGGCCTACCATGTTTGATGAGCGTGCTGATGATTGCCCTGCCTTGGCTTGCCCCGCAACTCTCAAAGGTCGTATACGTGGTTTCCGATCTTGCGATTGCGATTGGGGCTTATGCCGGATTCCAATGGCTGAGCGGGCATAACACGCTGACGAATGTGGAGGCGTTGGCCGGCATGATGTTCCTTGGCTGGTTCATCATTTTCTCGCGTCAAATCGCCGCCATCGAAGCGGATCGCGTGCAGACGCAGCTGATACTGGCGCAATCTGAGAGACCACGCTCCGTCGAGGATCTTGCGGAAGTCAGCGAAACTGTTCCCGACACAGTTTCGAGGCTCGCCGCACAAGTCTGATGCAAGGCTGACCGGCAACCGCCGGATTTCAACATATACATATCAGTGGGGTGGAGCCATCGCATTGGCGACGACTCCACCCCACTGGATTCTGACGGCATAACGCGAGTGCGCCGTCAGAAGTTGTAGTGCTTGTTGGACGGCTTCTTGTCGCTCATCAACAGCAGGAAGCTTCTTGATTGCGCAGTAATCGCAAAACCGGCCTCATAATTGAGTTCTGGCCCCTTTGGATTATGCGTGTCGACAATTAAGCGCCATTTCTTGCCATATTGCTCATCGGGCAGGGTGAACATGATCGGCTCGTAATGCGCGTTGAAAATCAGAATGAAATCATTGTCGACCATCTGATTGCCGTACCAGTCGGTTTCCGGAATATCGGAACCGTTCAGATAGATCATCACAGTGAAGGCGTGTGTGTTTGACCAGTCGTCCATATCCATAATGGAGCCGGTATGATCCATCCATTCGACCTGCGGAATCGCAGTGCTGTCGTCTCCCTGCTCGCGACCGGAGAAGAAGCGGCGGCGATGCAGCACAGGATGCTCAAGCCTCAAATGGATCAGCTTCGATACGAATTCGAGCAGGTCCTTTTGATCCTCGTCCAGATCCCAGTTCGTCCAGGAGATCGCATTGTCCTGGCAGTAGGCGTTGTTGTTGCCCTGCTGGGTGCGCGCCACTTCGTCGCCGCCGCAGATCATCGGAATGCCTTGGCTGAGCAGCAACGTGGCGAACATGTTGCGCATCTGCTGTTGACGAAGCTCGTTAACATCCTTGATGGTCGTAGGACCTTCGACACCGCAGTTCCAGGAACGGTTGTTGCTTTCGCCGTCGCGATTGCCTTCGCCGTTGGCCTCATTATGCTTCTCGTTGTAGCTCACCAGATCGTTCATGGTGAAGCCGTCGTGCGCGGTGATGAAGTTCACGGATGCGACCGGTCGGCGGCCATTGACCTGATACAGGTCGGAACTGCCCATGAATCGGCTGGCGAATTCCGGCAACGTGGACGGCTGCGAGCGCCAGAAGTCGCGCACGCAATCGCGGTAGCGGCCGTTCCATTCGGACCAGCTGGACGGGAAGCCGCCCACCTGATAGCCGCCAGAGCCGAGATCCCACGGTTCCGCGATCAGCTTGACGCGGGAGATCACCGGATCCTGTTCGACGATGTCGAAGAAGGCCGACAGTTTGTCGACTTCCTGGAACTGACGGGCCAATGTGGCGGCAAGATCGAATCGGAATCCGTCGACGTGCATTTCGGTGACCCAGTAGCGCAGGCTGTCGGTGATGAGCTGCAGGGCGTGCGGCGAGCGCATCAGCAGCGAGTTGCCGGTGCCTGTGGTGTCGAAGTAGTGTCTGCGGTCGTTGTCGACCAGACGGTAGTAGGCGCCGTTGTCGATGCCCTTGAAGCTGAGGGTCGGTCCACGGTTGTTGCCTTCGGCGGTGTGGTTGTACACCACGTCGAGGATGACTTCCATGCCGGCATGATGGTATGCCTTGACCATGGATTTGAATTCGTTGACCTGTTCGCCGCGCTGTCCGGAGCTGGAATACGCGTTGTGCGGGGCGAAGAAGCCGATGGTGTTGTAGCCCCAGTAGTTGCTCAGGCCTTTTTCCTGCAGGAAGCTGTCGTTGACGAACTGGTGGATGGGCATGAGCTCGATGGCCGTGACGCCCAGCTTCTTCAGGTATTCGATTACCGAGGGGTACGCCAGACCCGCATAGGTTCCGCGAATGTCCGGCGGCACGTCCATGTTGAGGTTGGTCATGCCGCGTACGTGGGCTTCGTAAATCACGGAATCGTGATATGAGATGTTCGGATGCTGGTCGTTGCCCCAGTCGAAATAGGGGTTCACCACGGCCGCTTTCATGGTATGGGCGGCCGAGTCGAGCGTGTTCATGCTGGTAACGTCATCGGGGCTTCTGAACCAGTACGAGTAGAGGCTCTCATCGCCGTCGATGTTGCCTTCGATGGCTTTAGCGTAGGGGTCAAGCAGCAGTTTGTTCGGGTTGCAGCGCAGGCCTTGCGTCGGGTCGTATGGACCGTACACGCGATAGCCGTAACGTTGCCCCGGTTGGATTCCGGGCAGATAGTTGTGCCAGACATAAGAGTTCTGCTCGGTCATTTCGATTCGAGTTTCGTTGTCTTCCTCATCGAAAAGGCAAAGCTCGACTTTTTGTGCCACTTGGGAAAAGAGGGCAAAATTCACGCCGGCGCCGTCATAGCTTGCGCCGAGTGGATACATCGATCCGGGTCTGATTTGCATGATTCAAGTATCTCACGTTTCAGCCCCCAAATCGCAATTTCGTGTTGTTCGGCGATTATTTTTACGATTCGAAAGAACTCTTGCCTGTATTTTGCCGGTTTCGTCGAATTTGCTCGTGAAGAATAGCGATCATGGAATTGGAGGCCGTAATACGGGTGCCGCGCAGCCGCTGCCAGGAGACCCACGCCGATTCGACGTGCTCATCGCCGTCGAAATGACGTTCGACGGGATGCCATGCATGCAGGTGAAGCACCATGATGTTGGCAAGCTCGTCGGTCATGCCTTCGGACGAGTAAAACTGCCCCACATGGTCGAATTCGACACCGTCACGCCCGGCGGGCTCCACACCGGTTTCCTCACGAAGCTCCCGCAGCGCGGCCTCCTCCACGTCCTCTCCCCCGTCGATGAGTCCAGCCGGCAGACCGTAGGCGAAGGCGTCGCAGCCGATACGGTATTCCCGTTCGATCAGATACAGGTCATTCGCGCAATCATGCACCAGCATGACCACGCAAGGCGCGTGACGCATCACCTGACGGCGAATCACCGTTTGCCCTCCGTCACGCATCGGCAATGCGATCCGCAGGTCGTCGACGCCGAAAATCGCACCCTGATACACGTGCCTGCTGTCAAGCACCGTGACCATACCGGACATGTCTACGCCATCGCTGGATTCATCCAGCAATACGTCCACCTGGGTTCCGTCTACCGCCTCGTCACACATGACGCGTCACCGTTCCTGCCCGCTCGAAGGAAATACCATATTCCATGGATCGGTATTCATGGAAATCCAACGCACGGCAGGAATGTCGCCGGTCGCTTCCGCAACCGCATGGGGAACGTCTTCCATCGCATACTGGAACCACATGGATTCGATAGCGCTGTGCGGAGTGTTGACGAACGCCGGACGCACACGCCCGTCACCATGGCCCATGGCAACGCCGGAAGCACGCATGGAAGCCTCATAGCGGGCCTGCTCTATGGCGTCCGTCACCGGATGATGCCGCAGATCACTGGTCACATACACGTCGGCACCGGCCGCACGCACCTCATCGAACAAGGAATCACCGGAACCCGGAAGCACCGCCACCGTGCTGACCGGAACGTCCAGATCGCCGCAAACCTGCACGCCAAGCTCGGTGTACGGCAGCGCGCCAGCTACTCGACTGGCGAAATCACGCAACGCCACAGGTTCGGCAAGACGCCCCACACGCCCCAAACCGACCGGATGCTCGGCATCCGGATCATCGATGGGCACCAGCGGACGCTGATCCACCAAACCGAACATGTCAGCCGCAGCCATGCCGACGCCACGATACGCCGCATCGGCATTCGTATGCCCCACCCACAACGCACATCCGGCAAGATTGAGCTTACGCACAATCTCACCACGGAAACCCAATCCCGACACCGCATGAACGGAACGGAAGAACAACGGATGATGGCAAACCAGCAAATCAACACCACCGGCAATCGCCTGATCAACCACCGCCATAGAGGGATCAGCCGCAAAAGCGATACCGCGCACAGGCTGACGCAAATCACCCACGATAAGACCAGGCTCATCCCACTGCTCCGCATAGCGAAGCGGATACAACGTTTCCAGCACATCCACAACCTGCTTCAGCGTTGCCATCATTCCTCCTTATGCCATTGCTCGACCACGCACATCCGCAACACACACGAAACCCAGTACCGTATCAGTGCGCGGCAAGCTGCCAATCCGAACCAATACCCGTGGAAACATCCAACGGAACCGCCATATCGACCGCATGCTCCATGGCATCCTTCACCAACGCAGTGACACGCTCCGCCTCACCCGGCGCAACCTCCACCACAAGTTCATCATGAATCTGCAAAATAATCCGACTGGCAAGACCAGCCTCATGCAACGCATCATCAGCACGAATCATAGCGATCTTCATAATATCCGCAGCAGAACCCTGAATAGGCGCATTCAACGCGGCACGCTCCGCAGCATCACGCACCGCACGATTCGGCGACTTCAAGCCCGGAAAATACCTACGACGACCATAAATCGTCTCCGTATATCCCTTTTCACGAGCCGAAGAAACCAACGACTCCAAATACTCATGGACCTTGCCGAACGTCGCAAAATACTGCCGCTTCAATGACTCGGCCTCACCCGGCTTAATGCCAAGCTGCTGCGAAAGCCCATACGTGCTCAGCCCATATGCCAAGCCATAGCTCATCGCCTTAACATGACTGCGCTGATCAGACGTAATCTCATCCACAGGAACGCCATACACCAAACCCGCCACATACTTATGAAAATCCCTACCGGAACGGAACGCCTCAATCAACGCCTCATCACCAGAAAGATCAGCCATAATACGCAACTCAACCTGAGAATAATCCGAACTCAACAACGACTCAAAACCCTCACCGGGCACAAAAGCCGAACGAATCTCACGACCAGCAGGATCACGATTCGGAATATTCTGCAAATTCGGATCAACCGAACTCAACCGACCAGTCGCAGCCACAGTCTGCTCAAACGTCGTATGAATGCGACCATCAGACCTGTTCGTCGCATCAATCAACGTCTGCACAATCTGCTTAAGCTTATTCTTCTCACGATGCAACAACAACGCATCAAGAAACTGACAAGCCCTATCATTACCATACGAACGATCACGCAACACCTGCAAAGCAGCCGCATTCGTAGTATACGAACCAGTCTTAGTCTTCTTCGTAGGCTTCAAGCCCATATCCTCAAACAGAATCTTCTGCAACTGCTTAGGACTTTGCAGATTCACGCGCTCGCCCGCATACTGCCATGCCGTTTCCTGCGCGTAATTCGCGTCGGCGGCAAGCTGTTCGCGCATGCTCATCAGCCTGTTCATATCGACTTGCGCACCGGCATGCTCCATGCCATACAGCACACGGGATACTGGAATCTCCACAGATTCAAGCAATGAGAACTGCTCACGCTGATCCAATGAATCCGCCAGTTTACGCGCCAGCAAACCAACAATCGCAGTATGGCGCGGAAGCTGGTTGTCATTCCGCTGCGCACTATCGTCCGGCTCGTCGAAATCAAGCGTGCCTTGCGTCGCGCCCTCGGACTGTTCCTCGATATGCAGGTCAAGGAAATGCGCCGCCGCCCGTTCCAACGTGTCGGCATGGAAATCGGGATGGACCAGATACCCGGCAAGCTTGGTGTCGAACAGCGGCTTCGGCAACGCCACACCGACGCTTTCCAGCAGGTGGGACTGTTCCTTATACCCATGCACCACCATGGATTGGTGGTGTTCGTCAAGTACCGTTTGCAGCTGGGACGCCATGTCACGGTCAACACGATTGGTACGAATCGCTTTATCATGTGCAGCGATCATCAGCGACGCATAGGCCGCGTTCCCCGGCTTGCTTTCGCCTTCCACCTGCAACACCCACGAATGCGCCACGGACTGCGCACACTGCTTCGTATGATCAATGGCGAAGCCGGAGGGAGTCGTCTTCGGCGCGATTTCACGTTCGTCATGCAGATGCCCGTTCGGCATCGGCAGATTGTCTCGTACCCATGCTTCCAATGCTTCCGGCGAGTCAACCGTTTCATACTGAGGTATTTCGAGCTTGCCGGACTCGTCTTGCTGCACGGGATCGTTGGTGGGCTTCCCCGCATTGAATGTTCTCAGCACACGGTTTTTGGTGCGTATGCCGAATTCAAGTCTGGTGAACAGTTGGTTGAGCTGGTTGGCGTCCACCTGACCGAAAGTCAAATCCTCGATGGACACGCCAAGGTCAAGGTCACGCACCAAGGCATTCACGGAACGATTCAGTTTGACCTGATCGATATTGGCCCGCAACGCCTCGCCTTTTTTGCCGCCGATTTCGTCGGCATGCTCGATAATCTGGTCAAGTCCGCCATACAGGTTGATCCATTTGGCCGCGAATCCATCGCCCACGCCGGGAACGCCGGGGATGTTGTCGGCGGTTTCGCCACGAAGCGCGGCAAGATCCGGATATTGCTCCGGCGTGACGTGGTATTTCTCCACCACCGCGTCGGGAGTCATGTGCTTCAAATCTTTGAAATGATGCCCCGGATACAACACTGTGATGTTGTCGTTGATGAGCTGGAACGCGTCACGATCGCCGGATAGCACCAGCGTGCGATAGCCTGCTTTGTCTCCCATGCTTGCCAACGTGCCGATCACATCATCGCCCTCGTATCCAGGTTTTTCGATGAATGTGACGCCAAGGGCCGTCAGCATCCGTTGAATCAACGGCAGCTGGGTCAATAAATCTTCCGGAGCCGCATCTCGCGTGCCTTTGTACTGCGGCAGCATCGTATTGCGGAAGGTACCGCCTTTGACATCGAAAGCGACGGCAAGATGATCCGGATGTTCCGCGTCGATCACCTGCGACAGCATGGTGGCGAAGCCCCAGACGGCGTTGGTCGCCTGACCTGCGGATGTACTGAAATTCTCTACGGGTAAGGCAAAAAAAGCGCGGAACGCCAAAGAATGGCCGTCAACGACCAATAGCGTTCCGCGTGAAGTGCCTTCCACAGTTGGTGTGTTAGCGCTCATCCTCTGCTTCCGACTTCTGATCACCGTACTTGGCGATGATGGCCATAGCCAGACGCTTCTTCGGGATGCGCTGGTCCATGGAGGTCTTCTGAATCCAACGGAACGCGCCCTGCTCGGAGAAGTCAGCCTTATCCATCAGCAGGCCCTTGGCACGGTCGACAAGCTTACGTTCCTCGAGGGTTTCCTCAGCCTTCTTCAGCTGCTCTTCGGCCTTCTTCAGCTGCTCTTCGGTTTCGTGCAGCTTGGATTCGCTGCGCTCCACATTGTCGAGCAGATCGTTGATTTCGGCGAAACGGCCCATGGCCACTTCCAGAGCCGGAAGCAGCTTGGATTCCTCATACGGCTTGGTGACGTATGCCATGGCACCTGCACCCGTGGCCTTCTTGACCAGATCGAACTGGGAGAATGCCGTAAGCATAACGACCGGAGCGATATTCTCATCACAGATGATGCCCGCCGCTTCGATGCCATCCATACGAGGCATCTTGACGTCCATGCATACCACGCTTGGACGGAACTTGCGGGTCAATTCGACTGCTTCCTCACCGTTAGCGGCTTCGCCCACAACCTCGTAGCCACTATCTTCCAGCATGGCAACCAAATCCATACGGTTCACGGATTCGTCTTCGGCCACGACGACGGTACGCTTGCGAGGTTTGTCATCTTCCTCGATGGACTGCTCAGGCGCTGCGGCAGCCTGAAGTTCATCGTCGGTGAGCACTTCGTCCGGTTCCGTGGTCTTCTCTGCAGCCATGTCGGTCTCTTTCCACTGTCACACCCAAAGCCGGTCTCACAAACCCCAACCTGGTCCTGGACTGATTCGATGCCGTTACTTGCAATCGTTCGGATTCTGGAAATCTTCAGCTTTTCACAGCCTTGATTCACCCTCCATCACGCAAGTTGGAACGAACCGGCTATCTTCCTTGTACTTTCATGGATGATACTAGCAGAAGCCTACAAGCGCGTGTTGCCGCAATCCTCTTTTTCCTTCACGTGCAAAGCCGAAAAATCCAAGAAATTCCGCAATCCTGCAAAGTCTTTCTTTCCACAATCCCGCTTCAACGTTGTCTTGTTTATACTGGTCGTATGAGTAGCACTTTCACTATCAGAGATATTGTCAACGAAGACGCAACGGCATCAGTCAGCGATTACGGTGCGCATGTGCTTTCCTGGGCACCTGCCGGCGAACAGGCTGTGGTTTGGCGGCCAAAGGCGATTCATCTTAAGGAAGGAACTGCCATCCGTGGTGGTGTTCCCATTATTTTCCCTTGGTTCAATTCCGGTTTCGAAGGCGGGCATGTGGCTTCGAAGAAGCCCAAGCATGGTTTTGCCCGCAATAGCTTCTGGCATTATGACAAGGAAGGTTCTTCCGATGCCTTGTTGCGCTATACATTGGATTCCAGCGAGATCAACGCAGATATACTTTCCCAGTTTGTTTCTGGACCGAATCCTCAATTTCATGCCGTTTACACCATTGAAGTCGGCTGTGAGTTGACGATGTCGCTTACCGTATATAACGATGGAGCCGAGCCATTGTCTTACGAAGAGGCACTGCATACGTATCTGCAGGTTGGAGACGCCGAACAGTCGCAGGTGTGCGGGCTGGAGGGCACCGATTATCTCGATACCGTATTGGACGGCGATCCCCGTTGCAACCAAGGTAATGAACCTGTGACCTTCCAAGGCATGGTTGACCGCATCTACTATTCGGCGGATACGCTTGAGCTGCGCGACCCCGTGTTGCAGCGCACCATCATTGTCTCCAAGCAGGGCGCAGCGCAGACCGTGGTATGGAATCCGGGAGAGCAAGCCGGCAATGCCATCGGAGATTTGAGCGACGGCGAATGGCGTGGCTTCGTGTGCGTGGAAGCCGTCAACAATCGCGACTGCGCGGTCGTTGTTCCCCCGCATGAATCACATACCTTGCAGCAAACACTGTCGGTAAGGCACTGAAAGTAAGGCACCGTCAGTAAAGCACTGTCAGTAAAGCACTGTCAGTAAAGCACGCCGACCGCAAGGCATCGACACCGAACATGGCGCTTTCAATATAATTCCCAGATTGGCGACTAGGCTCGCTCGTAGTGGAAGCATGGAAGCGCCATACGAGGATTGCGAGGTTGCGATGACAGATGCCACGGTACAAACCATAGAACCAAAAACCTTGGAATCCATACGAACGGTCGCCAATATCGGCTCAGGCACCATGGGGCATGCCACAGCGTTGCAATTTGCGGTCGCCGGATACCCGGTGAAATTGGTGGACTGCAGCGAAGAGCTTCTTAAGCGTGGCATGGAACATATCCGCGCCGATGCCGAGGAATTCGCCCAAGCCGGGTTGCTGCGCGCCGAAGATACCGTTGACGATGTGCTCTCCCGCATTTCGACATACACCGACTATGAAAATGGTGTCTCCGACGCGGATTTCATTATCGAATCCATTGTTGAAAAGCTTGATGTCAAGCAATCCGTATGGCAGCAGATTGAGCAGTACGCGCCGGTCGATACGATCTTTGCGACAAACACTTCCGGATTGGGCCCAACCGCAATCCAATCTGTGCTGAAGCACCCGGAACGCTTTGTGGTGGCTCATTTCTGGAATCCTGCGCATCTGATGCCGCTAGTCGAAGTGGTGCCCGGCAAAGACACTGCGCCGGAAGTGGTTGATACGACCTCGATTTGATGGCAAGCATCGGCAAAAAGCCTGCGAAAATCAAAAAGGAATCTTTGGGATTCGTGGGCAACCGTATGCAACTGGCGCTGTTGCGCGAGGCGTTCAACATCATCAATGAAGGCATCGCCGACGCGGAAACCGTCGACACTGTGGTTCGTTACAGTTTGGGACGACGCTGGAATCTCGTCGGCCCCGTGGCCAGCGCCGATTTGGGCGGACTGGACACGTTCTACAACATCAGCACCTACCTGTTCAAAGACATGGATAACGGCACCGAACCGAGCCCTCTGCTGGCTTGGAAAGTGCAGGATGGGAACCTTGGCACAAAAACCGGCCGTGGTTTCTACGAATGGCAAGGCGAAGACGGACAACGCATTATCCGCGAGCGCGACGAACAGCTCATGCAACAGCTGGCGGAGGACGCTGCTGTTGAGGACGCTGACTGCAAGTCCGAGTAACACTCCGACATATCGATACGACGATTGCGGTTACGATTGCGGACAGGGAAACGACTACCCGCCCGCAATCGTAACCGCAATCACAAAACCTACATATTTTCACGCAATATATAAACCATATATTGTTCTGGCTGCCGACTCACCGTATCGGCGACCCAGACATACAGCATTTGCGTTTGGCCGGATTAGCCCCACGGTTCGCCTGCAGTAATCCAATCGTCATGCCAACTCCCTCAATCTGCCTATTCAAATCCTCCTTGAAAGAATCCTCCGCAGTAGGGCATTTTGGCATTGTGATTGATTGAAGTAAAACCGGAGGGAGCCACTGAATGCCTTGCAGAAATTCAATATGGAATACTTCAGGATTATCGGTGAATGTCAC